>Ga0255096_1000146_pt1 | contig 40375 bp, 34 predicted proteins | sample Colum_Atlam_RepA_2_FD_188563 | JGI IMG/M metagenome (GOLD analysis project Ga0255096, IMG submission 188563) | Freshwater microbial communities from Columbia River, Oregon, United States - Colum_Atlam_RepA_8d | ecosystem: Environmental > Aquatic > Freshwater > River | place: USA: Oregon... | reverse complement strand
ACCAGTTGCGTGTGAAATCCGCTCTCGACATCGCGGGCACCCGTGCGGCCGTCGAGTGGATTGAAGTGAGCCAGGACAAGCTGGAAGGCCTGTACAAGCACAAGCCGGAGCGCGGCGAGTTGTCCACTGAAATCAATGAAAGCTTGATCGTTGAGCTTTACTCGAAATAAACCCATTCGTTAAGAGGGATTCCATGCAGATTTCGTTGGCAAATTTTCTCACTCCGCAGGACATCAAAGTAGAAGCCGCCGACAAGTGGCATTCTAAGGTTGTGCTGGAGCCGCTGGAACGCGGCTTTGGCCATACGCTGGGCAATGCCTTGCGTCGGATACTGTTGTCTTCAATGCCGGGTTGTGCAGTAGAAGAAGTTGAAATTGAAGGTGTAGTGCACGAGTACGGTGCCATTCAGGGTGTCCAGGAAGATGTGCTTGTTATCCTGTTGAATCTCAAAGAACTGGCTGTGCTTCTGCATAATCAGCAGAGCGTAGTGCTGACACTGAAGAAAAGCGGTAAGGGCCCGGTGAAAGCCGGTGACATCACCCTGCCACACGATGTTGAAATCGTGAACCCTGAGCACGTGATCTGTAATCTGAATGACAATACCTCGATCAGTATGCAGATCAAAGTCGGTGTTGGTCGTGGTTACGTACCGGCAGATGCGCGCGTTTCGCGTGATAGCGAGACCCGTTCGGTAGGCAAGCTGATGCTTGATGCATCTTACTCGCCAGTGAATCGCGTGACTTACGCTGTAGAAAACGCCCGCGTTGAACAGCGTACCGACCTCGACAAGCTAATCATCGAACTGGAAACCAACGGAACTATTGATCCAGAAGAAGCGATCCGTCAGGCCGCAACCATCCTGCAGCACCAGCTCAGCGTGTTTGTTGATTTGAAGAACAGTTCGGTCAAGGAACAACCAAAACACGAAGACAAGATCGATCCTATCCTGCTGCGCCCTGTCGACGATCTTGAACTCACCGTGCGTTCGGCCAACTGCCTCAAGGCAGAGAATATTTACTATATCGGCGATCTTATCCAGAGAACCGAAGTCGAGTTGCTAAAGACTCCGAACCTTGGCAAGAAGTCGCTCACTGAGATCAAGGACGTGCTGGCTTCCAAAGGGCTTTCGCTGGGTCTGCGACTGGAGAACTGGCCGCCTGCCAGCCTGAAAGGGGATGATCGCGCTGCCTGAGAGGGTAGCCCGTCAGGGCAGTAACGCAATTCATTAACGAGTTATATTCACGAATAATCAGGTAGCAGTGTCATGCGTCATCGTCTCAGTGGCCGTCAATTCAACAGAACCAGTGCGCATCGCCAGGCCATGTTCCGCAACATGACCTCTTCGCTTGTTGAGCACGAGATCATCAAAACCACGCTTGCCAAGGCCAAGGAACTCCGCATGTTTGCAGAGCCGTTGATCACCTTGGCCAAGGAAGACAGCGTAGCGAACCGTCGCCTTGCGTTCGATCGTACCCGCAGCAAGGAAACAGTGGGCAAACTGTTTACCAACCTCGGTCCACGTTTTGCGGGCCGCGCCGGCGGCTATACGCGCATCATCAAATGCGGTTACCGCTCCGGTGACAAAGCTCCGATGGCGTACATCGAGCTGGTGGATCGTCCTGCAGCTTCCGAAGATGCAGCGGCTGGCGAATAACGCCAAGAAGGAATGAAAAAGCCGTTGATTCAACGGCTTTTTTTTTACCTTGAATTATCTGAATCCACTAATTCCATGGTCCTGTCCAGCACAGGATTGATTATCCAAGCCCAAAGTCGAGCAGAATATGACCAAATCGTTTCATCCCCCCCTCCGCACTCTGATGGGCCCGGGTCCGTCGGATGTAAATCCTCGTGTCACGGCTGCGATGGGTGCCCCCACGATAGGGCATCTTGATCCTGCTTTTGTCCGGCTGATGGATGAGATCAAGCAATTGCTGCAGTACTCGTTCAAGACCAAGAACCGTTTTACGTTCCCTGTATCTGCTCCTGGATCGGCCGGGATGGAGACCTGTTTCGTCAACCTGCTTGAGCCGGGCGACAAAGCCATCGTGTGCCAGAATGGGGTGTTTGGGGGGCGCATGAAGGAAAACGTCGAACGCTGTGGTGCAACAGCTATCCTTGTGCGGGACGCCTGGGGTGAGCCGGTGGACCCGAACAAGGTCGAAGAAGCACTGAAGGCAAATCCTGATGCCAAGCTGCTTGCCTTTGTGCACGCCGAAACGTCGACCGGCGCCTGCAGCGACGCCAGGCTTTTAACGTCGCTGGCCCACCAATACAACGCGCTCTCCTTGGTTGACAGTGTGACCGGCCTTGGCGGTGTTGAACTGGATGTCGATGGTTGGGATATCGATGCAATCTATTCCGGCACGCAGAAGTGCTTGTCCTGCCCGCCTGGCCTGTCACCGGTCAGCTTCAATGCACGGGCAGAAGATGTCATTCGCAACCGCAAATCCAAAGTGCAGAGTTGGTTTCTCGATATGCAACTGGTCATGGCCTACTGGGCAGGTGATGGCGCGCGTACCTACCACCACACTGCTCCAGTCAACAGCATGTATGGTTTGCACGAAGCACTCGTGATGTTGCAGGAAGAAGGTCTGGAAAATTCCTGGGCTCGCCATGCATTCCATCACAGTGCCCTTGCCGCTGGTGTGGAGGCGATGGGATTGCAGTTCGTCGTTCGCAAGGACGCCCGTCTGCCGCAGTTGAATTCAATTACTGTTCCCGCCGGGATAAAGGAATCGGACGTGCGCGCGCGTCTCTTGAATGACTACAACCTTGAAATCGGTGCCGGTCTTGGTGCTTTGGCCGGAAAAGTGTGGCGAATTGGTCTGATGGGTGAGAGCGCCTGCAAAACCAATGTGCTGCTTTGCCTTGGTGCTCTCGATGCCGTGCTGACAGCTATGGGAGCGCCTATCAATGCTGGTAAGGCGGTAGCGGCTGCCCAGGCGGTGTATCAGCAGGTTCGCTGACTGCTGATGCGGCAACCGCCTGCAGACAAATAGCTTGTCCGGGGTGACTGCTTTTGGGCGGTGTGTAAGGGCGTCTCTTTGCCACCGGCCCCAGAACCGAGCCGATCGGAACGCAATATGGATGCAACAAGGATTTTCAGGCCAATCCCCTGCTTTGCTTTGTTTGCTGCGACCCGATTTCTATACTGAATGATTGAGTTATCCTGATACCAACCCCATGAAATCAAAGCACTATTTTCTAATAATGGCACTTGTGGTCGCATCAGTCTCTGTGGCGCAACCACCAGCAACCACTGGCGGCGAAGCACCCCCATCGCAAGGGGCCCGTAAGAGCATTGAAATCCGAAGAACCACGCTGGAACCGCAGATAGATGGCGTGCTCGACGACGCGCTGTGGAAAGAGGCTACCGTCCTCACTGATATGCATCAGTTCGAGCCTGTAGACCACGGTGTGCCCAGCGAAAAATCCGAGTTCTACATCGCCTACTCAGAACGCTTCCTGTATGTCGGTGCCCGGTTGTACGACAGCGATCCGTCCGGCATCAGCGCACGTCAATTGGTACAGGGACAGGGCATGCAATTCGACGATGCATTTGAATTCATTCTCGATACGTTCAACAACGGTCGTACCGGATACCAGTTCCAGGTGAATCCAAACGGTATCCGCCGTGAAGGGGTTTATGAAAGCCCCAACAACCTTAACAGCGATTGGTCTGGTATCTGGCTGGTAGAAAGCCGTATTGACCAGCAAGGGTGGACAGCGGAAGTGGCTATCCCGTTCAATACTCTCAACTTTGACCCCGCTACTGAGGAATGGGGTTTCACGATTGCACGTACGATCGCGCGAAAACGTGAAGAGCTGGCTTGGTCGTCGTTCAACCGCAATATCAACCCGACTACCACCGGTCTTATCACTGGCATTCGGGACATACGCCAGGGCGTAGGCCTTGATGTAATCCCGTCCATCGCAATGGCGATGAACGAAGACTACATCACCGGCACCAACAGCGATCGTATAGATCCCTCGCTGAACGTGTTCTACAAGATCACACCAAACCTCACGGGTGCACTAACTCTCAACACGGATTTCTCTGCAACCGAAGTGGACAACCGCCAGGTGAACCTGTCCCGTTTCTCGCTGTTTTTTCCGGAGAAACGTGATTTCTTCCTGCAGGATGTCGATATTTTCAGTTTCGGTGGTCGTGGTGGCGGTGGAGGAAACTTCAACAACAACCAGAACGGCATTCCTTTTTATTCGCGCCGCATCGGTCTTAGCTCAGCCACCGGTCAACCGGTTGATATCAATGCTGGTGTAAAACTCACCGGACGTGTGGGTGAATGGAACGTTGGTGCCCTCGCCGTACAGCAGGGCCAGAACGGTGCTCTCGACAAGGAGCAGCTGTTTGTCGGACGGGCGACCGTCAATGTGCTTGCGGAGTCCAACGTCGGCGTGATTATGACAAGCGGCAATCCGAACAGCCCGCTCGACAACAGTCTCGTTGGTGCAGATTTCCGTTACCAGAACACACGATTCTCCGATAGCCACACGTTGCGCAGTGATGTCTGGTATCAACAAACCGATACCGAAGGTCGCACCGGCGACGACAAGGCCTATGGCTACAACGTGAACTTCGACACGCAAAACAATGGATTTGGCGGCAGTACCGGCTTCTATCACTTCGGCAAGGACTACAACCCCGCGCTCGGCTTTGCCAACCGCACCGGCGTCGATACGTTGTGGATGGGAGGCAGCGGTCGTTACTTCCTACGCAACCATCCGCTGATCCGTACGCTGAACGCCTTCACACGCTATGAGTACATACGTGACGATGCAACAGGTGAGATGCAGAGCGAAAACTGGTTCATGCGTCCGCTCAACATCAACACACACCGCGGTGACCAGATGGGCATTGGCTTCAGCCGTAACCGCGAAGGCTTGACTGTCCCGTTCCGCATCAGCCCCGGCATAGTCTTGCCTGCAGGCGATTACTCCTATACGGATGCCAACATTGAGTTTGGTATGTCGAACCAGCGCAACTTTGCGCCCAACATGCAGATTGCCCGCGGTGAGTTCTACAATGGTGAGCGTGATCGTATCCGCGCTGGTTTTGATTGGCGCCCGAATGAACACCTTTTCGTGAGCTGGAACTACGATTACCAGCAGATCGAACTGCCTGCCGGCAATTTTGATGTGCGACTGGTGACCGCCAACGTCAACTATGCGTTTACGTCCAAATGGTCATGGGTCAATCTGGTCCAGTATGACAACAACTCAAGCAGTGTAGGCCTGAACAGCCGCCTTCGCTGGAACCCGGAAGCCGGTGAAGATCTCTACGTCGTATTCAATTACAACTTCGATTCCGAGGGTGTTTTCTCCCATCTCAGTTCGGAGAAGGCCGAGATTGCGCTCAAGTACACCAAGACTTTCCGTTACTGATATTACATGTCCAACTTTCTCAAACAGCCGCTCCTTCACTTTTTGTTGTTGGGAGCGTTGCTGTTTGCCTGGAACGATCGTACAGCCCAGCCAGACTCCATCGGAGTTGAGTCGTCGGACCAGGAACTAATCGTGGTCGATAGGACTGCGCTGCTGGAGTACCTGCAGTACCAGGCCCAGACCTTCGATTCTGTCACCTTCAATCAGCGACTTGACGTGATGACTGCCGACGACAGGCAGCGTCTCATTGATGCTTATGTGCGCGAAGAGGCGCTGTATCGCGAAGCGTTGCGAATGCAGCTGAATAACGGCGACTACATCATCAAGCAGCGGTTGGTGCAGAAAGTGGAATTCCTCTTGGAGAATCTGGCTGGCAACACGCCTGATCCGGATGAACTGACGCTGGCTGACTTCTATGCCGCCCATCAGCAAGACTACCGCGTCGATGCCGTGTATTCCTTCGCCCATATCTTCTTCGATGCCGGAAAAGATGGTCCTGATGGCGCAAGGGGTCGGGCAGAGGCTTTGCTCGCACGCGCCTCGACTATCGGATTTGAAGACGCCGGCAATAATGGTGACCGATTCCCGTTCCTGCAGAGTTATGTTGAACGTACCAGCGAATTTGTAGGTAACAACTTCAGTAGCGATTTCGTCAGCGCGCTCGACAGCTTGAACCCCTCGCAAAACTGGCAAGGGCCGGTTTTATCGCGTTATGGCTATCACTTGGTAATGCTGACAAACCGCATCGAACCGCGCATACAGTCATTGGATGAAGTGCGGGAGCGCGTGATTGACGACTATCGCTACGACAGGGTGTTGCGTAGCCGGGAAGCGGCCGAGCAGAACGTTATCGCGGGCTACCGGGTGCGAGTCGAACTGGAGCCGGCGCCGTGAAATGGAGTGCGCGGATAGTATGGGCATCGCTCGTATTGTCGGTGCTGGCCGGCTGGTCTGCGGTAGCGATCGCCCACGACGCAAGACCTGTGGCCGTGACGATTACTGAAACTTTGCCGGGCTTATACCGCTTGTCGATGCTGGTTCCGCCAACCGTCGATCCTGCCAATTTGCCGGATCTGGTATGGCCTTCAAATTGCGCATCCATGCAACAAAATGGCGTGATTGATGGGGCGATGCGTTGTGATGGTGAACTCGCAGGTCGGCAATTTTCTTTGCACTTTCCACAGTTCAATCCTTCCCTGGGTATTTTTTTCCGGCTTGATCGGCTCGAAGGCGGCAGTGCCACTGCGATGCTGGCCCCCACCGTAGCGGCGTGGACGGTGCCGGAAGTCATGACAACGGCTACCGTCATTAAGGACTACACCCGCCTCGGTGTCGAGCACATCATAGGAGGTTACGACCACTTGTTGTTTGTGCTCGGACTGCTTTTGATTGCGCGGACGGCGCGTCGCATCCTACTGACGGTAACTGGTTTTACGCTGGCACACTCCATCACATTGTCGTTGTCGGCGCTTGGTTACATGCGCGTGCCGATAGCGCCTGTCGAAGCCACGATTGCGCTATCCATCGTTTTTCTGGCGCATGAAATCAGCCGTCAGCAGCATGACAGCCTGACCTATCGTTTCCCGCTATTGGTGTCATTCAGCTTCGGCTTGCTCCATGGTCTGGGTTTCGCCAGTGCACTGGGTGAAATCGGGCTAGTCAGCGGCGAAGCCCTGTTGTCTTTGCTGTTCTTCAATGTTGGCGTTGAGCTGGGGCAGTTGATGTTCATAGTTGCCGTGATTTGCCTCGCGCTATTTGTCGGGAGGTTGTTGCCTGCTGTCCTTGACAGTCAGTACGTCAGGCGTTGCACTGATCTTGCTACTGCCTATCTGATAGGCATTCCCTCGGCCTATTGGCTCATTGAGCGCGTCTGGCAGTTCAGCTCCTGATACAAACTTGCCTGACACCGTTGTAGTGCCGACGTCAGCGTTGGTGATGTTGCGGAGCTGTTGCGTAAACCCGTATGACGGGCCGCTAGCGGGATTTGAGTTGGGAAGTCCTGTCTTTGACGAGATTGTCGAAATCTGAAATCAGCGTGAACGCACGTGCCAGCTCTTCGATGAACAGCGCTTGTCCCATGAAAATAGGGCCCGGCTGATTGATGATCGTACTGTTGATGGTGCCCAGTATTACCTGGAATGCGAAAGCGACGTTCGCTTCCTCCGTGGCATTAAGGTTGCGGCCGATTTCCTTGTGTACGCGTTCAATGAAGCGACCAGTGAATTCATGGCCGTGGCGGCGGATCGGCTCCCAGAAATCAAGGTCACGTACGCTACGAACCAGAACGGCACGCCAGAATTTGCGGTGATCCCAGTAATACCTCACCACGTTGCGGATCAGCTCCAGCAGCAGCGTCTCGGTCGGCAATGTGGCGAGAAGGTGAATCTGGGTGCCGGTGCGAGTCTCCAGGTGTTTGGCGATCAGCGCGTCGAAGAACTCGTCCTTGCTGCGGAAGCGTGAGTAGAAGGCTCCCACCGAATAGCCGGCCTCGCGGGTCAGTTCAGCGATCGAGATATCCTGCAGATCATGCAGCTCAAGCATGCGGAAACCGGTCGTTATCAGCTTGTCGTACGTCAGCTGGCCACGTTCCTGTTTAATGGCAAGGCCGTAAGTCTTTGAGGATGGATTCGGGTTGTTCACGAAATATTGGCGGCCTGAAGTTGGCTTGGATTCCAGAAAGCAGGTCCAAGCGGTTCGGCAACCATACCCGACCCCCGCCGCGCAAAACAAGCCTGCCAAATGTTGGAGTCGACTGTAGCCGGATCAAGCTATTGCCAAGCCTCTTGCGTGCGTGCGGAAGCACTGCATAGTATCCGTTACAAGATACCTGACCTGTGCCGGAGCCCCGCATGATCGAATCCCAGCCCAACCCGCCAACGGCCACCAGTGCCACGCTGCTCGGGCATCCTCGTGGGCTGCTGATCCTGTTCCTCACCGAAATGTGGGAGCGCTTCTCGTACTATGGCATGCGAAGCCTGCTCATCCTGTATCTCACCCAGCATTTCCTGTTCAGCGATGAACGTTCCAATGTGCTTTACGGCGCCTATACTGCCCTCGTGTACGTGATGACCATTGTCGGCGGTACGCTGGCCGACAAATATCTTGGCTCCCGCAAGGCAGTGACTTTCGGCGCCATCCTGCTGGTGCTGGGTCATTGCGGCATGGCATTTGAAGGCAGCGGCTCGCGCCAGCTGATGACGTACCAGGGCGAGGACTACCAACTGACACTCGATGGACGTGGCGGTGATGCCAATCAGGTCGTGCTGTCGGCACAGGGCAGCTCAACGTTGCGCTTCAACGATGGCGCCACAGCAATGCTGATCGACAATCCTGTTGCAGTCGGTCTGCCTGCCAGCGTCCCGGTTGCCGATTACACGCTGCGAGTTGAAACCGAGACCTTCTACCAGAACGCCATGCATCTATCGCTTGCACTGATCATCGCTGGTGTCGGTTTTCTCAAAGCCAATATCTCGACCATCGTTGGGGCCCTGTATGGATTCGGCGACAGTCGTCGAGATTCCGGCTTCACCATCTTTTACATGGGCATCAACCTTGGTGCGTTCCTGTCGTCGGTGTTGTGCGGCTATCTTGGGATTGCCTGGGGCTGGAAATACGGCTTTGGACTCGCTGGCATTGGCATGGTGCTGGGATTGGCTGTGTTCCTCAAATACCAGCACTGGCTCGAAGGCAAGGCTGAACCGCCTGATGCGGCACGCCTGCTCAACAAAGTGTTCGGTCCGATCACGGTGGAGCAGTTGTGCTATCTGTCGGGGCTCGCCGTAATCGCAGTATCAATGCTGGTGGTGATGAATGCCCATCTGGTCAATGAGAACTATGTGGGTATGCTCGGTCTGCTGATCCTGGCGGTACTGGTAGGTTATTCCTTCGTCGAGTGTCGCGGGGAAGAGCGTAACCGCATGCTCGCCGGCATCTACTTCATTCTCGCGCAGATTCCGTTCTGGGCCCTGTTCGAACAGGCCGGCTCATCGCTGACGCTGTTTACCGATAGATTGGTCGATCGCACCGTGTTCGGGCTCAATATTCCGACGCCGGTATTCCAGTCGCTCAATGCCATGTACATCGTGTTGTTTGCGCCGGTGCTGGCATGGCTGTGGGTCACGCTGGCGCGGCGCAACCTCAACCCATCAGCTCCGGTAAAGTTTGCGCTTGGCGTTGCCATGGCGGGTTTGGGCTTTCTGGCGCTGGTAGCCGGTATGAAGTTGTCGGGCGGCGATGGCATGACCGCGGTGTTCTATATTTTCCTGATCTACTGGATACACACGATCGGCGAATTGATGGTGTCGCCAGTGGGTTTGTCAGCAGTGACCAAGCTTGCGCCGGCACGAGCAGTCGGCATGACGATGGGAGCGTGGTTCCTCTACAGCGGTCTTGGCAATTACCTCTCCGGAGTGATCGCAGAAACTACCGGCGCCGAAACCATTGGTGGCCAGTTGATCGATGTGGCCGCGGCGAAGGCGACCTATGCTGCTGTGTACTCGCAAGTCGGCTACATTTCGCTGGCTCTGTCGCTGGTAATGTTGGTGATTGCACCTGGCATCCGAAAGATGATGCATGGCGCTGATTGACTCCAGGCGCGCAACCCTGTCGGTTTTCTGTCAGTTTGCTTTGCTGGCTGAAAACCAGTCCCATAAAAAAACAACAAAGAAGGTAATGTCATGCCCCAGTTTCGTCGGTCAGTGCTATCTCTGTTGTTCCTATTGCTTGCTGCTTGTGGTGGCGACGAAAGTGTGGCGCCGGCTGCTGTAGTCCCGCCTGCTGCCGCAAATGTCACGCGCGAGCGCTTGATTAATGCTGCATCCGAGCCTGGCCAGTGGATGACGTATGGTGGCAGCTATCAGGAGCAACGCTATAGCGGTCTTGGTCTGGTCACTCCTGACAACATCAGTCAACTTGGTCTTGCCTGGTTTGCCGACTTTGATACCAATCGCGGCCAGGAATCTACTCCGCTGGTGATCGATGGCGTGATTTACGTGTCCCAGGCCTGGAGCAAGGTGCAGGCATACGATGCCAAAACGGGTGTACTGTTGTGGGCATATGACCCTCAGGTTCCGGGGGAGTTCGGCGCCCGCGGCTGCTGCGATGTCGTCAACCGCGGTCTCGCAGCGTGGAACGGCAAGATCTATGTTGGTGTATACGATGGTCGACTGGTTGCACTTGATGCCGCCACCGGCAAGGTAGTGTGGAGTACGGTCACCACCGATCAATCGAAGTTCTACACGATCACCGGTGCGCCCCGCGTCGCCAATGGCAAGGTCTTCATCGGCAATGGCGGTGCGGAATACATCTATCGTGGTTATGTCTCTGCGTACGATGCTGAAACCGGCGAGCTAATCTGGCGCTTCTATACAGTTCCCGGCAACCCGGCAGATGGCTTTGAGAATCCGGCAATGGAAATGGCGGCGAAGACCTGGTCCGGCAACTGGTGGGAAAAGGGTGGCGGTGGCTCCACGTGGGACGCTATCACCTATGATCCGCAAACAAATCTTGTCTTGTTCGGCGTAGGCAACGGCGCACCGTGGAATGCAAAAGCACGTAGTCCGCAAGGCGGCGACAACCTGTTCACCGTCTCTGTTGTGGCTGTTGATGTGGACACCGGTGAATACAAGTGGCACTACCAGGAAATCCCGGCGGAAGAGTGGGACTTCGATGCTGTTCAGCAGATCATGTTGGCCGACATTGAAATCAATGGCGCTGTGCGCCACGTCGCCATGCAAGCTACCAAGAGTGGCTACTACTACATGCTCGATGCGACCACCGGCCAGTTGCTGGTAGCCAACAATTTCGTGCCGGTGAACTGGACCAGTGGTTATAACCTTGCCACTGGTCGTCCGGTTATCAACGATGAGGCGCGCTACACGCTGGCCGAGGGGCCGCGCATTGCGCAACCCGGTCCGGCCGGTGCGCACTCGTGGCATCCAATGGCCTACAGCCCACTGACTAAATTGCTGTACATCCCCGCGCGTGAAAGCAGCATTGCCTACACCGTCAATCCGGGCGGCAGTCCCGGCAACTTCAACCTCAATGTCAATTTCACCGGCGGTGATGCGGCCTACGACGAGCCCGGCAACACCATTCCGCGTGGCGGCAAAACCAAGGTGATCGCGTGGGACCCGGTGCAGGCGAAAGAGGTGTGGGTGTCCGAACGCGAAACCGGCGCCGCGGTAGGCATGCAAGTAACGGCAGGGAATGTGTTATTCACCGGCAACCCGACCACCCGCGAAATGCTGGCGTTCAAGGCGGATACCGGTGAACAGCTATGGTCTTATCCCGTGCAGGCTGGTATCTCAGCTGGCTCGGTGTCATATGAAGTCGATGGTCAGCAGTATGTTGCACAAGTGGTCGGTGGCCAGTCGCCCGGTGGCTACTATGCGCCAACGTATGCACGCTTGCTGGTCTTCAAACTTGGCGGTACTGCGCAGTTGCCGCCGAATGCCGAATACACCCAGGCTCCTTTTGCGCCGCCGGCACAGACAGCTTCTGCCGATGACATCGCCAAAGGCGGCACGCTCTACGGCGGCGCCTGTGGCATCTGCCATGGTGATGGCGGCGCCAGTCGCGGTATGTTCCCCGACCTCCGACGCTCGCCGCTGTTGATCAGCCAGGAAGCATTCGACCAGGTCGTACTCGGTGGCATTCGCAAGGAAAGAGGTATGACGTCATTTGAAGGCAAGCTAACCCCGGGCGATACCTCACTGATCCGCGCCTATGTGGTGGATCGTGCGATTGCGGCGCGTGATGCGCCGCCGTTTGCTCCACCGGGCCAGTAACGATTTTTCCAACGCAGTAACAGAAGTGAGTGAGCAATGAGCAATATCCTTGAACAGTACTACCGGTGTTTCAATGCGGGTGATTACAACGGCATGCTGGAGTTGTTGGATGACAACGTCGTGCATGACCCTTGTCAGGGCAATCCACGCCATGGCAAGGTCAAGTTCCGTGAATTCCTGCAGCATATGGAACGTTGTTACAAGGAGCAGGTGCATGAACCCTGCTTTTTCTACAGTGCAGAGGGTAGACGTGCTGCAGCCGAATTCATGCTGACAGGGCAGTACCTGAGTACCGATAGCGATCTGCCTCCGGCAGCGGGCCAGACCTATCGTTTGCGCGTAGGAACATTTTTCGAGATCAGCAACGGTCGTATCACGCGCGTAACCAACCATTACAACCTGCAGGACTGGCTACATCAGGTCGGTGCTTGAGTTTGCCGACAACGACGCCATCGAGCAGGCTCCCAAAGTCAGCTTCAAATAGCGCTGCTGGATTGGTGCGGAGATTCTTCGAGCACCAGGGTCTGGCACGCAATTTCACCTCGTGACTGGTCTAGCTGCTTGTCATCGCCATTGCCCGCTTGCACGCAAGATGCTCAGCTTACTCGTTGGGCAATTGCCTGCTTAAGGCATCGTTCAGTTGACCGGACCTACAGTAACGCCGTGCCCAAAAGCCAGGGCACGCACAGTGCCGGCCGTGCCGGCACAGGTTATAGAGGAGTGTGTCATGAACAAAGTCCAAAACACGATGCGTGGCGCAGTGTTGGTTGCCCTGACGGGTCTGGTGTCGACCGGGATGGCGGCAACTTCCTACGAACAAGCCGAGGTGTTGTCCGCGACGCCCATTTACCACGTGGTTGAAACTACCACTCCGCAACGTGAATGCTGGGAAGAGGAAGTAAGTCGCCCGGTGCGTCGCTACAGCCGAGACGATTCAGCAACGCCCGAGCTGTTGGGCATACTGCTGGGTGGCGCATTGGGTAATGCAGTGGGCCACAACAAGACCAACCGCAGGGTAGGTACTGTGGTGGGTGCTGTACTGGGTGGATCGATTGCCCACGACATGAGTCGCGAGAACCGCATCGAAGAAGAGGTGGTTATCGATAAAGTTGAACGCTGCCGGACGGTTTCAAACAGCGAGCAGCAGGAGAAACTGGTTGGTTATGATGTACGCTATAGCTACAATGGTTTGGAGCGTACTGTAAGAATGGATCGCGACCCAGGCGATACCGTGAAGGTGCGGGTCAACATTGAGCCCGTTCTGTAAACGCTGGTATCGTCATGCATACCGCTCCGCCCACGAACCGTTACATCGATTTTTACAACGATGGCCAGCGTCGATGAGATTCATGTTCGCCCTTTTCGTTAGCAACTGCTTGCTGGTCTCCATGGCCGGCGCGCAGGGCTATACGCAATTGGGTGAAAAGATAGGTGAAGTGCTCGGTGACGAGTTCCGCAACCGTGGCAATAGCGACGTCCGTGTACAGAACGAATTGATTGCGCCGGTCGATGGTGAAGAGCAAACGGCAATCAGCCGGCGCGAAGCATCAGATCTTGCCCGTGGTGCCTATCCTGGCCGTGTACTGAGTATCAGGCTTGATGGACGCCGCTGGCGGGTGCGTATGGATGAAGAAGGCACTGTCTTCAATGTCTTTGTTGATTCTGAAAACGGCGAAGTGCTGCGCCCCTCCGAATAACCCTCCCCAAGACCATCTCCCATGCGTCTATTGGTTGTTGAAGACGAAGACCTGCTGCGGGCCCGGCTCGTAAAGGCACTTGAAGACAATTCCTATGTGGTGGACAGCAGCAGCAACGGCAAGACTGCGCTGTTCCAGGCCGGCGAGTATGGATATGACGCTGCCATCATCGACCTTGGGCTACCAGGGCTAGATGGTATTTCACTCATAAAGGCCATCCGCGCCAAGGGACTGTTATTCCCGATCCTGATACTCACGGCGCGTGATAACTGGAGTGACAAGGTTGCCGGACTCGATGCCGGTGCTGATGACTACGTCGTCAAGCCTTTCCAGATCGAGGAAATTCGTGCACGTCTGAATGCGCTGTTGCGGCGTGCTGCCGGCTTTGCCAAGCCGACATTGGACTTTGCCCATCTGAGTCTCGATACCACTGCCAAAAAGCTCACTGTCAGTGGGCAGGAAGTTGAACTGACGGCGTTCGAATACAAGGTGCTCGAGTATCTGATGCTGCATCCGGGCAAGGTGGTGTCGAAGACCGAACTCACCGAGCATCTGTACGAGCAGGATCATGATCGCGACAGCAACGTGCTGGAAGTGTTCATCCGTCGTCTACGTCAGAAGCTTGATCCCGATGAGGCGCTGAAACCCATCGATACCGTTCGCGGCCAGGGATACCGCTTCAATGTCCCGGCCAACAAGCACTGATTTCTCGTGGTCTATGCGCCGGCGTCTTGTGCTGGCGTTCGGCGTGCTTTTGGTTGTGTTTTTAGGCCTGGCAGGCTTTGTCCTTGATCGCGCCTACAAGCAAAGTGTTGCTGCTGCAGTGGCGGAGCGCCTCCAACTCCAGGTGTATGCGCTGCTTGGCGTGGCGGAACCGGAACCAGACGGCAAATTCTTCCTGCCAGATCTGGAGGAGGCGCGCTTTTCGCAGATTGATTCGGGTCTCTATGGGCTGATCTACGACAGGGAAGGTAACGAACTCTGGCGAAGCCCATCAGCCCTCAATCTCAATATCGATCCGGCTCCGATGCTGAGCAGCGAACTATTGCCAGGTCAGACCAGCTATGGCGAACTCGGCACTGAAGACCAGGGTGCGCTGGCGTGGGCCAGTTACCGCACCTATTGGGAGCCACTCGACCAATTGTTCTTGTTTGTTGTGATGGAATCGACAGCACCGTCGGCGGTGGAGATCCGCGAATTCCAGTCAACGCTGTATCTGTGGTTTGGTGCGCTTACCGTATTGCTGAGTGTTGCACAGTATCTGTTGCTGCGCTGGGGGCTGCGGCCGCTACAGCAGTTGGCGCAGGATGTATCGGCGATCGAAAGTGGTACACAGGACCAGCTCGAACAGCACTATCCACGCGAGTTGTTGCCTGTCACCGACAACCTCAATCTGCTGATCAAGAGTGAGCGCGAGCGTCAGAACCGTTTCCGCACTACGCTGGGCGATCTTGCCCACAGTCTCAAGACGCCGTTGGCTGTCTTGTCTACCGCATTGCAGGAACAGCGCAGCTCGCAGAATTTCACCGAGCAGCAACAGCGCGACATGAGTGAGCAATTACAGCGCATGGACCAGATCGTGTCGTACCAGCTCAAGCGCGCGGTGCAGAGTAACCAGGCCGTACTGGCGCGACCGGTGCCATTGGCGCCGGTGCTGGAGCGCATCTGTGGTGCTTTGCAAAAGGTCTACCGTGATAAAGCCGTCAGCGTGGACTTATCACTGACTGACGGTACGCAGTTCTTCGGTGAAGAGAGCGACTTGATGGAAGTATGCGGAAACCTGCTCGACAACGCATTCAAGTACGGTTATCGCCGTGTGCAGGTGAAGGCAGAGCGCAAGGGCAAATCGCTGTTGCTGGAATTCAATGATGATGGTGCGGGTATTCCCGAGAGCCAACGCAACTTCGTGTTGCAGCGAGGTGCCCGTGCCGACACGATAAAAAGCGGCCAGGGCATAGGGCTTGCGGTGGTGGTGGAAATTGTCAGTGCTTATGGCGGCGAACTGAAAATAGAGCGCAGCGAGTGGGGCGGTGCCAGTATCAAGGTGCGGCTGGGATAGCGACGGTCCTTTCACAAAAAGAGCCAGGGGCCAGGCTTTAACGACGGACTATCTCCCGATCATCCGCCGCCGATGGAAGCCCGGCCCCCGACAATCCAACAACTTCCTGCTTAACAAAATCTCAGAAATCACATTCGGAAGGATCGAGCCCGGTACGGATTTCGTTACCGTTGCGGTCAGTCACTCGCTCGAAGCAACGCCCCTGCAAATCACGCAGCAGACTGGTACCGATGGGACGGTTGCGCCAGGTGGTGACGCCTCCGCGTTCCGCTGGCCGTTCTATGTAGGTATTGTGTTCGATCACCACCGGCCGGTTGTTACGATAGCTCCACGGTGAGTAGGCGTGCCCTTGGAAAGGGCGGCTGCCGGTGCCGATGATCAGGTTTACTGATACGTCGTTGTCGCGATCGCGACGGTATGTGGTGCGACGGTCACTGTTGTCCCAATGCTGGGTCGGATTGCCGCGATTAGAAAATCGACGCTCGCCCTCACTATCGTGGTCACGGTTTGAACGGTGGTCGGCGAGCGTAGCGGTACTGAACAGGCCGAGTGATACCAACAACGTCAATGAAAGCAGGGTTTTCATCGCGGGCTCCTCCAGGGCGGTCCGGGAATTGATTTGACACCGAGTGTAGGTGGCGGGGACTGAATTGGAACTGAATGATCTTGGCGGCTCTGGGAGGCTGGGGTAAGCTCCGGCCCAATTCAAAGGGGGCGCCATGTCACAAATAAGAACAATTACCGGACTTTTTGCATTGACCCTGCTGGCAGGCTGCGGTGGTTCTGAACCCTCCGCTGCGACTGAAGAACAGGCCGCCCCAGCGCCAGCATCCCAACCTGCTGCAGCGCAGTTTGCTAACGTGAATACCGAGCGGCTGTTGGCGGCCGACAGTGACCCTGGTCAGTGGATGTCAACCGGTCGCACCTACGGCGAGCAACACTACAGTCCGCTCCGCACTATCTCCCGTGACAACGTCAGCCAACTCGGCCTCAGCTGGTTTGTTGATTTCAACATTCCACGCGGTCAGGAGAGCACGCCACTGGTTGTCGATGGCGTCATCTACGTAACCACTGCATGGAGCAATGTACGAGCCTACGATGCGGTCACCGGCGCCACGCTGTGGCAGTTCGACAGTGAAGTGCCAGGCGAGTGGGGCGTGCGTGCGTGCTGCGACGTGGTGAATCGGGGTGCTGCGCTGTGGAACGGCAAAGTGTATGTCGGCACCATCGACGGCCGCATGATCGCCATCGACGCGGCTACCGGCACCAAGGTGTGGGAAACCGACACGCTCATCTCACGCGACGTGTCGTACTCGATCACCGGCGCCCCGCGCATCATCAAAGGCAAAGTAGTCATCGGGAATGGTGGTGCCGAATACGGCGTGCGCGGTTATGTGTCGGCGTTTGATACTGAAACGGGAGAGCTGGCGTGGCGCTTCTACACTGTCCCTGGTGATCCATCGCTCGGCTTCGAGAATGCCGCCATGGAAATGGCAGCCAAGACCTGGAATGGTGAATGGTGGAAGCTTGGCGGTGGCGGCACTGTGTGGGACTCGATGGCGTATGACCCCGAGCTTGATTTGCTCTATATCGGCACCGGCAATGGCTCACCATGGAACCAGGACATTCGCAGCCCGGGTGGCGGCGACAACCTGTTCCTGTCATCAATCGTGGCGCTCGACCCCGACGACGGCTCCTACGTGTGGCACTATCAGACCACGCCAGGTGAAACATGGGACTACACGGCAACGCAACCGATCATGGTCGCTACTATTCCGGTCGATGGCGCACCGCGAAAGGTCGTGATGCAGGCCCCCAAAAACGGTTTCTTCTACGTGCTAGACGCAGCGACAGGGCAATTCATCTCGGCCAAACCGTTTGCCAGCATCAACTGGGCCACTGGCATCGATGCCAATGGCCGCCCGATTGAAAATCCTGAGGCACGCTTCGACAGAACCGGCAAGGCATTCGCACAACAGCCGGCGCCCTCCGGTGCCCACAACTGGCAGCCGATGGCATTCAACCCGGCCAACGGTCTTGTATACCTGCCGTCCAGCGATAATTCATTTGTCTATGCCTATGACCGCAGCTTCGACCCTAATCCGCTGGTCTCCAATCTCGGAGTAGATCCCGTAGCAGGTGCAGCTGAGCTTGGCCCCAACGCCACCGCTGACCTGCCCAGTGGTTCGTACATGGTGGCTTGGAATCCTGTCACGCAACAACCGGCATGGAAGATTCCGGGCGCTTCGGCTGGCATGCTGGCTACAGCCGGCGGTCTCGTGTTCAAAGGCGGCCAAAATGGGCTTGCTGCCTACGATGCCGACAACGGCGCCGAGCTCTGGAAATCACTCGATACGCAAACCGGTGTGGCGGCTGCACCGGTTACCTATGAAATCAACGGTGAGCAATATGTTGCCGTGGTTGCGGGTCGTTCCAATGGCAACTATTACGCCCCTGACTATTCACGGCTGCTGGTGTTCAAGCTCGGAGCAACCACGCAGCTGCCTCCTGCGGTCAGCTACACGCCGCCGCCATTGAATCCGCCGCCATCTGTCGCCAGTGATGAGCAGATTGCCCGAGGTGAAGATTTATACGAAACCAACTGCTGGATCTGCCACAGCGATGTAGGCAACTCCGGTGGTCTGCTGCGGCGCGGCCTTTTCCCGGAACTTGCGGTATCGCCAGCACTGGCCAGCCCCGAACTGTTCAAATCGGTTGTGCTTGATGGCGCGCGTTCGCAGAACGGTATGGTGTCGTTCGCGAATGTGCTCGATGGGCAGGCTGCAGAGGATGTGCGTGCTTACTTGATTGCTCGTGCCAATGTGGCACTACAGGCGCGCCAGTCAGCAGGCAGATGACGGGCAGCGTTCACTGCATCGCGATGAATCCGATCAGCTTCGGCATTCTCTGCATGCAGAAACACTGATATGGACTGGCTGAAGAGTTCGCAAATTTCCTAGTATCCGATGTAATAGCGCAACTGGAACTGTTCATCGTTGAACTTGCCCTCCTTGAACCGCGGCCTGAACATCGCTTTGCCGAGGTATTCCTTGAGTCGTGTCTCCATTGCATCGGTAACTTCGCCACCTTGCCCCAGCACCTTGATGCTGCGGGCCTTGCCGTTCTGGCTTATCGAAAATCTGACATCGTAGTAACCGAAATAGGTAACCGGTTGATCTGCTCCAATGCCCAGCTTTTCGCGGCTGTTTGGTGCGGGCAGGAATGCCGGCAACACCACCGGAATATCGGGATATATCAGGCTGCCGGCACGTTCAATGATGAGAGGGGTTTGGTCGAAATAGGCAAAGGCGCCTTCATACTTCTCTCTTGCCTTGTCGCCGCGGGTGAACAACAGATCCCAGTCTGCCTCTCCCAGCAGTGTGCCGGCTATCTGCTGCGCAGTGCGGCCGCGATTCGCGTCGATGTAGCTAAGGGCGCGCTGATAGGACACCAGACCATCGTCGTAATCGGTTGAATTCAGGCGATCCTGCACACTGGTGTCGAGGCGTGTCCCGGTCGATGAAGAACGACGACTAAGATAGAAATCCGGTTCGTATATGATGTTTTCGCGGTGCATGCTGAGGAACAGTGTCGTCAGCAGTTTGCGTTCTGTGTCCAGCAGAGCGGGGTCGGCGTAGTTCTTCTGTTGAGTGAGTATGCTCAGCGCCCGCAGGAAGTTGCCCTTGGCGAGATAAAGTTTGAATACGGTGGTGTTCAGTACGTTTTCGGGAGCAGCAAGGCTGCTGCTGGCGGCATTGAGCCCGTTAGTCATCAGGCGTTGCATGTCCATGCGCGGCACGCTGAGTGAGATGTTTGAACGCTGCAGGAAGGCTTGCAGATTCCAGTCGCCCAGCCGTTGCAGTGCGGTCGCCATTTCTGCCGATGTGTTGCCGTAGGCGGCTTCCGTCAGTTGCAAAATTTCGTCCTGCAGAGCGTCGGCAGATTCGTAGTTACCAGTGGCGGCAATGCTGGTAGCAAGTGCTGCCATCAACGGAATCTGGTCAGTATTGCCGTCACCCTTGCCGGCTTTCGTGAGGGCGCGGGCACGCTGCAACAGAGCGATGGCGCCCTCGTGCTGGCCAAGCTGCGCGTTGATCTGTGCTGCCTGCAGCAGCAGCTGAACTTTAGCATCGGCGTCTGTGCCGGTTTCGTTGTCTGTCGGTGACAGTGCGGCTGTCAAATCAGTCAGTTGTTGAAGTTGTGCGCTGTGATCTTCGGTCACGGTAGTGCCAGTTGCGCTGGCAAGAGTGACGAATGCCGGTTCCGCAGTGCCTGCTGCGGGAATGGGGCGTGGTTCGAACAACAATTGGGTGACTGAAAGAGTGTTTTGTTCAGCAGCTTGCAGAGCAGAATTGCCAATGAAAAAAGACGACAACAATGCAATCGCACTAATTCTGCGCGTGACGGCGAGCATGGACATACAGGACTTTCCCGGCTAGTGGATTGGCGGCAGCGTCACCCGCTGTCTGACATCTCAAGGCACAGACTAACCAAGCTTCGCCGAATTTAACAGCATCACCACCGAGGTGATGCTGTCAAGACAGTGCCGGGTGTAACACTCAATAACGGTAACGCACTCCAGTCTCGAACGAGCGGCCAGCTTCGGGAGCGAAACTGCGCAGGTATGAGGTCGACATCCTGATGGTGTCATCACCGAGGTTGCGGGCCCGCACAAACAACATCAGCTCTCCATGAGCCGCGATCGAGAAAGTGTAATCCGCACCCGCTTCGATCTTGGTCCATCCCTCGCTGGCCAGTTCGGCGAGGCCGGGCCGGGTCTGGTCATCGGCATGCAGCACTGAGGCATAGGCATTCAAGGGTCCGCGACTGAACTGCAGTTCTGCACCCTGGCGCATCGGTGGCAGCCGCGGGACATCGCCGTTGCCATCCAGTGTGCCGCGTATTGCATCGCCAAACACACGCAGTGTGAAAAGTTCATTCAGTTGCCAGTTTATATCCAGTTCGACCCCCCTGAATCTGGCGTCGTGCTGACGGTAGGCGCGCACTGGCAATTCGCCGACCATCTCGCCGGTTGTCACCTGGGCTATGTAGTCGGAGAAGTTGTTGTTGAAAAGTGTGACAGTGGCATTGATGGCATCGAAGTTCCATGCGAACGTCAGATCGGTATTGAGTGAGCGCTCCTCGTTGAATGAATCGTTGCCAATCTCACAGGCGCCGGTGGCGAAGTGAATCACGCAGTCATTGGTATCGCTGAGACTATAGTTGGAATACAGCTCTTCGATTGAAGGCGCCCGTTCCGAATGATTGAGCGAGAGCCCTATCGTCAATGGATCGCTCTGTTGCCAAAGTACAGATCCGGACAGGTTACGGGTGTCGAATGAGCGCGCCAGTGCAGCAAGATTCTGTGGGGCGTATTCGTCGCGGCTGAGGCGTCCCCCGAATTCCCATGTCAAATTACCTGCATGGTAGTCCTCGACAACGAACAGGCCCCGACTGTCGATGTCGGACACGGGGATGAAGCTTTCATCGCCGATGGCACCGAATTTTTCGACGCTCGTCTGCACGCCGATAGCGCCGTGCCATCCGTTGTATTCGGCGTGGGTCAGTTGCACCCGCTGTTGCCACGATTGATTGTCGAACCGGGTGCCGACTACGTTGAGGTTTTCCAGTTCGGCATGTTCATAGTCGATGCGGCTCAGCTTGTAACTGATCTGGTCGATCCACGGCGCAACATCGCGCCAACCGGCATCAATGTCGTAGCGTTTGCGATTCATGTCGATTGAGACCATGCCTTCATCGCCCGCATCAGTAACAGTCTCTTCGTGGCCGTGATCGTGAGCGCCGGGCGGCAAGCCGTATTGGTTGTCCAACACAGAATAGGCAAAGCCGACATGTCCCTTGTCCAACACCCAGCTGACGCCACCAGTGGCGTTGGTGGTGTCGCCGCCTGTATTGGCAACATACCCATCGGTGTTGGAGATAGTCTCCTGGCCCTCCTGATCATCATGTGCGTTCCTATGTGCTACTTCATCAGCGTCGATGAATGCTGGGTCAATTGCCATTCCGGGGATATCCAGATCATTCCAGGCGCGTTTGACGCCATCGAGATGCCACACCAGGTTGCCGGTAGCAAAGTCGAACGAGCCGACGGTGGTTTTAAGGTCGGCGGCGCTGTCGAAGCGGGTTTCGACGGCAAACTCGGGCTCTGCCGGTAGGACACCGCTGATGCGGCGGTCGATGACATTGACGACTCCGCCGATGGCGCCACCGCCATAGAGCAACGTGGCGGGGCCACGCAGTACTTCGATCGCAGTAGCCAGCAAAGGCTCTACCGTCTGTGCGTGGTCCGCAGAATTGCCGGACGCGTCGCCGTTGGCAATCGAGTTAGTCAGGTTCATTACGCGACGGCCTTGTTGGCCGCGAATAACGACCTGGCCAACAGCGGGACCAAATGAGGCGCTGCTGATCCCGGGCTGGGCAGCGAGTGTATCGCCCAGAGTGGCGCGTACAGCCTTGTGCAGTTCTTCGCCGGTCATGATGGTGACCGGCAGCGCGGTTTCGGCGCTTTTGGTGTGTAGTGCGGTAGTGATCAGTTCATAGATTTCTTCGCCGGTACCGGTTTGGGTTTGGGCAAGGGACACACTGGAGGCCAGCAGGCTGAGCGCGAGCGGGACGGAGATGGGGCGTTGCATGGATACTTCCTCTACACGTAACTGGAAACGCAGGCCTGCAGCACAGGCGTGGGCATAGGCAGACGACAGTCCGTGACTCGCTGAAGATGACGTGTTGCCGAGGACGACAAGTTACTGCCGGGACTGGGAGGTCAGGTCAGCGAGCGAGGGACGTTCAGACGGAAGCAGAGGGAGGAGCGCGGCCCTGGTAGGGCGAGGTGAATGGAGCAGCAGGTGTTGCGGGAACGAAAGCGGCGGCAATACTGATCGACCCTGTGACCGTCAGCGGTAGGCTGTGGTCGATTACGGTGTCGTCACCCAATGTCTGCAAATGACATAGCGCACAATCCACAGTTTCCTGGGTGTGGTTGTGCAGCGGGGATGCCTGCAGGACCTGCCCGCCAAAGACTGTCAACGCCAGCAGGCTGACGAGCCAGAGGTTGCGGCAATGTTTGAGTAGTGTAAAGAGCATCGGAGTGTTCTGGGCGATGACTGCCCTCATGTTAGGCGCAGCTGGCGCCGGCTGCAATCTGTTGCGGACAACGAACTCCTCCGAGCCTACTTGCTAGCTCAACCGTTGCTGCACGTCCGTCACGGTGAGCCCGGCAAGTTCGACGGTTTTCAGTGGCTGGTGTTCGCCTGCAACAATTCGCACAGCACTCGCGGGGAGCCCCAATGTGACGGCCAGCAACTTGCACACTGCAGCATTGGCCTGGCCCTTCTCCGGCGGCGCATTCACCTTAACCTTCAATTTATCGCCAAACCATTCGACGCCGGGGCGCGTGGCGCCCGGAATGACCTTTAGTCGCAGTCGCAGTGGTGGGTGCGCTGTCATCGTCGTCGGCGGATGTCAGGGTGTGAAGTAGTGTGGGGATAGCAAGGCTTCCTTGCCCTTGGGGACAAGCAGCAGGTTTTTGTACAGTCGGTCCGGTGTAAACGGGTACAGCAGCGCCCGACGTGGTTTGAGCAGGCGAGTCAGTTTGCGGCGCACAAACCCAAGAGGGCGGCTGGCCCAGTAAGAGCGATCGTAGTTGCTGCCCAGCACCCACAGCGTGTAATGCTGTTGCAGGAAAGCAAGTTCGGGCGAATGGTTGAGTCGCTCAATCGTCAGCTTGTCGTTCCATTCCATCGTGAGCCATGGCAGGTCCCGCTCCAGTGTTCGCATCAGTCCGCGCAGTACGAACACTTCATGCGCCTCGACATCTATCTTGATGAAGTCGATACGGCCAAGCCCTTGCTGGCGCACAAATTCGTCACCGGTTTGCTTGCGAACCTCAATGGGCTCCACTCCTTCTGCACGCTGATCGAAGCTGGAAGCACCAAAATTGCCCTGCTTGACCATGTAGATGGTCGAGATGCCCGCAGTATCGGACAGCGCCAGCGGATGAGTGTGCACATGCGTAAGCCCGTTGGCCGCGGCATTATCCTGCAGCAGCCGGTAGATCGCGGGTATGGGCTCAAAGGCGTGGACGCTAGCGGCGCGGGTTGCAAAAGCTAGCGAGTGGTTGCCGATGTTGGCTCCGATATCCAGCACGACCGGGTCTTTAATTTTTCCAATTAAATCAATGATTAACTCAATATTTTCAGGTTCATAGAGTCCGTGCAGGGCGATCTTGTCCCCGACATGGTCGTTGCAAAAGGCGGTGATCTGGTGGCCCAGGCGAGTGGTGAGTGTGCGGGTGATTGGCATGGTCAGAGGAGCAAAAGAGCGGGACAGGCCCGGTAAAAAAGCGGTTCAGTGTGGCTAGAGTACACAGTTCTTGCAGAAAATTTCCATTGACTTCACATAATCGGAAGCATTCAAATCGAGGGTAGGGGAGAAGTATCAAGAACCGGCTGGGGCACCAGAGTAGTGCTCTGTTAGTGCCGGCTAACTTGTCGACAAGGTCAGCACTGGCTGGCCGCCGTTCCGCAGTCCGGTATCTGGATTGGTCGGCACCGCGAAATACCTTCTTTTTACTCTCCCTGATCATGCGATAGCCGTAGGGGCAAATCGTTATGGTTGAAACTTTTCATCCACACACAACTAGGGGAATTTTGATGAAAAAATCAATTTTCAGTGGCTACAAAGCAAAAGCTCTGGCGATTTCCGTATCGGCAATCGCGGCCAGCCTCGCTGCAAGCCCTGTACTGTATGCGCAGCAACAGGTTGAAGAAATCCAGGTAACCGGTTCGCGCGTGCGTGTAACCGATGGTATGGCAACACCTACTCCAGTAACCGCCATCACCTTCAGCGAGCTCAGCAATTTCGATCCAGGCGGCACCGTAGCGGAGCAGCTCGACTCGTTGCCGCAGTTCTTCGGCACCCAGAGCGCCCAGCGTGGTGGTGGTGCGTTGTTCGGTTCAGCCGGTGGCTCGTTCCTGAATATGCGCAACATTGGCAGCCAGCGTACGCTGGTACTGCTTGATGGTGTCCGTATCGTACCTTCCGATAAAGGCGGCTCCGTCAACGTTGACACATTGCCTACCGCTCTGCTGCGCACTGTTGACGTAGTGACCGGTGGTGCTTCCGCTGCCTACGGCGCCGACGCCATCGGTGGTGTGACCAACTTTGTACTTGATCGCCAATTCCAGGGCCTGAAGATGAACGTTGGCACTGGTGTCACCGAACTGGGTGACGGCCAGCGCTGGAACTTCTCTGTTGCCGGCGGCAAACAAATCGGTGATCGTCTGAACGTCATCGGTTCGTTTGATTCCAAGTACATCAATGACATCCAGCGTGACGCTGAAGACATGGATCCGGACTTCTACCAGCGTTGGGGCTGGGTGCATAACCCGGCATTCAAATCCACTGACCCTGCCGGTACCAACCCTCAGTATCTGATCCGTCCATGGGTATCGTCATCGATCCAGTCGCCTTACGGCATGATCGTTGGCGCCAACAGGGGCCCTGCCTTGGCATCGCCAAGTGCCGTTGCAGCGGCAGCGCCAGCTGCTGCATTCAACGCCAGCGGCCTGGCCAACATGAAATTCACCCCGGACGGCACCAACATCACTCCGTTCATCTATGGTGACTACCTGACCACTGCCGGCGGTACCCAGCAGAACATGAGTGGTGGTCCTGAAGGCCAGATCCACAACCGTGCTTTCGGCCCGGGCGGCGCCAATGGTGCCGAAGTAGTGGGTCGTTCCGGCTTCTTTGGCGCCCGGTACGAGCTTAGCGACAAAGTGTCGCTGACAGCACAGGCACTGGTAGGCCGTTCCGAGTCGAACCAGTATCCGAAACGCGCAAACTACGAAATGGAAGCACCTTGGACTGTCACAATCTGGCGTGACAACGCCTATCTGCCAGCCAACGTGGCTGCGCTGATGGACGCCAACCAGTTCACCGCTCTGCAGGTGAACAAGAACGGCTCCTTCGCCAACGTACCGGAAATCGGTTCCGACCAGATCGACCGCAACGTGTTTGGTACCGAGTCGTGGTCCGTCGGTTTTGACGCCGACCTCAACGGCAACTGGGCGCTGAAAGGTAACTACCAGGATGGCCAGTCCAGCCGCCAGACCCAGGTGTACAACAAGATTCGTGCCGACCGTATGTTCCTGGCTTCTGACGCTGTGCGCGATCCGAAGACCGGAGCCATCGTTTGCCGCGTAACCTTGCGCAACCCGACTCCTGCTGAATTGGCAAAGTCGCCGTCTATCAAAGGTCTGAAAACCGACGAATACGTGCCACGTGATCTGTACTCGCCGATCGGTCTCGATAACACCGTGTCCAGCTGTGTGCCTTACAACGTGATGGGCAATGGCAACGTCAGTGCAGCCGCTGTCGATTACGTCGGCACCGACAAGTTCGGTATTGGCGAAGTCAACCAGCAGTTTGCTGAATTGTTGTTGACCGGTGAACTGTACGAAGGCTGGGGCTATGGTCCAGTTTCGCTGGCTGCCGGTACTACCTGGCGTGACCAGAGCTTCTTCGACGGTGCAACTCCGCAAGACGTCGATGCACTTGGCCCACCGCGTAACGATCCAGCACTCGGTATCCAGGGTATCCCTGCCGGTATCGCGCTGAACGGTAGCCCGAACCTTCACCAGTTCTCGACCGTCCCCAACGTATACGGTGGCTACGACGTAACCGAGCTGTTCGCTGAGTTGCAGTCCCCGCTGTGGGAATCGGCTTCCGGCAACCAGAGCGTTGGCGCCACGGTTGCCTACCGTCGTTCCGACTACTCGACTTCCGGCGTAGCCAATACCTGGAAGATCGGTTTTGACATCGCGGTGTACTCCGACCTCCGTCTGCGTGCGACCCGTTCTCGCGACGTGCGCGAAGCAACCTTCTCTGAGCGTTTTGACGCGCAAGGGGGCGGTGGCTCCGTCAACGATCCGACCCGCAACAACGCTGCCTCGCAGATCACTTCGGTGGCTGTGGGTAACGCTGCCCTCAACCCTGAGTTTGCCGACACCGTCGTCGCTGGCTTCGTATTCCAGCCGTCCTGGCTGGATGGCCTGTCGGTTTCGTCCGACTGGTACCAGGTTGACGTTAGCGGTGCCATCGGCCAGCTCGGCGTCCAGCGCGTAGTCAACGAGTGTGCAGCCGGTAACAAGGATCTGTGCCAATACGTAGAGCGGGACGACGTCGGCATCATCGGTCGCGTATTCAACCCGTTCTACAACATTGCTACCCAGTACGTTGAAGGTGTTGATACCGAAGTAGCTTACCGCATCGAGCCTGACTTCTTCGGTAGTCAGGCAGAAAGCTTCTCTCTGCGTGCTCTGTGGGGTCATATGATCGAGCGTTCCAACCAGGCATCAGCTACCGCTGCGAAGGTTGTCACCACTGGTGGCACTGGTACTCCGGCCAACACCGCTACCATCACGGCAAACTACGGTCTCGGCAACTGGAGCCTCCAGATGCAGAGCCGCTGGATTGATTCCGTGCGTCTTGGCAAGATCGGTGGCGGCGGCGTATTGGCCATCAGCGGCGTCGATTTCGACGATGCTGATATTGCATCCAATGCCTGGGTCAATGGTCAGATCGCGTACAGTGGTGAAACCAGCAATGGCTCCACCTGGGGCGTGACCTTTGCCGTGCAGAACCTGTTCAACCGTAACCCGCCCATCATCGCCAGCTTCGGCTCGCGCGGTGGTTCGCAGTCCGTCAGCGATACCTACGATGCTGAAGGCCGTCGTTACAACCTGAGCGTCAACTACAGCTTCTAAGCCGTGGTTGGAGTGAAGTAAGCAGTGAAAAAAACGGGGCTTCGGCCCCGTTTTTTTTGAACTGGATTCTGTTGCTTCGAAAGGAGGCAGGCTCCCAGTTCCTGTAGACAGGCTTCGAACGCCGCATGCGCGTGCCATCAATGCCACGGGCGCTGCCCACCAACGCCACGGGCGCTTTTCCATGAATTAGTGCGGCTGGGTGGAAGCGGATTCCTCTGCAAGCCCTTACGTCAGACAAGCCGGGTCGAAGGTGTAGAGTCCCTGCAGCCAGTCACACACTTCTTGTGCCATTGGATCTGGCAGCAGTGCTGCGTAGCGTTGGCGCAGCAGATCGCGTTCGGCTGCATCAAGTTTGTCCAATCCTGCCTGCTGGAAGCGCGGCGTATCCGTGGCCAAGAACGCCAATACTGCGGGATTGCCTTCCACGCTGGTCTCAATGCTGTGTCCGGCAGTTGAGTGGTAGTGCAGCGCCAATGAGGTGAGCGGAATCTGCGATAGCGCGGCCTGATTCATCGGGTTCGCCAGCAATCCACTGCACAGTTCGAGCACTGGAGCCAGATCGAAGCCCGGTCGTTGTGCGAACGGCAGCAAGTGCAGGAATGGCGTCAGCCGCTTGGCATCATTGACGGGGTAGTTGTCCCACAACAGCGGTTTGCGCTGCAGTCGCTCGCCAACAGCGAGCAGGTGGTCACGTGGATAGGCGTGCGAGATCACCTTGGGGCCGGTCCAGAATACATCTACCTCGGTTGGCAGCGCCTGACCGAGTTCCTCAAGGTAACGCTCGGGCTGCTGGCCGAAGTGTTTGACCAGTAAGGGGTCGTCGGAATAGTAGGTAGGGCAAAGCATGAAATGACTGGCGTTGCTGTGGGTGCGGATGCAATCAAAGATCGCCAGTTGCGTCGTTGCAAGTCCGGGCAGGTCGCCCAGCATGTCATCGAACAGCACAGCCAGCAGCGGGGCTTCCAGTGCATTCAACTGGTCGAGTTTGCGCAGCAGTCGGTCACGCCGGGCAGACGAAAAATCACGGTACAGTTCGAATGGACTCAGACCGACGCCGAACTCGAGTCCGAGCCCGGCGGCATGTGCGGCCAATGCCTTCAATTCAGTGAATGCTTCGGCTGGGTAGGGTTCGGCCCATTGCTTGCGCAGATAGCCATCGTTCTTGGGCGCATACAGGTAACTGGTAAATCCCTGGTGCGCGAGAAAGGTTGCATGGTCACGCCGTGCCGGCCAGCTCCACTGGCGGCCGAAAAATCCTTCAACCGTACCGAGGCGAAATGCTGAGGTCACTGGCCAGTGGAACTGCTGGTCTCGGCCAATTCCCGCAACTTGCGTACATCATCAATTCCGCCGGCATTGGTGATGTGGGTAAAGCCCGCCTGTTCCAGCAAGGTCTTGGCCTGACCGGCGCGATTACCGCTGCGGCAATACAGCATGATTTCAGCATCCTTGCCGTATTGAGCCGCAAGTTTTTCTGCATCGATCGTAGCCAGCGGAATGTTGGCATCGCCATCAATGTGGTTGGCGCTGTATTCCTCAGTGGTCCGTACATCAATCCATACCGGCTTTGTTTGTGCCATGGCGAAGTTGCAGAGGACAAGTACTGACAAGACAATACTTTTCATGATCGACATGCGGAGCTCCTCGGTTGTGGATGTATTCAGCGTTGCAGACGACGGGCCATCAGCTCTTTCACGCGCCGCATTGCTTCCTTGATGTTCTCGGTGCTGCTGGCATAGCTGAAGCGGATGTAGCCCTCACCAAGATGACCAAAGCTTGTGCCAGCCACAGTGGCGACGCCAGCTTCTTCCAGCAACAGTTCTTCCAGTGCCTTCGACTTCATACCGGTACCAGTGATATTCGGGAAAGCATAGAACGCGCCCTTCGGCGTGATGCATGAGAAGCCGGGAACTTCGTTCAGCAGCTTCACGATAAGCTGGCGGCGCTCATCGAATGTGCGCAGCATCATATCCACTGCATCCTGCGGGCCATTCAGCGCTTCAACGCCGGCACGCTGCACAATTGCGGAAGGACATGAGTTGCTGTTGATCTGGAGGCGCTCGGCATGATCGATCAGCGATGCAGGCCACACACCGTAGCCCAGGCGCCAGCCTGTCATCGAGTAGGTCTTGCTCCAACCATCCAGCAGAATGGTGCGATCGCGGATACTTTCGTACTCCATGAAGCTGACATGCTGTTGACCGTCATAGAGCAGTCTGCCGTAAATCTCGTCAGACAGCAGTGTGACGTGCGGATGCTTTTCCAATCCTTTGACGAAGCGCTCAATAGTATCGCGTTCCAGCACGCCGCCAGTCGGGTTTGCCGGCGTGTTGATAATGATCAGGCGCGTTGCCGGGGTGATCTGTGCCAGCACACGATCAGGATCGAACGCGAAGCCGGTGCTTTCGAGCAGCTCTATCGGCACCGCTTTGGCGCCGCTGAATTTGATCATCGATTCGTAGATCGGGAAGCCGGGATTCGGATACATGATCTCGGCACCGGGTTCGCCGAACATCATGATGGCGAAGAACATCGTTGGCTTGCCGCCCGGCACGATCATCACGTTGTCCTTGTCGATCTGTACCCCGCGGTACTTTAGGATGTCATTGGCAACGGCTTCGCGCAGTTCGGGCAGCCCCTTGGCTGGCGTATAGAAGTGGAAGCCGTCATCTATTGCTTTCTTGCCGGCTTCGGCGATGTTGGCCGGAGTGCGGAAGTCCGGTGAGCCGATGCCAAGATTGACGATACTGCGTCCCTGCGCCTCAAGTGCCTTGGCCTTGGCCAGGATCTTGAACGCGGATTCCGTCCCGAGCCGGGACATGGCTTGTGCTAGCTGCATGGTTGCCTCAAGTGATGCGTTGCCGGTCGTTTGCGGGCCAGCATGGTCTGGGAAATGCCGGCGAGTATACTGCCAATCGGGGATTTTTGCGGCGCACTGTGGTTGAATCGCGCCGCTCGATTGCCGTTGTTTTGCCCCCTACATTTCTGAGGTGCGCCATGAAAATATCTGTCACCAAATTCACCGTACTTGCAGTTGCTACCGGCATGTTGTCGGCCTGTGGTGGCGGCAGCGAAAACACTGTTCCGGATGAAACAGCAGCTGCTGCACTGGAAACCGGCGCTGCGCCAGCAATTGATTGCACTGCTGAGGCCGGCATCACCTACCTGTGCGGTCTGCAAGGAGCAGAGGACCTGCTGTCGCTGGGTCTTACTGGCCGGATTCTCGCGTCTGGCATGAGTGGCCAGAGTACTCCCGGTCACATGTACCTGATCGATCCTGCCACCATGCAGTTCCAGGAATTGATCCACGGCGATTCATTCAGCCAGGCCCCAGATATTGAGCGTTTCCCCTCCTGCCCTGGTCCGCTGAATCTGCAGTCATTCTCGGTCCATGGCCTCAGTGTGTATGAAAGTGGCCCCGGCGTATTCGAGGTTTACACCACCAGCCACGGTGAGCGTGAGGCAATTGAGGTATATGAACTCGATACCGATTTCAGCAGCGGCGGCGCCACACCTACGCTGGCCTGGAAAGGGTGCGTTGTTCTGCCGGCCAACACTTTTGCCAACAGCGTGGCACGTCTCAATGACGGCGGCTTCGTCACTACCAAGATGATGGACCCCGCACAGGGCTTCGGCTCGGTACAGTCCGGCGGCATCACAGGACTGGTGTACGAATGGCATCCCGGTGGTGAAGTCGCGGCCATCGAAGGTACCGAGCTGTCCGGCGCCAACGGTATTGTTGTCACCGATGACGAACGCTTCATGTACGTCGCTACGATAGGTGGCCGTGAAGTGGTCAAGTTCGATCGCAGCACGACGCCGATGGCTAAGCAGATAATGAATATCGACATCGCTCCCGACAACATCCGCTGGGCCGGCCCCGGCAAGTTGCTGACTGCCGGCAACAACTACGTTGCACCAGACGTTTGCAGCGGCCCTGATTGCGCCACCGGCTGGTCGGTGCTCGAGATAGATGCAGAAACGCTGGCTGCCACTCGCGTAGCCGGCGCTGACCAGGCCGCGGCCTTGCAGGGCGTCAGCTCGGCGTTGCAGGTGGGAAGCGACCTTTGGATTGGCAGCTTCAATGATGACCGTGTCGGCAAAATGGCAAGGCAATAAGCAGCCACAGCCGGCAGTCGACGAGTAGCAGTAATTTGCAGACACCCGCTGGCAGCAATGCTGTGCTGCCAGACGGGTGTTGGTCCTGACCGGTCCTTTCAACAACCCTCCAGTCAAAGGCCGGGCAGACCGGATGGTTTGCGGAGTGTCAGCCGTTACCGCGCGCCATGTTGACCAGAGCGTTGGTTGACCCATCGAAGCGCATACATGCACCGGTGGCCGTGAGTGCCTGATAGACCCCGCTTCCCAACACCTTGCCCAACTCTACACCCCATTGATCGAAGGCATTCATGTTCAGCAGCACGCTCTGCACGAACACCTTGTGTTCGTAAAGTGCTGTCAGTGCGCCCAGAGTCGCAGGGGTCAACTTGCGCATGATGATCGTATTGCTGGGGCGATTGCCCGGGCACACCTTGAAAGGCGCCAACCATTGTGCCTCGACTGCGGAGTTGCCTTGCTGCAATAACTCGGCGTGGGCCTGCACCTGGGACTTGCCTTCCATCAAGGCCTGACTTTGCGCAAAACAGTTCGACAGCAGGTGCAGATGTGATTCACGGTTGGTGCTGTGGCTTTCCAGTGCGGCGATGAAGTCGGCGGGGATCAGACGTGTGCCCTGGTGCAGCAACTGGTGAAACGAATGTTGGCCGTTGGTGCCGGCACTGCCCCAGATGATGCCGCCACTCTGGCAGCCGAGCGGATTGCCTTCGCGGTCCACTTGTTTACCCAGACTCTCCATGTCGAGCTGCTGCAGGAAAGCAGGGAACAGGTGCAGGTTCTGCACATAGGGCAACAGCGCATGACTCTCGGCACCATGTGCGTGGTAGTACCAGTGCGTCAGCAGGCCGAGGATTACGGGCATGTTGGAAGCGGGTTCGCTCAGGCGGAAATGCTCGTCCATTTGATGGGCGCCGTGCAGGAGTTCGCGGAAGTTGTCCATGCCCACGGCAAGCGCAATCGGCAATCCTATTGCCGACCACAACGAATAGCGGCCGCCGACCCAATCCCACATCGGGAAGATGTTGGCCGGTGCGATACCGAATGCAGCCGCTTTGGGGACATTGGCGCTGACAGCGACAAAATGCTTGCCGAGGTCGGCGGCTGCAATGCCGCCAGCCATTGCCCATGCCCGCGCCGCGTTGGCATTCTGCATCGTTTCCAGCGTTGTGAAGGTTTTGGAGGCAATGACAAACAGGGTCGTGGACGGATCAAGCGTGGCGAGCGTCTGTTCGAGATGCAGGGGATCGACGTTCGAGACGAAGTGGCAGTTGAAGTTGGCAACGTGGTACGGCGCCAGGGCTTCTGCTGCCATCGCAGGGCCGAGGTCGGAACCGCCGATGCCTATGTTGACGACAGTGCGGATGGCCTTGCCATTGTGGCCCCGCCAGCGCCCTTCATGTACGTCGGCAACAAAGGCCGCCAGCCGCGCCAGTGTGGCATGCACCTCCTGTTCGCGGGCGCCGGAGGTGGCAGGAGAGCGCAACAGCATGTGCAGTGCCGGACGGTGTTCGGTGTTGTTGATCTCATCACCACGGAACAGCGCCGCTGTAGCATCACGCAGGCCTGCACGTGCAGCCAGTGCAAACAGCGCCTGCAGGATCTCGCTGTCGATCAGATTCTTCGAATAGTCCAGCACGAGTCCTGCAGCTTCCAGAGTGTAGCGGCGCGCGCGAGAAGGCTCTTCGCGGAACAGGGTAGACAGGTTGGCCAACGGTTTTTGCCGGAGTTCGAGCAGTTTTTGCCACTCGGCAGTCTGCGGCAGCGGAACGCGATCAGTCATGGGGATTTCCGTGGTCGATACAACTGTATTTTTCGATGCAACATGGGTGCCAAACGGCAAGAAGTGTAACGTAAACATTGCCCGCGATGGGGACGGTTGTTACCATGCACTCTGTCATTGCCGGTATAGCTCAGCTGGTAGAGCAACTGACTTGTAATCAGTAGGTCCGGAGTTCGAATCCCCGTGCCGGCACCATCCATAAACTGCCAGATGTTTAATCTGCCAGTTCTGGTCGCAGTTCCTTCAGTGTTGCTTTGAACACCGCAGGCGCACCCGGTTTTCCGGGACTGTTGTCCAGAAGCAGTCCAACAAAAAGGCCACCTTCCGGTGGCCTTTTGCGTTCTAGAGTTCGAGGCCTTTCTGGCCAGGGTGCCAGTTGCCCAGTTCGAGTTGGGCTTTGCCGATGCCGAGTTGTTTGATCCAGCGGGCGACGGCGTCGAGGGTGACCCAGGTTTTCAACTTGCCGGCGGTGGTGTGGGCGGTGACAGTGCCGGTGCCGTGCTCGGCTTCCACGTAGAACACGCTGCCGTTGGCGATGATGCGGATCTTCTTGATGGCGCCGGCTTCGATCAAAGCCCGCAGCGTGCGTTCATCCATCTGATAAACCTGTGTGGTGACGAATCACGGGTAGCGGTAAGAGTAGCGGCAAGATGGTGCAAATGCCTGGGTTTGGCAACCCTGCCAACGGTAGCTACTGGAATTCAAGCGCGAATAGCTCGGCCAGTATGCGTCGCCATTCGCGGTATTGCTGTTCCAGCGTGCCGCTGAGGCGGAACACTGAGTCCTCTAACTGTAGTTGGGTGGGTTCAACTTCGTTGGTAAACCCTTCGCCCAGCTCATCCACATATAGTTCCTGGAGTTTGGCCCAGCGGTAGTTATTGTAGTTTTCCTGCAGTGCACGGTAACTGCCACGTGCAAAGTCGCTGCGGGCGGCCAGCTCGCGTTCGGTACGCGCTGAGGTGCTGTCAGTTTGTTCGCGCTGGAATTGGCGCCAGAGGTCGTATACCGGTTTCACATCGGTATAGAACCTGCCATAGGCCTCGTCGACCACATCAATGAACAGGTACTCGCGCTCACGGATGCCGACGATACGGCTGAGGATGGGATCGTCAGCCGCCGGCAAGCGCTTGATGGTGGTAACCCCGTTGGTATCCTCAGCGAGGTATGGAGCAAATGCTGGCGGCACCAGTGCGAGTCCGTAGCGCAACAATGCCACGGTTTCGATGCGGCTTACTTCCTCTGCTGTCAAGACTGCCAGCTGCCGTTGCAATTCGCGCACTATCTCGGCAAACAAGCCGGCAAAAGCGTCTTCCGCAATTGCGTCGCCGCTGAGGGTTTCACTGGCAATGGCGCTGCCGCTGAAACTACGGTCGACCCAGACGCGTCCGGTGCTGTCGCTCGCCTTGATTGCAAGCTCTAGTATGGCGCCATCGGAGCGCACAATCTCGCCGCTGATTGTCAGTTCCGCGCCATTGTCGCCCACCGGCAACACCCGCACGGCGCCGAAGTTGCCGGCCTGTTCGATGCTGTAGCGCAAATACATCGGAAGGAAGCGGGTTTCGGCAGTGCGCACGGCTTCCACCTGCTTGGGTTCAGCGACTATCGGAGTGGGTGACTGAGCATTGTTGGCGACAACCGGTGCTGGTGGGCGGTGCACGAAAATGCCGATAGTGACATCAACAAAGCCATCCCCGCTTTGAGCCATTGTTGATGAGAGCGGCACCATCAGTATCAACGTGGCCGACAACCACCCGAGGATTCTCATTGGCTGCGTCCCCGTTGCGAACACACTCGGTTGCGCGTCAGCGTCAGCTGGCAATCGTAGTTGTCATCCGGCGGGTTGAAGCGCGTGTAGTAATTGCTGATCACCACCGGCACCGCCACCAGATCCGAACTGACTGTCGTAGTCACGTTGAGCTCGGCGCCGTCCGGACTCAGGCTGATCTGGTGACTTATTGCAAGTCCGCCGCCGAGCTGCATGCGGAACACCATGCGCTCGCTGTTCCAGCCGCACAGGTCGTTACCGAACGCGTTACTGCTTTGTACATACAGCAACTCGCCGAAGGCGCAACGCAGGTTGAAGTCATTCTCGCGTTGGATATCGATACTGTCGGCATCCTGTGTGATGTCCAGCAGTGGCATTCGGGTGATTTCTTCAGCAAAGCGGGCCAAACCATTGATCGCTTCGGCATTGACTCCGGCCGCCGGCGAAAAACCGGTGGCCTCGACATTGCTCTGCGTATAGCGACGCTGGATATCAGCCACGTAGAGTTGAAATCGGGTGTTGAAGTCATCACTTAGCTGGTAGTTCTTCTCCCAGTGGCCGCTGAAGTCGGTCAGGGAACCGCTGTGCTTAGGGACGTTGCCACCGGTTGGTGTTGCCAGTGTGCCGCGTTCCGACGCGCAGCCGATGACAAGCAGCAGCAGGAGGCTGCTGCCCAGCACAGACAGACCATGGAGGGTACGGAAGCAGGGCATTACGAACGACAGCAAGCGGGTTGATATCACGGAGGCAGGCATCTTAGCCGGTCTCCTATCGGAGGCAATCAGTTTTCCTGTAGGACACATTTCTGAATAATTCCAATAAATTTATGCACATAGGGGTATTTCGTAATGTGCCGGTTTAAGAAGTCTTTATAAATTTTTGCCACCGAATAATATTTGAGCTAACCAGTTGAAAATAAAGAAAAATTTTTGACCGATAATTTTGATGCCAAAGTCTTTGTGACTCACTTGCAAGCGCAGTGTCACAATGTCGTATACGGTTACACACATAGTTATCCACAGGATTCGGCCCGGATATGCAGAATTTATCCAGTATTTTCGCAGCAAAACCCTATCAGCCAGGTAGTAGGCCAGCACGATGACAACAACGTACCAGCTCCAGCTTAGCGTGCGTGACTATGAGTGTGACATGCAGGGGGTGGTGAACAATGCCGTTTACCAGAACTACCTTGAGCATGCCCGCCACGAGTTCCTGAAATTGCACGGTCTCGACTTTGCAGCGCTGACGCGGGCGGGTATCAACCTGGTCGTCGTCAGGGCCGAGCTTGATTACAAGGGGTCGCTGACCAGCGGTGATAGCTTCACTGTCAGCACCGCACTCGAGCAACAATCGCGACTGAAGTTCGCTTTCAGGCAGCAGATCAACCGCGACGCGGACGGCAAGCTAATGCTGGATGCGCTGATTACCGGTACCGGAGTCAATGCCCAGGGCAAACCCTTCCTGCCCGAGCAACTGTTGCCACTGATGCGGGTACTGGCGCACCAGGCTTGATTGATTTCTTTCATCGTTTCCAAGGAGCTTCCATGGCACTTCCCAAAATCGGCAATCTTGCGCCGTTGTTCACGCTGACTGATCAGGACGGTAACGAGCATTCGCTGAAATCCTGCCGCGGCCAGAACGTGGTCGTGTATTTTTATCCGAAAGCACTGACACCCGGCTGCACGGTGCAAGCCTGCGGCTTGCGCGACAGCAAGACTGCGTTGGCCAAGCGCAAAATAAAGGTGTTCGGCATCAGCCCCGACCAGCCCAAGCTGTTGGCGAAATTCACCGAGAAGGAAAAGCTCAACTTCACTCTGCTGGCAGATGTTGACCACGCTGTGGCCGACAAGTACGGCGTGTGGGGCCCGAAGAAATTCATGGGACGTGAGTATGACGGCATCCACCGCATGAGCTTCATCATCGATGCAGACGGCAAGCTGCGCCATATTATGGAAAAGGTGAACACCAAGACCCACCACGATGATGTGCTGGCGTGGATTGACGCGAATCTCAAGTAATGCAGCTCTCCGTCAAACACCATGCCGGCCCCGGCCCGGCACTGGTCATACTGCACGGACTCTACGGCAATCAGGGCAACTGGGCGCCACAGGCCCGACAACTGGCGCAGGATTACAATGTCTATGCGCTTGACGCGCGCAATCACGGCCAATCGTCGTGGGCCGATACAATGACGCTCGCCGATATGGCCGGCGACGTTGTGGAAACGATGCGCTCGCTCGGGCTGTCGAACGCGCATTTGATTGGCCATTCGATGGGCGGAAAGACGGCGATGTTGTTGGCGCTGACCCAACCCGCGCTGGTGCGCAGCCTCTGTGTCGTCGACATTGCTCCTGTGCCGTATCCCGATGCCGGTGACACCATCATCCGTGCGCTGGCGGAGCTTGATTTGTCAGCGCTGACGTCACGCGCAGATGCTGACGCTGTCTTGGCGCTGCGCATCCCCCAGAAATTCGTGCGCGATTTTCTGCTGACCAACCTGCAACGCAATGACGAGGGCAACTGGCGCTGGCGGTTCAATATACAGGCGCTGACATCGTCATTCCGTGAAGTGACCAATTGGCCGGCGGGGCTCGGTAGTTATGCTGGACCAGCGCTGTTCATCAAGGGTGAGAGGTCGGACTACATCCTGCCTGAGCACACGGATGCACTGCAGTTACATTTCCCCAACGGGAGACTGGAAGTTGTTGCCGGCACCGGTCACTGGGTGCACAGCGAAAAGCCGGAAATTGTATTGCGGCTGGTGCGGGAGTTTCTGCGGGCTGCCTGATACCTATTGCAGGCGGCAGTTCTTTGAGAACTGCGCCTTCAGGAAATCCATCTGGTCGACACGGATACGCTTGCTGTTGACCAGCGCCAGATACTCCGCCGAATTCGGCTCGTATGGCAGTGCCAACAATTCCATGCCGGCTTCCTGCGGTGTCTTATTCTGTTTGTAGTGGTTGCAGCGTTTACAGGCAGCTACCACATTGACCCACACATTCCTGCCCCCGCGTGAGGTAGGGATGATGTGGTCACAGCTGAGATCGCGGTCGGCAAAATCCTTGCCGCAGTACATACAGAGGTTTTGGTCTCGGCGGAACAGGATGCGGTTATTGAGCGCGGGCCTCTTCGGTCGACCGCCTTGCAACTCACCTTCGCAGGCAATGATGCTGTGCAGCACTATCATGCTGCGCTGACCTGATTGTCGTGAGATGCCCCCATGCACAGTGCGCAGCGTGTCTCCGAGCGTCCAGGTGACCAGATCGCGAGCATACAGCGTCGTGGCTTCCTGCCAGGTAAGCCACTCCACCGGAATGCCGGCAAGATTCAGCCGCAGGATGTGAGAATGCTCGTCTGACTTTTCGATATGAAACATGGTTCGGTAAATGGCTCTTGTGAAACTGCGGTGAGTCGAAAAACCTGCAACTAAACCAGCAACTACCTAATCAACTACACGATCAACGACGCAAAGACGCAACGACAAAAATATGATCTGAGCGGAATTTATAGGCACAGGCAGGGGGGCGTCAACACCAGTGACACGCGCGGTGACACAGACCAGTCGGATTTAATGGAAACCTCGCGAATTCTGCGCCCAATCCCGTGCCGGCGACATTACTTCTTCGGCGGCCCCGACCGCCGGTATCCGTCACGGGGAAGGGGCTTCGAAGCGTGCAATCAGCGATGAGGTATCCCAGCGGTTGCCGCCCATCTGCTGCACTTCGGCATAGTAACCATCGATGATAGTCGTCACCGGGAGTGGAGCACCGTTCTGGCGAGCTTCCTGCATCGCTATGCCAAGATCCTTGCGCATCCAGTCCACTGCAAACCCAAAGTTGAACTCGCCGTCGACCATCGTCTGCCAGCGGTTCTGCATCTGCCACGATGCTGCTGCACCCTTGGTGATGACCTCCATGACGGCCGCCACATCGAGGCCTGACTGTTTGGCAAAGTGAATACCCTCCGACAAACCCTGCACCACGCCGGCGATACAGATTTGGTTCACCATCTTGGTCAGTTGACCGTAGCCGGCAGGGCCAATCAGCTTCACGCTGGCAGCGAAGCTGCGGATTACCAGTTCGGCCTTGGCGTAGGCCGCGCTATCGCCACCTACCATGACGGTCAGCGTGCCTTTCTCCGCTCCGGCCTGGCCGCCTGATACCGGGGCATCCAGAAAATACAGACCGCGCTCTTGCGCTGCGGCAGCAAGCTCGCGCGCCACAATGGCAGATGTGGTGGTGTGGTCAACAATGACGCTGCCTGGTTTGGCGGTTGCGAAAACTCCGTCCGGTCCAGCCACTACCTGACGGAGGTCGTCATCGTTTCCAACACAAGTGAAGATAAAATCAGCGCCCGCAGCTGCGGCCGCTGGCGTGCTGGCAGCGTGACCGCCGTGCTGTTGCTGCCATTGCGTGGCTTTTGCCGTGGTACGGTTGTAGACGGTGACGGCGTACCCTGCCTTGACCAGATGACCGGCCATCGGGAATCCCATAGTGCCAAGGCCGATGAATGCGGTGGTGGATGCCATGACTGCTCCTGTGTGGTGTAAACGGTAGGTGCGCAACTATACTCCAACGAGCTAAAGACTGGTCACAGAAGACACCCTATGAACCTCGAACAATTCCGCCGCGACTACCTTCAGGGCGGCTTGCGCCGCAATGATCTGCCCGACGATCCGTTGGCACTGTTTGCCACCTGGCAACAGCAAGCCATTCAGAGTGGCCTGGTTGATCCCACTGCCATGGTGCTGGCGACTGCCGATACTGCAGGACAACCATCGCAGCGCATCGTGCTGCTCAAAAGTGTTGATGAGCAGGGCTATGTTTTTTACACCAACTACGAAAGCCGCAAGGCGCAAGAAATTACTGCCAACGCAAAAGTGGCATTGCTGTTCCCATGGCATGTGATGGAGCGGCAGGTGCGTGTCAGCGGCAGCGTCGTCAAAGTGGGTGCAGAGGAATCTGCCAAGTATTTCGCC
>Ga0255096_1000139_pt1 | contig 41710 bp, 36 predicted proteins | sample Colum_Atlam_RepA_2_FD_188563 | JGI IMG/M metagenome (GOLD analysis project Ga0255096, IMG submission 188563) | Freshwater microbial communities from Columbia River, Oregon, United States - Colum_Atlam_RepA_8d | ecosystem: Environmental > Aquatic > Freshwater > River | place: USA: Oregon... | reverse complement strand
AGTGTCGGTCAAGCAACACGCAATCTTCGAACGGGATGGCGCCGATCTGCATTGCGACATCCCGATCAGCTTCGTCGATGCCGCACTAGGTGGAGACTTGGAAGTGCCGACGCTGGATGGTCGCGTCAAACTAAAGATCCCCCCGGAGACTCAGACCGGCAAGTTGTTTCGCCTGCGTGACAAGGGGGTGACGCCGGTAAGGGGTGGCCCAGCCGGTGACCTGCTGGCGCGCGTCGTCGTCGAAACGCCAGTCAACCTGACCAAACGGCAACGTGAAATCCTTGCTGAATTCAAGGAAATCGAAGAAAGTCACGGCAGCAAGCAGAACCCCCGCAAGACCTCATGGTTTGACGGGGTCAAAAGCTTTGTTGACTCCCTGAAGTCCTGATCCTGCCGGAAACCACTCATGCTGCGCATTGCCATTGCCGGCGCCACCGGGCGCATGGGCAAGACCCTTATTGAAACTGCCACCAGTCACCGGGGTGCTATGTTGACCGTGGCAACGGTACGGTCAGGCCATCCCGCGCTCGGGCAGGACATCGGCACACTCTGCGGATTGCCCCCAACCGGCGTAAAAACAGTCGCCGATCTGGCTGCCGAGATCGACAATTTTGATGTGCTGATCGATTTCACCAGCCCTGCGGTCACGCTAAAGCATCTGGAGCTGTGTGCCGCTGCTGGCAAGACGCTTGTGATCGGTACTACGGGCTTCAGTCCCGGTGAAAAACAGCACATCGCCGAAGCCGCCACGAAGACTGCCATCGTGTTTGCGCCGAATATGAGCGTCAGCGTCAACCTGTGCTTCAAATTGCTGGAGCTTGCCGCACGAGTGATCGGTGAAGAATCCGACATCGAGATTATCGAAGCGCACCACCGCCACAAGAAGGATGCGCCATCCGGCACTGCACTGCGTATGGGCGAGGTGATTGCAAACCAGCTCGGACGCGACCTCAAAGAATGTGCTGTTTTTGGTCGTGAAGGCCAAACCGGTGAGCGCGATCGTAAGACTATCGGCTTCGCTACGATCCGTGCCGGCGAAATCGTCGGCGACCATACAGTGCTGTTTGCCACAGCCGGCGAGCGTGTCGAAATTACCCACAAGTCCAGCAGTCGCCAGCCCTATGCCGTCGGTGCCTTGCGTGCAGCCCTCTGGTTACAGGGAAAAAGCAAGGGACTTTATTCAATGATGGACGTGCTGGGGTTGTAGCGCTGTGCGGATACGGCTGGTTCGCGTAATTTTGCATGGACAATGCGGCGGCGCTTTACATAAAATGCGCGCTCAGTATGAATGACACTGAGACAGCAACCCAAAGCGGCAGAATCAACAGAAAAGCGGAATGAGCGTCAGGCATTCCGCTTTTTTTTAGCCCGAAAAAGTGTAAGCCCCCGCTGCTATGCCGCGATGGACACTGGTTGCCAACGGTAGTTTTTCAACTCTATTTATCCTCAATGACCTGCAGCATTCCGCCCAACAGCGGTGGTCGCTTGCGGCCCATTGGATTTGTCAGAACCCTAGATTGATTTGTTGAAGAGGAAATCCACTTGGCAACCGTTCCCCACACCCCCGCGATACTCGTGCTGGCCGATGGTTCCACCTTTGTCGGCAAGGCGCTGGGTGCCAGCGGCCTCTCAACCGGCGAAGTTGTGTTCAACACGTCGATTACCGGCTATCAGGAAATCCTTACCGATCCATCGTACGCCGGCCAGATAGTAACGCTGACCTACCCGCATATAGGTAATACCGGCACCACGCCGGAAGACGACGAATCCGGCCAAGTATGGGCTGCGGGTCTTGTGATCCGTAACCTGCCGCTGCTGGCCAGCAACTTCCGCAACCAGCAGGACCTTGACAGTTGGCTGAAACAGCGCAACGTCGTGGCCATACATGATATCGATACACGTCGTCTGACCCGCATCCTGCGCGACAAGGGTGCCGCCAATGGTTGCGTCATGTCTGGCCCTGCAGTGGAGGCTGATCTTGAGGCCGCAAAGGCCCAAGCGCTGCGGGCTGCTCGGGAGTTCCCTGGTCTGGTCGGCATGGATCTGGCGCAGAAAGTCACCTGCGACAAATCCCACCAATGGAAAGAAGGCAGTTGGCAGTTGGGCAGCGGACATTCAGTCCCACCCACTGGCAAGCACCATGTCGTGGCTTACGACTTTGGCGTAAAGCGCAATATCCTGCGCATGCTGGTGGATCGAGGCTGCAACGTCACCGTAGTACCTGCCAAGACAACAGCGGCTGAGGTGTTGGCGCTGAACCCCGATGGTATCTTCCTGTCAAACGGCCCTGGTGACCCGGAGCCCTGCGATTATGCGATTGCTGCCATCAAAAGCTTCCTGCAAACCGATATTCCGGTATTCGGGATCTGCCTTGGCCACCAGTTGCTTGGTCTGGCCAGCAATGCGAAGACGGTCAAGATGCCGACCGGTCACCACGGTGCCAATCATCCGGTGCAGGACCTGGCGACCGGCAAAGTCTTCATCACCAGCCAGAACCACGGCTTTGCAGTGGATGAATCGAGTCTGCCGGCCAATGTAAAAGCCACCCACAAGTCCCTCTTTGATGGCACGCTCCAAGGTATCCATCGCACTGATAAGCCAGCGTTTGGCTTTCAGGGTCACCCGGAAGCAAGCCCAGGCCCGCACGACATCGCGCCAGTGTTCGACCATTTCATCGATCTTATAGAACAACGCAAAGCCGCCAGCTGATTCTCCGACGCCATTCACGACGCCCTTTACGACAAGAGACGCCATGCCAAAACGTACAGACATCAAAAGCATTCTCATCATCGGGGCCGGCCCCATCGTCATCGGCCAGGCATGCGAGTTTGACTACTCCGGAGCGCAGGCTTGCCAGGCTCTGCGCGAAGAGGGCTATCGCATCATTCTGGTGAATTCGAATCCGGCCACGATCATGACTGATCCGAACATGGCGGACGCCACCTATATCGAGGAAGTGAACTGGCAGACTATAGCCAAGATCATCGAAAAAGAGCGCCCCGACGCCATCCTGCCGACCATGGGCGGCCAGACCGCACTGAACTGTGCGCTGGCGCTGGATCGCGAAGGTATTCTTGCCAAGTACAACGTTGAACTCATCGGCGCCAAGAAAGATGCCATCAACAAGGCTGAAGATCGCATGTTGTTTGACAAGTGCATGGTTGAGATCGGTCTTGAGACTCCGCGCCATGAGCTGGCGCATACCATCGATGAGGCCTTCACTGTACAGAAGAAACTAGGCTTTCCCTGCATCATCCGTCCGTCCTTCACGCTTGGCGGCAGCGGTGGTGGCATTGCCTACAACATGGAAGAGTTCGAGGAGATCTGTCGCCGTGGGCTGGACCTGTCACCGACCAATGAGCTGTTGATCGACGAATCGTTGATAGGCTGGAAGGAATACGAACTCGAAGTCGTGCGCGACAGTGCTGACAACTGCATCATTGTGTGTGCGATCGAAAACTTCGATCCGATGGGTGTACATACTGGCGACTCCATCACGGTAGCACCGGCGCAGACACTGACTGACAAGGAATACCAGATCATGCGTAATGCATCGATTGCGATTCTGCGCAAAATCGGTGTCGAGACTGGCGGCTCCAATGTGCAGTTCGGAGTGAATCCAAAGACCGGTCGCATGGTTGTCATCGAAATGAACCCGCGCGTGTCGCGCTCTTCCGCGCTGGCATCGAAAGCCACTGGCTTCCCGATTGCGCGTGTTGCCGCCAAATTGGCAATTGGCTACACCCTCGATGAGCTGCGCAACGAAATCACTGGTGGTGTCACACCGGCATCGTTTGAGCCAACAATTGACTACGTTGTCACCAAGATTCCGCGCTTCACGTTTGAGAAATTTCCGCAAGCACAAAACCGTCTGACCACACAGATGAAGTCGGTGGGTGAAGTGATGGCGATCGGTCGCACTTTCCAGGAGTCGCTGCAGAAAGCGTTGCGCGGTCTCGAAATCGGCATCTGCGGTTTCGATCCGATTGTCGATTTCGGTGCCAGCGATGCGGATGATCGTCTGCGCTGGGAACTCAAGGATCCTGGTGCGGAGCGTATCCGTTATGTGGGCGATGCCTTCCGTCGCGGGATGACAGTTGAGCAGGTATATGATTTGACCCGTATCGACCCTTGGTTCTTGATCCAGATCGAAGACATCATTCTCGAAGAACAGGCGCTGGCAAAATTGACGCTGAGCCAGATCACCCGGGAGATGATGTGGAGCCTTAAGCGCAAGGGCTTCTCCGACATGCGGCTCGCCAAGGTGTTGGGCGTGAAAGAGCAGGCTGTCCGCGAACTTCGCCACGGCATGGACATTCGCCCCGTTTACAAACGCGTTGATACCTGCGCCGCCGAATTCCGCTCCAACACCGCTTATATGTACTCATGCTACGAAGAAGAGTGCGAAGCCAATGTCAGTAATCGTGAAAAGATCATTGTGCTCGGTGGAGGGCCCAACCGCATCGGTCAGGGCATCGAGTTTGACTACTGCTGCGTGCATGCTGCGCTCGCCGTGCGCGAGGAAGGCTATGAAGCCATCATGGTCAACTGCAACCCGGAAACGGTGTCGACCGACTTCAACGTGTCTGACCGCCTGTATTTCGAGCCGGTAACACTGGAAGATGTGCTTGAAATCGTGCACCTGGAAAAGCCGAAGGGTGTGATTGTGCAGTTCGGCGGCCAGACGCCATTGAAGCTGGTGACAAGTCTGGAAAAACTCGGCGTACCCATCATCGGTACGTCGGCCGACGCAATTGACCGCGCCGAAGATCGTGAACGTTTCCAGCACATGATTCAGAAGCTGGGGCTCAAACAGCCGCCAAACAGCACTGTGCGCAGTCTTGAACAGGCGCTGACTGAGGCGGTGAAGATTGGGTATCCGCTGGTTGTCCGCCCTTCCTACGTGTTGGGGGGGCGCGCCATGGAGATCGTCTACAACGAAGCCGAACTCAAGCGCTACATAAACGAAGCAGTGCAAGTGTCGAATGACAGCCCAGTTTTGCTCGATTACTACCTCAACGCTGCTATTGAAATCGATATCGACGTAGTCAGCGACGGTGAGCAAGTCGTAGTCGGCGGCATCATGCAGCATATTGAACAGGCTGGCGTGCATTCAGGCGATTCCGCTTGTTCGCTGCCACCGTACAATTTGCCAAATGAGGTCCAGGACAAGATTCGGAGCCAGTGTATCTATCTGGCGAAGGAACTCGGCGTTATTGGTCTGATGAATACCCAGATGGCCTATCAGGACGGTGAAGTCTATGTGCTCGAAGTGAATCCACGCGCTTCGCGTACGGTACCTTTTGTATCGAAATGCATCGGCACGTCACTGGCCAAGATAGCCGCCAAATGTATGGTCGGGATCACCTTGGAGAAGCAGGGATTCACGAAAGAAATAATTCCGAATTTCTATGCTGTTAAGGAGGCTATATTCCCGTTCAACAAGTTCCCTGGCGTCGATCCGATCCTGGGACCTGAAATGAAATCGACAGGTGAAGTAATGGGCACGGGCCCGACTTTTGCCGAGGCCTACTACAAGTCGCAGAGCTTTGGTGAGCAGGACATCAATCGTAACGGCACCGTCTTCATCAGTGTGCGTGATGCCGACAAGCCCGCACTGCCGGAAGTGGCGCGAAGTTTCCGCAACCTCGGCTTCAAACTGGTGGCCACCAGTGGTACTGCCAAGGTGATTGCTGACGCTGGTATTCCGGTAGAGGCGGTCAACAAGGTAATGGAAGGAAGGCCGCACATTGTCGACATGTTAAAAAACGACGAGATTGATCTCATCGTCAACACGACTGAAGGTCGTCAGGCCATCGCCGATTCCGCCACCATACGCAGTACTGCTCTGCGGCATCGGGTCTACTGCACCACGACAATAGCCAGTGCCCGGGCCGTCTGCGAAGCGATGGCTTTCAGCGGCGGCATTACGGTTAACAGCCTGCAGGACCTTCACAAGCAAGAAAAGCAGATGAGTGGAATAAAGGATGCGTAGAGTTCCTCTAACAGTAGGTGGCGAAGTACGTTTGCGGGCCGAGCTCAATGATCTCAAGCAGGTGCAGCGTCCGCGGATCATCCAGGCCATTGCGGAAGCCCGTGCGCACGGAGACTTGAAAGAAAATGCCGAGTATCACGCTGCGCGCGAACAACAGAGTTTTTGCGAAGGACGTATCCAGGAAATTGAAGGAAAGTTGGCAGACTGCGAAGTGATTGATGTCACCAAATTGCCGAACAACGGCAAGGTTATCTTCGGCGCCACCGTGACATTAATTGATTCGAAAACCGATAGAAAGGTGGTCTACCAGATCGTTGGTGAAGACGAAGCTGACGTTAAGGTGGGCAAGATTTCGTACACGTCACCCGTGGCGCGCGCCATGATGGGCAAGGAAGAGGCCGACAATATCGTCGTCAAAGCGCCGAGTGGCGATATCGCCTACGAAATCGACAAGATCGAATACCTCTGACGCTCAGGAAGTTGCTTGCTCAGCTGTCGGCGGCTGTGCTGTGGCGTACCAGATTCGACAATTCACGTTTCTGTTTGCGGGCGGCCCGGTAGAGCAGGGCAATATGGCCTGTCAGCTGGATCAGTTCGGCCTTGTGAGCGGTACAGATAGCATCAAGGATTGACTGCTTCTCGTCACGGTCGGTTGCATTGACCCGGATCTTGATCAATTCGTGGTCGTCCAGCGCGCGCTCAAGCTCGGCGGCAATATTGTCGCTGAGACCATTGCTGATAATCAGTACGGGATTCAGCTTGTGGCCGATGGCACGGAACTGCTTGCGGGTCTGGTTGTCGGTTTTCATCACGGTCAAGGTCCAGGGCGGGCGGGCATTCTACTGTAAAAAGGTGGTAGTCATGGCAAGGTCCAGCAGTAGTGACAAATGGCTGAAAGAGCATTTTGACGACCCGTGGGTCAAAAAGGCACGCGATGCCGGGTATCGCTCGCGCGCCAGCTTCAAATTGCTGGAAATCCACCAAAAGGACAAATTGTTCAAGCCCGGCATGGCAGTGGTCGATCTAGGTTCAGCGCCGGGTGGTTGGTCGCAGATCGCGGTCAGGCTGGTCAAGCCGGGCGGAAGTGTCGTGGCCTCAGACATCCTCGAGATGGACCCGGTCGATAGTGTGCATTTCATCCAGGGGGATTTCACCGAGGAAGCCTGTTTCAACCAGATCATGCAGGCGCTCGGCGGCAAGCCGGTGGACCTTGTAATTTCCGATATGGCCCCCAACTTGAGTGGTATGAACGACATTGATCAGCCGCGCGCAATGCATCTGATTGATCTTGCAGTGGATTTTGCCGAGCAAGCCTTGCGCCCTGGGGGGGCGCTCTTGATGAAAGTGTTTCAGGGTGAAGGATTCAATGAGCTTTTGCAGCAGCTCCGTCAGAACTATGCAGTGGTGCTGAGTCGAAAGCCGGAAGCATCACGTGCGCGCTCCCGCGAGGTCTATCTGCTGGCTCGCGACAAAAAAGCCTGAAAGCAATTTCAGGTGGATCGTGCCAGAATGAAGCGGAGTTTTCCGCCAACCGTCGGTATTTGGTACCCGAGCGCAGTGCGCTCATGTGCCGCGCCGGTACGTATCATGAGACATACCGAAAGGTGGAGCAGCAACTGCTCCAGTACTTCCGGCTCTTAGGCGAGGTAAAGGTCTTGAACGACATGGTCAAAAATCTTCTGCTCTGGGTGATCATCGCCGGCGTGCTGATGTTCGTGTTCCAGAATTTCAACCAGCCGACCCGCAACGATCAGCTGATCTACTCGGATTTCATCCGTCAGGTGCAGGACGGCCAGATCAGCGAGGTTACGATCAGTGGACTCAATATCGCCGGTACGCGTTCCGACGGTTCCATATTCAATACGCTGCGTCCCTACATAGAAGACCCAAAATTGATCGACGACCTGCTGTCGCACAATGTGAGAATCCAAGGCGCAGAGCCCGAGCGTGAAAGCATCTGGGTGCAGTTGTTGGTGGGCGCCTTCCCGATTCTCATCATCATTGCAGTATTCATGTTTTTCATGCGGCAGATGCAGGGTGGAGTCGGTGGCAAGGGCGGCCCGATGGCGTTCGGCAAGAGCAAGGCCAAGATGCTCAGCGAAGACCAGGTCAAGGTCACCTTCGCTGATGTGGCCGGTGTCGATGAGGCCAAGGAAGATGTGAAAGAGCTGGTAGATTTCCTGCGCGAGCCGGAGAAGTTCCAGCGACTCGGCGGCCGTATTCCGCGTGGTGTATTGATGGTCGGTCAGCCCGGTACCGGTAAAACTCTGTTGGCGAAAGCAATTGCCGGCGAAGCGAAAGTACCTTTCTTCTCGATCTCAGGTTCAGACTTCGTTGAAATGTTTGTCGGTGTCGGTGCGTCGCGTGTTCGAGACATGTTTGACCAGGCCAAAAAACAGTCACCGTGCATCATCTTCATTGATGAAATCGACGCGGTTGGCCGCCATCGCGGTGCCGGTGTCGGCGGTGGTCATGACGAACGCGAACAGACGCTCAACCAGTTGCTTGTCGAAATGGATGGTTTTGAAGGCAATGATGGTGTCATCGTTATTGCTGCCACCAACAGGCCCGATGTGCTTGATCCTGCCTTGTTGCGCCCTGGCCGTTTTGATCGGCAGGTGGTCGTTGGTCTGCCTGATATCCGGGGCCGAGAACAGATTCTGAAAGTACACATGCGGAAGGTGCCCATTTCCGAAAGTGTGAATGAGTCGGTGATTGCGCGTGCCACTCCTGGTTTCTCAGGTGCTGACCTTGCCAATCTGGTAAACGAAGCTGCCCTTTTTGCAGCTCGCTCAGGCAAGCATCGCGTTACGATGGAAGAATTCGAGAAAGCCAAAGACAAGATCATGATGGGTGCGGAACGCAAAACCATGGTCATGTCCGACAAGGAAAAACTCAATACGGCTTACCATGAAGCGGGGCATGCCATTGTTGGGCGTGTGGTCCCCGAACATGACCCTGTGTACAAGGTCAGCATAATCCCGCGCGGGCGTGCGCTCGGCGTTACCATGTTTCTGCCGGAAGAAGATCGTTACAGCCACAGCAAGCAGAGTATTCTCAGCAAGATCTGCAGTATGTACGGTGGTCGTATTGCCGAGGAGCTCACGCTGGGCAGTGAGGGGGTCACCACTGGGGCGTCGAACGACATCCAGAGGGCAACGCAGATGGCGCAAAATATGGTAAAGAAGTGGGGTCTGTCCGATCGCCTTGGCCCGTTGCAATACGATGACGACCAGGAGGAGCTGTTCCTTGGGCGCGGGGGCATGAGCGGCGGTGGCAAGAGCCTGTCGGCTGAGACGCAGCGTGCTATTGATGAAGAAGTTCGCTTGATCATTGACACGTGCTATGGCCGTGCAAAAAAGATCCTTGAGGATAATCGCGGCAAGCTGGAAGCGATGAAGGATGCGTTACTGGAGTATGAAACCATTGATGCCGCCCAGATCGAAGACATCATGTCGGGTCGCACGCCCCGCAAGCCCTCAGATCGGCATGATGATGTGCAGCGCCCTGGCCGTCCGGCTACACCGGACACTACTGCTTCATCGACTACAGGCAAACCCTCGATAGGCAACCCTGCCAGCGAACACTGATTAGTCTGGCGGAGATTATCCATGGAGCTCTTCGGAGCTCCTTGCGTTTTCGCTGAAATAAATCGCTTGCTGATAGATTTTTCGCCCCGTTCGTCCTATGTGCCGCGTACACAGCCCCTCTCGAAACTACCCACTATGAAATTCGGTACCAAGACACTTGATCTTGCCCGTCCGCAGGTCATGGGCATCCTGAATGTGACACCTGATTCGTTTTCCGACGGTGGCGAGTTGGTCGACGACGGCATACCGGTGCTTGCCAGGGTTATAGACCGTGCCGCCGCCATGCTGGAAGCTGGCGCGACCTTGCTAGACATTGGTGGTGAATCCACGCGTCCAGGCGCGGTACCGGTAACTGAGCAGCAGGAACTCGAGCGCGTCGTTCCGGTTATTGAAGCACTTCAGTCCCGTTTTCCCGCCGTGCTTTCGGTGGATACCAGCACGGCTGCCGTAATCCGGCAAGCTGCTGCTGCAGGCGCGGGGTTGGTTAACGATGTGCGCGCACTCGGCAAGCCAGGCGCCCTGGCTGCCGCTTCGCAGAGTGGCTTGCCCGTTTGTCTGATGCACATGCAGGGTTCACCAATCGTGATGCAACAAGCACCGTCTTACGTTGACGTCGTGGCGGAAGTCGCTGATTTCCTGAATTCACGCATGCAAGCTTGCATTGACGCCGGTATCGATGTGTCGCGTCTACTTGTCGATCCTGGTTTTGGTTATGGCAAAACCCTCGAACACAATCTGGCCCTGATGGCTTCGCTGGAACAGCTGCAGCCCCTGGGCGTACCTATGCTTGTGGGCATCTCCCGCAAGCGCATGCTGGGTGTCATCACCGGGAAGCCTGAAAAACAGCGAGAAGCTGCCGGTATTGCTGGGGCATTGTTTGCGATCCAGAAAGGTGCCCGCATAATCCGTACACATGATGTCGCCGGTATGGTAGACGCAATTAAGATGTGGGTTGCAATCACTAACACCCGCAAGTGATCAGCATCCTGCTGTCGCACCAGGGAGAGAGGAAGTCAGTGAAACGTTATTTCGGCACCGATGGCATACGTGGCACTGTGGGTGAATATCCCATCACGCCGGATTTCATGCTCAAGCTTGGTTGGGCCACGGGTAAGGTGTTTGCGCAGCACGGTAAGGGCAAGGTGCTGATCGGCAAGGATACCCGCATCTCCGGTTACATGTTCGAAGCTGCGCTGGAAGCAGGTTTATGCTCCGCGGGTGTCGACATCAACATGCTCGGCCCCATGCCTACACCTGCTATTGCCTATCTGACGCGTACATTCGGCGCCCAGGCTGGTATCGTGATCAGTGCCTCGCACAATCCGCACCAAGACAACGGTATCAAGTTCTTCTCGTCAGAGGGCGCCAAGCTGGATGATGAGATCGAGTCCTCCATCGAGGCAATGCTTGAGCAGGATTTTTCGGTGGTGCCATCAAGTGCAATTGGCAAGGTCGTACGTATCAACGATGCCGCCGGCCGCTACATTGAGTTTTGCAAAAGTACATACAAATCCCCGCGCAAGTTGAGTGGGCTCAGAATCGTGGTTGATTGTGCGAATGGCGCCACCTACCACGTGGCCCCCAACGTCTTTCAGGAGTTGGGCGCCAACGTCAGTGTCATTGCGAACAAGCCTGACGGTCTCAACATCAACGAGAATTGCGGTTCTACCCATCCTGCCCGACTTGTGGCGGAAGTGGTTGAGCAGAAGGCAGATATCGGCATCGCATTCGACGGCGATGGTGATAGGGTGATCATGGTCGATCACAGAGGAGAGTTGGTTGATGGGGATGAATTGCTATTCATTATTGCCAGCAGCAAATTTTCAAAGCAGTCTGCTTGGAGTGGCGTTGCAGGCACATTGATGAGTAATCTTGGGCTTGAAGTAGCGCTGCGAGGCAAAGGTATCGACTTTGCAAGAGCCAGGGTTGGTGATCGGTATGTGATGAGTGAGTTGCAGTCGCGGGGGTGGATTTATGGTGGCGAATCATCTGGGCATCTCATCTGTCTCGATGCAACTACTACTGGTGACGGTATCGTGGCGGCACTGCAGGTGTTGGCCGCCATGCAGGCACAAGGTTGTTCGCTTGCCGACATTAAATCCGGCATGGCAAAGTTCCCGCAGACCATGATCAATGTAAAAATCGCCAAGCGTGAAATGCTGGCCGCTAATCCGGCAATCGAAGCGGCTAAAGCCGGCATTGAGAAAAAACTCGGCAACAAAGGGCGCGTCTTGTTGCGTCCGTCCGGCACTGAGCCTGTTGTGCGTGTGATGGTGGAGGGCGACGATGCCGCGCAGGTGTCCCAATTGGCGGCAGAGCTGGCCGATATCGTCAAGCAACAAGTGGGCTGAGTGGTTGTTCGCCTGCCTTGCTTGTGCAGCCCATCTTGGCTAGACTTGCCGGCCTTTTTACAGTCAGAAATTACTATCCAGTGATCCCATGAAACGCAAGCCATTGGTCGTTGCAAACTGGAAGATGCACGGCCAGCGGGCTTGGATCGAAGGTTTTGTCAGGGAGTTTGTGCGAGCCCAAGGGACGCCGCAACATGGCGAAGTGGTGTTGTGTCCTCCTTTTGTGTTTCTGGCTCAGTTGCAGGATGCGCTGAAAAAGACGCACATCAGTTTGGGAGCGCAAAATGTGCATGGTGCTGAACAGGGCCCCTTTACGGGTGAAGTGTCAGCCCCGATGTTGAAAGAGTTCGATTGCACTCATGTCATTGTGGGGCATTCAGAGCGGCGAACCTTGTTCGGTGAAACTGATGCAACGGTAGCTGCGCGTTTTGCTGCGGCAATGAAAGGTGGTTTGGTGCCTGTCTTGTGTGTGGGTGAAAACTCCGCCGAGCGCCAAGCCGGCATCACTGAGCAGAAAGTGCGTGAGCAGTTGGATGCAGTGGTGGATTTTGCGGGTCCTGGAGCGTTTGCTAATGCGGTAGTGGCTTATGAGCCGGTGTGGGCAATAGGCACCGGAAATACTGCAACTCCGGCTCAGGCTCAGGCAGTACATGGCTTCATCAGGGACTACCTGCGTGCCATCGATAGCGATAATTGTGAGAATGTGCGGATTTTGTACGGTGGCAGTGTCAGGGGAGACAACGCTGCACGTTTGGCTGTCGAGCCCGACATAGACGGGGCGTTGGTCGGTGGTGCGTCGATGGCTGTAAAGGATTTCCTGGCCATATGTGCCGGGTTTAACGTTTGATGTGGTAAAAATCGGTATTAATCTGGTAAAAAAGTTCATGGAATCGTTGATCGTTGTCATTCACATTGTGTCAGCCGTGGCCATAATAGGGTTGGTCTTGATTCAGCAAGGCAAGGGCGCCGACATGGGTGCTTCGTTCGGTAGCGGCGCATCTCAAACAATCTTTGGCAGTGCCGGTACGGGCAACGTACTTACCAAATCCACCACCTGGCTGGCTGCACTGTTCTTTGTTACCAGCCTTACCTTGGCTGTGGTAGCGCGCAACAAGGCTGACGCAGGGATTGATGTTGAGTCGCTACTGGTCAATCCCGATGCTGCTGCCTTGGTAGTGCCTGCCGGAGATCAGTCATTAGAGGTCGCACCTGTTGCTGCGGCTGCAGGTGATATCCCGGTGGTTGACTCTGCGCCATCGGTCGAGGTGCCAGCAGAACCGGCTGCCAATGCAGAAACCGCTGCTCCTGTTGAGACAGTGGTTGAGCCTGAGGCACAAACAACGGAAAATTGAGGTTCGAAAAGCCCAAGTGGTGAAATTGGTATACACGCTACCTTGAGGTGGTAGTGGCTTCGGTCGTGCCGGTTCAAGTCCGGCCTTGGGCACCATCTTTTTTTTGAACGGACCCGACTCGGTTTGTTCAAAGAAGGATTTTGAAAGTATATATAAGTCGTATTCTAGGGCCGGTTGCCTTCAATTCGGCGGTCATTAGTAAAACAAAAAGTGTTTTAGGCGAGATTGGTCATATCGTTGGTTGACCATCAAGGGTGCGCTTCCTATAATGCGCGCCCTGCTGCAGTATTCAGGGTGCAGTAATCAGTTTTATTGCGGGGTGGAGCAGTCTGGCAGCTCGTCGGGCTCATAACCCGAAGGTCGTAGGTTCAAATCCTGCCCCCGCTACCAATTCTTTCATTGATCAAGGGTTGGTTGCTTCGAAATCGGAGCGATGGCTGGTAAGCCAGTGGCAAGCCTGTAGGGGACTTGCCTTGTCTGTCTGGCGGTGTGTGAAGTCATAGATGCGGTACCCAACAGAGCGGCCCCTACATGGGGCTTTTTGTTTTTCCCGGTACTGGTTTTGAAGTGGGCCTGGTGCCCATTTTTTGTTTGTGCGGGATACGGCTATGGCTAGCAAGGCCGAAGTGATTCAAAAGCTGGTCGAACCGGTGATCAACGCCCTGGGCTACCGACTTTGGGGTATTGAATACTTAGGGCAGGGCAGACACACCTTGTTGCGGATATTCATTGACAAGGATGGTGGCATCTTTATTGAAGACTGTGCCGAAGCCAGCCGCCAGATCAGCAGCATTCTCGATGTGGAAGATCCTATAAAGGATGAGTATACGCTCGAGGTGTCGTCGCCGGGCTTGGATAGAATACTGTTCACGCCAGAACAGTGCCGACTGTATCTGACGGCGATGCTCAAGATTCGTATTAGTGGCAACGTCGCTGGGCGAAGGAATTTCACCGGCATACTCAAGGATGTGCGGACTGAACCTGAGGGGGCGGCGCAGGAAACGACGGTGGTGGTGCAGGTTGGGTCGGAGGAATTCAGGATTCCGTTCCGGCAGATTGAGAGAGCTTCGCTGGTGGTGCAGGACTGACTGGGTGTACTTACGCCGGTTCAAGGCGTTTATTTTGCGGGAATGATGCAGGTACAAGCATATGAACAACAAAGAAATCCTTTTGGTAGCTGATGCCGTCTCCAATGAGAAAGGCGTTTCCCGTGAAGTGATATTTAAAGCGCTTGAGTCAGCGTTGGCATCTGCGACCAAGAAGCGCTATCCCGAAGAAGAGACTATCGACTGCGAAGTCATCATTGATCGTGCCACCGGCAACTACGAAACGTTCCGCCGATGGATCGTTGTGCCTGATGATCAAATGGCAACGCTTGGTTCGGAGTTCACAATTGAGGAGGCTCATGAAGTTGACCCTGCCTTGAACGTTGGCGACGTACATCGGATCAAGGTTGATAATGTCGAGTTCGGTCGCATCTCGGCCCAGACTGCAAAGCAGGTCATCGTGCAAAAAGTGCGCGAAGCCGAGCGTGAGATTGTTGTCAACGAATACACTGGCAGGGTTGGAAAACTGATAGCTGGCACCGTGAAGAAGGTGACCCGCGACAACGTAATCGTTGATCTTGGCAACAATGCCGAAGGCTTGCTGCCGCGTGAGAACCTGATTCCGCGCGAAACTTTCCGTATCAACGATCGTGTACGTGCCCTACTCGTAGAGGTGCGTTCGGAGGTCAGAGGGCCGCAGTTGTTGCTGAGCCGCACGTCTCCACAGATGCTTATCGAGTTGTTCAAGATCGAAGTGCCTGAAATTTCTGAAGAAATTATCGAGATCAAGGCTGCTGCCCGTGATCCGGGTTCGCGCGCCAAAATCGCCGTCAAGACCAATGATAAGCGCATCGACCCCGTGGGAGCCTGTGTCGGCATGCGTGGGTCAAGAGTGCAAGTAGTATCAGGCGAACTCGCGAATGAGCGTATAGACATCATCCTGTGGGATGACAACCCGGCGCAATTGGTCATCAATGCGATGTCGCCCGCTGAGGTGGCTTCGATTGTTGTTGATGAAGAAACCCACGCGATGGACGTTGCAGTGGCAGAAGAAAATCTGGCCCAGGCCATTGGGCGCAATGGCCAGAACGTTCGCCTCAGTGCAGAGCTGACAGGCTGGACCATCAATGTGATGAGTGAAGAGAAGGCTGCCGACAAACAGCAGCAGGAAAGTGCCTCGATCATTACCGTCTTCATGCAGGCATTGGATGTTGATGAAGAGGTGGCCGAGATTCTGGTGCAGGAAGGTTTCACCACGCTTGAAGAAATTGCCTATGTTCCATTGGAAGAGATCACCCAAATCCAGGATTTCGATGACGAAATTGCCGATGAGCTCAGAAACCGTGCAAAAGATGCGCTGCTAACCCGCGCCATTGCATCCGAAGAAGACATCAGTAAGGCAGGAATCGCCGAAGATCTGCTGAACATGGACGGCATGAACAACAAGCTGGCGCTGGCAATGGCTGGTGTAGGGATCAAGACGATGGAAGACCTGGCAGAACAGGCAGTGGATGACCTCATGGGTATCGAGGGCATGACAGAAGACAAGGCTGGTCAGTTGATCCTGACCGCCCGGGCCCCGTGGTTTGCCTGATTTGCCGCGGTTGGCAGGAGTAATGAATGGCTGATTTGAGCATACAAGACCTGGCCAAGATGGTTGGGGTACCGGTAGAGCGCTTACTTGAGCAGATCAAGGAAGCAGGGCTGCCCCAAACCGTAGCGGCGGATACGATCAACAATGAGCAGCGCTCCAAGCTTCTTGCGTTCCTGAAGAGTCGCCATGGCGACAATTCCGGTGCCGAGACGGCTCCTGGCCGCATTACGCTCAAGCGCAAAACCGTGGAAACGCTGAAAACTTCTGACAACCAGGGGCGCAGCAAGACGGTGAACGTTGAGGTGCGCAAGAAGCGTACTTACGTAAAGCGCAGTGTCGAGGAAGCTCAGAAAGAGGCTGCAGAAAAAGAGCGGCTGTTGGTAGAGCAGAAGCAGCGTGAGGAGGTCGAGCGCAAGGCGCGTGAGGCTGTCGAAGCCAGGCAGCGTAAGGAAGAGCCTAATCGCACTGGTGCTGCAGCGAAAGGCAAGCCTTCAGTAGACGTGAAGCCGGAAGTTCGCACTGACGCCAAGCCCGAGACGCGCACTGATAACAAGCCAGATTTCAAGAAAGGCACTCTGCGCAAAGATGGCAAGAGCGGCGATGAAGACGAAAGCGAGAAGCGCAAGTCGATCTCGCGTAAGAAGGAAAAGGAACAGCCAGCGAAGAAGTTCACCAAGGCTCGGTCTTCCGATGACTTTATATTAGATGATGATGGCTTGGATGGTGGCGGTCGCTGGCGCAGCAAGAAAAAACTCGCCCATTCGAAGCAGCACCAGTTCGAGAAGCCTACTGAATTCGTAGTGCGTGAAATTGATGTGCCTGAGGCGATCACCGTATCTGATCTCGCCCAGCGCATGTCGATCAAGTCAGGTGAGCTGATAAAGGCCTTGATGCGTATGGGCGTGATGGCAACACTGAATCAGGTGTTGGACCAAGATACGTCGGTATTGCTTGTCGAGGAACTCGGCCACAAGGCCAAAACCATTTCAGCCACTGCGCTGGAGGATGATCTGGCCATTTCCGTCAAACACGAAGGCGTAGAAGTTCCAAGGGCTCCTGTTGTCACCGTAATGGGCCACGTGGACCATGGCAAAACGTCTTTGCTTGACTATATACGTAAGGCATCCGTGGCTGCCGGCGAAGCAGGCGGTATTACCCAGCACATCGGCGCATATCACGTACAGACTGACCGCGGCATGGTCTCCTTCCTTGATACGCCGGGTCACGCTGCATTCAGCGCGATGCGTTCGCGCGGCGCGAAAGCCACAGACATAGTGATCCTTGTGGTAGCTGCCGATGACGGCGTGATGCCACAAACAGAAGAAGCTATCCAGCATGCGCGTGCAGCCGGTGTGCCTATCGTTGTTGCCATGAACAAGATTGACAAGGAATCCGCCGATCCAGAACGCGTGAAGAGCGAGTTGGCGAGCAAAGGTGTGATATCCGATGCATGGGGTGGTGATACTCAGTTCGTCGAGGTGTCGGCTCATACCGGCCAGGGAGTTGCTGACCTTCTTGAGGCTGTGTTGTTGCAGGCTGAATTGCTTGAACTGAAAGCCATCATCGACTGCCCTGCCAAGGGCGTTGTCATCGAGTCGAGCCTCGACAAGGGGCGTGGACCAGTGGCAACAGTTCTGGTGCAGAGCGGTACCTTGAAGCTATCCGACATACTGTTGGTCGGCCATGAATTCGGCCGCGTCAGAGCGATGCTTGATGAGAACGGCAAGCCTATTTCGTCGGCTGGTCCTTCCATCCCGGTAGAGATTCTCGGCTTGAACGGTACACCTGACGCAGGCGATGAATTCATCGTGGTCGAGAATGAGAAGAAAGCGCGTGAAGTGGCTGAACACCGTCTTGATCGCCATCGTGAAAAGTTGGTTGCGAAACAGCAGGCCGCGAAAGCAGAAATGATGTTTGCCGCGATGGGCAATAGCACCAAGAAGATACTCAACGTGGTATTAAAAACCGACGTGCGAGGTTCGCTCGAAGCGATCATGTCCTCGCTGGCTGGAATCGGCAACGATGAAGTGTCCATCAATGTGGTCGGCTTCGGTGTCGGTGGCATTTCGGAAACCGACGTGCAGCTTGCTGAAACGTCCAGTGCTACCATCATTGGTTTCAATGTGCGTGCCGACAAGTCGGCAAAAGCGTTGATCGAGTCTGCAGGGTTGCAGTTACGCTACTACAGCATTATTTACAACCTGATTGATGACGTCAAAGCCGTACTCAGCGGCATGCTGTCGCCCGAGCTGCGTGAGGAAATTGTCGGTATTGCCGAAGTGCGCGATATCTTCAATTCACCCAAATACGGAGCCATCGCGGGCAGCATGGTTGTTGAAGGCACGGTGTATCGTAACAAGCCCATCCGTGTACTGCGTGATAACGTGGTGATTTACGAGGGTGAACTCGAGTCGCTGCGCCGATTCAAGGATGAAGCTGCTGAAGTGCGCAGTGGCATGGAGTGCGGCATAGGCGTGAAGAACTATACTGACGTTCGTGTTGGTGACAAGATAGAGGTTTACAACCGTACCAAGGTGGCGAGGACGCTTTAAGGCGGCCCCCATGCGAAAAGTATCCAATCGTCTAGTCAAGATAGGTGACGCGATAAGGCAAGAACTTGCGCGTCTGCTGCAGACCGAGATGCGGGATCCGCGTGTAGGTATGGCGTCTGTTACAGGTGTCGAGGTTAGTCGTGATCTGGCCCACGCCGACATCTACGTCACTATTCTTGGTGCTGACGCGAAGTTGGCAACGGAAGTTCTCAACAATGCCGGTGGTTTCCTTCGCACGCTTTTGGCGAAAAGCCTTCAGCTCCGTACTACCCCCAAACTCAAGTTTCATTATGATGAGTCGGTCGCGAAAGGCCGGCATCTTTCCGCGTTGATCGACAAGGCGCTGGAAGCTGACAGCCATCACGAAAAATAGCCTTGGAGCGGCACCGCTTCGGAGTTCTGCTGTCAGATGGTTTCTCGATTCTCGGTCAATGGTGTTCTGATCGTCGACAAGGCTGAAGGCCTGTCGTCTAACCAATGCCTGCAACGTGCCAAGCGGCTGCTTGAGGCTGACAAGGCGGGCCACACTGGTAGTCTCGATCCGCTGGCATGCGGTGTGTTGCCGCTTTGCTTCGGCGAAGCCACCAAGGTCGCGCAATTCCTGCTCGATGCCGACAAAACCTATCGCACCATCATCCGGTTGGGTGTCAAAACCACATCCGGTGACCGCGATGGCGACATCGTTGCCACGCGTCCGGTACCTAAGTTTACCATCGAGCAACTGATTGCAGTATTGGAGCAATTTCGCGGCACAATTACCCAGCAGCCATCCATTTACTCCGCTCTTAAACAGAATGGCGTTCCCCTGTACAAGCTAGCACGCGCTGGTAAAGAGATTATTCCCAAATTCAGGGAAATAAATATCCACGGGCTTGATCTATTGCGCTGGGACCATCCTGAGATTGAACTGCGCGTAAATTGTAGCAAGGGCAGCTATATCCGTACCCTGGCGGAAGATATCGGCGAAGCTCTCGGTACCGGAGCTCATGTAATATTTCTACAGCGCGAGCAGGCGGGTCCATTCACTTTGCGGCAGAGTGTGACGATGGAGAAGTTGGAGATGCAAGTGAGGGATGACCCTGGGAGCGTCGTACATTACTTGTTGCCGGTAGATATGCCGCTGGCGCATCTGCGGGCAATAGAGCTGGATGCCGTTGATACGACGAGCCTGAGACAAGGCAAGTCGCTGGATTCAGATGCTTCGCAAGAAGAAGTCGTTCGTGTCTACACTGATGACGAATTCATCGGAATTGGTGAGATTCGTGCCGATGGTCGTCTGTATGCGAAACGTCTACTCAGTTACTGAGACTTCCGGCTTTTTCACGCATTGCGTTGCTGCGTCAGCACCTTCTTTAAATAGTGCCCTGTATACGACTGTTTCATGGCTGCTATCTGCTCGGGCGTACCTGTGCCAATGATTTCGCCGCCTCCATCGCCTCCCTCCGGTCCGAGATCGACGATCCAGTCTGCAGTCTTGATAACGTCCAAATTGTGCTCTATCACAACGATAGTATTGCCTTCGTCACGGAGTTTATGCAGCACGCCCAGCAACTGCTTGATGTCATGGAAGTGAAGGCCGGTGGTAGGCTCATCAAGGATATAGAGAGTCTGGCCTGTATCGCGCTTCGACAACTCACGGGCAAGCTTGACGCGCTGTGCTTCACCGCCCGACAGCGTTGTCGCTGACTGGCCAAGTCTTATATAGGAAAGTCCTACTTCGATCAGCGTCTGCAGCTTGCGTGCAAGTGCCGGTACTGCATCGAAGAACTCTCTTGCATCCTCGATCGTCATATCGAGGACTTCGCAGATGTTCTTTCCCTTGTACTTTACTTCCAGTGTTTCACGGTTGTAGCGCTTTCCCTTACAGACGTCGCAGGCCACGTAAACATCCGGAAGGAAGTGCATTTCCACTTTCACCACGCCATCGCCCTGGCAGGCCTCACAGCGACCGCCTTTTACGTTGAAACTGAAGCGGCCTGGCTGGTAACCGCGAGTTCGCGCTTCCTGAGTGCCGGCATAGAGATCGCGGATCGGAGTGAACAAGCCCGTGTATGTGGCCGGATTCGAGCGTGGTGTGCGGCCAATCGGGCTTTGATCGATATCCACCACCTTGTCGAGTTGCTTCAGGCCTAGCAGCTCGTCATATGGCGCCGGATCAAGGGTCGTGGCGCCATTCAATTGAGTGGCAACAATCGGATAGAGGGTATTGTTGATTAGTGTGGACTTGCCGGAACCGGAGACACCGGTGACACACGTCATCAGTCCAAGCGGAATTTCCAGCGTTACGTTTTTCAGGTTGTTGCCGCGAGCGCCTTTGAGCACCAGCTTCTTCGCAGGATCGGGTGACCGTCGGGTTTGCGGAACTGCAATGCTTTCCTTGCCCGAAAGATAGCGGCCGGTCAGCGAGGCCGGGTTGCGCAGGATGTCCTGCGGCGTCCCCTGGGCAACGATCTGCCCGCCATGGACACCTGCGCCAGGGCCAATGTCGAGTACGTGGTCGGCACTGCGTATCGCGTCTTCGTCGTGCTCGACCACGATGACTGTGTTGCCGATGTCACGCAGATGGCGCAGCGTCTTCAGCAAGCGGTCGTTGTCACGCTGGTGCAGGCCGATCGACGGCTCATCAAGAATATACATCACGCCGACGAGACCAGCGCCGATCTGACTCGCAAGACGTATGCGTTGTGCTTCCCCGCCCGAGAGTGTTTCGGCACTACGGCTGAGTGTGAGGTAGTTAAGTCCCACGTCAACCAGAAACCGTAAGCGATCCTCGATTTCCTTAAGGATTTTTTCGGCGATGCTAGCCTTCTTCCCCGTGAACTTCAGGGCTGCAAAGTAGGAAGAGGCGTTGCCTATCGTCAGATTCGTGATGGTCGGCAGATTTTGACCGTCGATCAATACGTGGCGGGCATCGCGGCGTAAGCGAGTGCCGCTGCAGTCGGGACAGTTGTGCGAGCTGAGGTACTTAGAAAGGTCCTCCCGTACCATCTGTGAATCGGTTTCGTGGTAACGACGTTCCATGTTGGGCAGGATGCCTTCGAACGGATGCTTGCGTTTGAAATTATCGCCACGCTCATTGACGAAGGTGAATGCTATCTGCTCATTGCCGCTGCCTTGCAGGATGACCTTGCGATGCTTGACCGGCAGTTTCCTGAAAGGCGTGTCGACGGGGAAGCCATAGTGCTCTGAGAGTGCCGTCAGCATCTGGAAGTAATAGACGTTGCGGCGGTCCCAGCCGCGTATTGCTCCCTCCGCCAGCGACAGAGAGTCGTCGACCACTACCCGCTTCTCGTCAAAGAACTGTTTGATGCCCAGACCGTCGCACGTTTCACACGCACCGGCCGGGTTGTTGAACGAGAACAGGCGGGGCTCAAGCTCGGGAATGCTGTGCCCGCACTGCGGGCACGCGAATAGAGAAGAGAAAACTATCTCAGAGAGCCCTTTATCTGTGTCCATAGGGGCGATCATCGCGATGCCATTGGCGACGCTGAGCGCGGTTTCAAACGATTCCGCCAGCCGCTGTCCCTGATCCGGCTTTACCTTGAAGCGGTCCACTACCACTTCAATGGTGTGTTTCTTGTTCTTTTCCAGTTCGGGCGGGTAATCAAGTTCAACGACAATGCCGTTAACGCGCGCACGTACAAAACCCTGGCTCTTCAATTCGTGGAATACGTGCAGATGCTCGCCCTTGCGATCACGCACTACCGGCGCCAGCAGCATCAGAGCAATCCCCTCGGGCAGTGCCAGTACCTGGTCTACCATCTGGCTTACAGTTTGTGCTTCCAACTTGAGATTGTGGTCAGGGCAGAATGGATCGCCGACGCGTGCAAACAACAGGCGCAGGTAGTCGTAGATTTCGGTAATGGTGCCGACGGTTGAGCGTGGGTTGTGCGACGTCGATTTTTGCTCGATCGAGATTGCCGGCGATAGACCTGAGATCTGGTCAACATCCGGCTTCTCCATCATCGACAGGAACTGGCGCGCATAGGTCGACAGCGATTCAACATAGCGGCGCTGACCCTCGGCGTAGAGGGTATCGAACGCAAGGGAGGACTTGCCGGACCCCGATAAGCCGGTGATCACCACCAGTTTGTCACGCGGGATGGTCACATCGATATTCTTCAGATTGTGGGTGCGTGCACCCCGGACAATGATCGTATCCATCGCGCTGTAATAGGCCTGAAAATGCAGCCGTCAAGTATAAACCCGTACCCCAAATAAAATCGTATTTTTTGGGATTGATGCTAGACTTGTTGCATCAAGAAACGCGCAATTGGAGGCCATTATGGCAAGCAGGGGCATCAACAAGGTGATTCTGGTGGGTAATGTCGGGCAGGATCCTGAAACTCGCTATATGCCCAATGGCGGTGCGGTTACCAACCTCAGCATTGCTACTTCGGAATCGTGGAAAGACAAGAACTCCGGTGAACAACAGGAGCGTACAGAGTGGCATCGCGTTGTGTTCTATCAGCGACTCGCAGAGATTGTTGCAGAGTACATCAAGAAGGGTTCCAAAATTTACGTTGAAGGCAGTTTGCGAACCCGTTCATGGGAGCAGGATGGTGTCAAGCGCTATGCTACCGAGATCATTGCCAGTGAAATGCAAATGCTGGATGGTCGTGGCGAGGGCCGCGGCAGTGAGGGTCGTCCGATGGGTGATTCCGAGGGTAGCCGTGGCAGTTACCAAGGTGGCGCCGGTGGTGGCAGTGCTCCTCGTCAGGGTGGGCAGCGTCCAGCTGCTCCACAGCCTGCACCGGAAGTCAGTAGTTTTGATGATGACATTCCGTTCTAGAGTAAGGGGTGCCGCCTGATCCCAGCAATGCCTGGTGCCATCGGAGATTCGGGACTGTGAAACTTCTCGTTGTCGGAAGCGAAAGTCTTACGGGCCAGGCGCTAAAGGAGTTGTTGGCTGAGCAGTGCCCGCAAACGTCCCTCGAAGCAAAAATTGCCTTTAGGCTGCTGGACTCCCACAGTGTCAATCTGCTGCAAAAAATGGAAGTCGCCAAGGCCGTAAGCCAGTTTGCGCCTACGTTAGTGATGAATGTTGCTAGTTACAGCAATCTTGAGCTGTCTGAGCGGGAGGTTGATGCGGCCCGACTATGCGACGAGCAGAATTCGTTGGTGCCAGCCGTGCTGGCTGAAGTATGTGCCCATCTCAATCTGCCGCTTGTCCAACATTCCAGCAGTTTCGTATTTGACGGGCTCAAACTGCACCCCTACTCCGAAGAGGATGCAGCCAACCCTGTTTGTCGCTATGGTCGCAGCAAGTGGTATGGCGAGCGTGCAATCCGCAATGTATTGCCCACCCACTTCATCTTGCGCACTGACTGGGTTTTCAGCCCCAGTCATACTGCGTTTTTCAAAAGGCACATCGACAATTGCAAGCAGCATGCCGGCAAGGTGGAGGTACTGAATCACCGCTTCAGTCCAACGCCTGCAACGGATGTTGCTCGCGTGTTACTCGCTGTGGCACGACAAATTGATTGTGCAGCAGAGGTGTGGGGAACATATCACTATGTGGCACAACAGCCCCTTAGCCAGGAAGCCTTTGTTGAGCAGGTGCTGCACGAGGCTGCCCGGTATGATCAAGAGTTGGCAGCAGTGATGCCGAGACTGCAGTTCTCCAAGCGTCCCGCGCAACTGCCCTATATTGCCAACTCGGTACTCAACAGTCAGAAGCTTTTCGATACGTTTGGAATCAAGGCGAGGACACGTAATGCTTCGGTGTCGGCACTGATCAAGCAACTTTATGGTTTATCATTTGATCGGCAGTTGCCGACTTCATCGACAAGCCGCACGGGCTTCGATGATGCGGGAGATGGCGTTGCCACTGAAAGGAAAGTATCTACGAAGCAATCAAGTAGGCGCCGACCGTCCAAAAAAGCCTCAACGAAAAAAGGCTGATCACGACTTTTATCAATAGTCGGAAGTAGGTGTCTGGCAGGATGTCGAGGCACATTTTGCCAATCATTGTGCCGCTAATGCCCATAATCCAACTGAGTGCGATGACGCCTACATAAGGCATGTAGTCGAAACCTGCGATCAGGTAGCCGATTGACTTGAACAACGCCATGAAAAGCAGCGTGCCGGCAATGGTAGCGACCACACGCTCTTTGGGTAGCTTCGAGTTTACCATCACGGATTGGAACAGCACGCCGGCTCCCGAAACAGTTGATAGAAATGTATGCGCCAATCCAACCCAGAAAAAGGGGTAGGGTACTTTTGCCGCAATGTCGCGGGCTGCCTGCGACGGCGGTATCCAGCAGAACCACAACAGTACACAGCCGAGTATGAATGCTACCAATACTTCCGGCAGGCCAAAATACACCAGAGTTCCAAGTGCAGCACCGATGATTGAGCCGGGTATGAATGGCAAGGTGATGCCCCAGTTGATATGTCGATAGAACTGGGCCACGCGCGTGATCTGGCCGGCCAGGATGAGAACTCCATTGAGCGGCACCACGACGGAGACGGGCAGCAGCAAGGAGGTGCTGGCAAGCGTGAACAACCCTCCGCCAAGACCCGCTAGCGTGGAAAAGAAGCCACCGACGAAGCAGATGGCAGGGATCAAGAGCAAGACGGTATTCGACACGGCAACGTCGTAGCAAGGGGCGACTTCGGTACAATAGAAGCGATTATAGAGCAGAGCCCATTCCTGATGCCCACCCAATTGACACCAGTGGACGATGCCTTGACCCACCTGCTGGCTCAGGTATTTCCCACCCCTCCGAAGGAACAGGTGGCCCTTACCGATGGTTTGGGGCGAGTGTTGGCACATGATTTGAGAGCGACGCTGGCAGTGCCGGCATTCGATAATTCGGCGATGGATGGTTATGCCGTGCGCTGTGCCGACTGCTGCACCAGGGGCAGTATGCTGCAAGTGACGCAGACGATAGCCGCTGGTCACACCGGCGTTGCCCTGCAGAGCGGAACGGCCGCGCGTATTTTCACCGGCGCGCCATTGCCGCCTGGTGCGGATGCCGTCGTAATGCAGGAAAACGCCCGACGCGAGTCTGAACAGGTGCAAATACTGGAAATTCCGCGGCAGGGCGAAAACATCCGCCGGGCTGGACATGACATTGCCGGGGGGGGCGTAGTCCTGGCGGCAGGGCACCGATTGGTGCCGCAGGACCTCGGTTTGGTGGGCTCGCTAGGCGCCCTGAGCGTGGAAGTATTCAGGCCGCTTACAGTCGCCTTGATTAACACCGGTGACGAGGTCATCCAGCAGGGCCAGAGGCTGCGGCCAGGACAGCTTTACGATTCCAATAGCCACACGCTGGCCGGATTGTTGAAACAGATCGGGATGAACGTGATCCGGCTTGGAATTGTCAGTGATGATCGTAGGGCAACCATCGAAGCATTACGCGACGCTGCAGGCAAAGCCGATTGTGTCATTACGACGGGGGGAGTTTCTGTTGGCGATGCAGACCACGTAAAGCAGGCAGTAGAAGCACTGGGAACTCTCTCGCTTTGGAAATTGGCGATCAAGCCGGGTAAACCGTTTTCGTTTGGGCACATCGGTGTGGTGCCCTTCTTTGGTCTGCCAGGTAATCCGGTCGCGGTATTCATTACATTCGTGATCCTGGTACAGCCTTTCCTCCTCAGGTTGCAGGGGGCGGCAAAATATTTGCCGCAACCACTCAAAGCCCGGGCGGATTTCGTGATCACCGAAGCAGGCACACGCCAGGAATATCTGCGCGTACGGTTATTGCGCGGTAGAGATGGTTTTCCTGTCGTGCAGTTGTTTGCCGATCAGAGTTCAAGCGTGCTGACATCCCTATCGTGGGCCGACGGGCTTGCGGTGGTGCCGGTAGGAACTGAAGTCAATGTAGGGGATTGGCTGGACTATTTGCCTTTCAAAGGGGTGGCATGAATATTTCAATCAAAAAATCGGCGGCACTCATCTTGTTGGCAGGCATAGCTGCTTGCAAAACGCCGCCAGTGGTGACGACGTACCCCGCCAAACCCGTGCCAGCGCCGGAACCGCAACCCGTCATGATAAATGACGACGAATTTCGCCGCGTCCGCATACTGGCCGACATGCTGTATGACGCCAAGAATGCCTTTGACGACAACAGGCTTATGCTGCCGGCCGGCAGCAATGCGTATGAAACCTATCAGCAAGTGCTGCAGCTTGATCCCGGTAATGCGGTGGCAATGGAGGGTATCGAGGAAATTGTGATGCGTTATATCTCTCTCGCCGAGTCGGCAATAAGCCAGGGTGAGTACGATGAGGCCGATGGATTGCTTGGTCGCGCGACGCGCCTCAACCCCGAGCTGCCCGAACTGGCAGCTGTCAGAGCCCGACTGGCCCAGGCCAGGCAGAACCGTGTGCAGATACATGAGCTTGATCCAGCGGAGCTGAAGAGTCAAAGTCTGGAGATGATGACGGAGCTTGCCGAGATCGCCCAGCAGTTGCAGGCTAGTGAAGCGACTTTTCTGATTCGTGCCCGCACCGACGAGGAAGGACGCTGGATATACAAAACCATGCGTGATGCCGTGGGTGGCTACCGATTGCGCGGTAACATCGATGTTTCCGGTACCCCTGCCATAGTGGTGTCGACACCATCCAATGCACCTGCTTCTCCTGCAGTGCGTGATTAAGGGGAATTCGCAATGAAAGCAATTATCGCCGGAATGATTTCAATCTTGTTGATGGCAGCGGCAGGTCATGCAGCAGCGGAGTTGGTTGTCGAAGAAGGTCAGGTTCGGGAGTTGATCCCCGGGGCTACATCGGCAGCCGCGTATATGACGTTACGGAATACCGGTGCTGAGCCACTCTTATTGAAAAGCGTTACTTCGCCTGCAGCCAACAAGATCACGCTTCACAACACCATGAACCACAATGGCATGTTGCACATGATAGGTATCGATACTCTAAGTATCCCGGCTGGCGGTTCAGTAACATTAAAGGAAGGCGCCATGCACATGATGCTGGAGGAGCCAGTACAAGCGTTGCGGGCAGGAGATACGGTTGAAGTGACGTTGCACTTCGGCAATGGCACTAATCAAATTCTTGCTTTACCGGTACGCAGCGTGTTGAAACCCTGAGCCGATCCGGCCAAAAAACCGGAATTACATTACCCGCCGTAGTTGAAGATATAGACCAGTGCTCCCGCGAAGTAGCCGACTAGTGCGAGCAAGCTGATTGTCTTCAAGTACCAATAAAACCCGATTTGCTCCATCCCCATCGCTGCAACTCCAGCAGCAGATCCTATGATCAGAATTGAACCGCCAGTGCCGGCGCAGTAGGCGAGGAATTCCCACAAAAAGCTGTCGGCCGGGTATTGCTCGAGGCTGTACATCCCTATCGACGCTGCCACCAGTGGCACGTTATCCACGACTGCGCTAAGAAGTCCGATCAGCACTACGATCACATCCAGTCTTCCTATGGTTTGATCCAGCCAGCCAGCTGCAGCAGCCAGCACATGGCTGTGCTGGAGTGTCGCAACGGCTAACAAGATTCCGATGAAGAACACAATCGACGCCAAATCAATGCGCGACAGCGCGCGGGCCAGGTTGAAATGGAGTTTGTCGCTGGATGTCTTGTCCTTGTGCAGCAAGTCGCCCACCAACCAGACCAGACCAAGGCCGAGCAGCACCCCCATGAAGGGAGGCAGGTGGGTAATTGTCTTGAAGGCTGGCACTGCTGTCAGTACGCCCAGTCCGAGAAAGAACATAGTGTTGCGTTCAAATGAACTGGTTTTGGTGTTGCTCGCGTACACGCTACCGGGGGAGATTACTGGCCTGCCGCGCAGCAGCCAGCCAGTGATGGTCAGCGGGATGACGAGACTGACCAGCGCAGGAAGAAACAGCTGTTGTATGATTTTTACCGCAGTGATCTGGCCGCCTATCCAGAGCATGGTGGTGGTGACATCGCCAATGGGCGACCAGGCTCCCCCCGAGTTGGCTGCGATCACGATCATGCCGGCAAAAAACAACCGTTCTTCACGCTCTTTCAGCAACTTTCTAAGAAGTGACACCATGACAATGGTGGTAGTCAGGTTGTCGAGGATAGCGCTCAGGAAGAAGGTAATGAGGCTGATGAGGCAAAGTAGGCGAACAAGGCTTTTCGTCTGGATTCTGGCGGTCACCACATCAAACCCGTTATGGGCATCGACAACTTCGACGATCGTCATGGCGCCAATCAAAAAGAAAATGATCTGGGCGGTTTCCGCTACGGTGCGCCCCAGTTGCTCGGTGACCACTGCTGGATCGGAGGCGGTGAAGGCATAAATGGTCCACAGCAGCCCCGCGCCCAACAAGGCTGAAGCCGATTTATTGATATGGAGCGGATGCTCGAACGCAATGGCCAGATAGGTGATGACAAAAAGTGCAATCAGCAGAGCAGTCATAGGTCCTTCAAAGGGGCAAGCGATGTCGCTGGATTGTTGGCAGGTTGCGGAATTTCGCCGCATCCGGGGCTTGTGGTACTATTGCCGCCCCGTTCGCGGGAGCAGGGACAAACCAGCTGACTATCAATATGCGTGGTCAGGCTGGATGGAAAAGGACTTTACCACTCACCGGCATATTTTTGGAGCAAAATCATGGCCTTATCAGCTGATCAGAAAGCAGAAATCGTTCGCGAATACGCCCTCGCAGAAGGCGATACCGGTTCACCCGAAGTGCAAGTAGCCCTCTTGACCGGCAACATCAACCAACTGCAAGACCACTTCAAAGCCCATGAGCATGACCACCACTCCCGTCGCGGTCTGATTCGCATGGTCAATACCCGTCGAAAGCTGCTGGACTACCTTAAACGGAAAGATTCTGTCCGCTATAACGGCCTCATCCAGCGCCTCGGCCTGCGTCGCTAACCGCACTACACCTTCCCTCCTGGCCAGCATGGGGCTGGCCAGGCTCATACGCTCAGGAAAAAATATGCTTAATCCCATAAGGAAAGAATTCGTCTACGGCAACGACACGGTGGTACTCGAAACCGGCCGTATCGCCCGCCAAGCTACCGGCGCCGTACTGGTAACTATCGGCAATACCCAAGTACTGGCCACCGTGGTTGGCAAACGCAAGGCTGCTCCTGATGCCGGATTCTTTCCGCTGACCGTGGACTACCAGGAAAAAACGTACGCAATTGGCAAGATCCCGGGCGGTTTCTTCAAACGCGAAGGCCGTCCTACCGAGAAAGAAACCCTGACGTCGCGCTTGATCGACCGTCCGATCCGACCACTTTTCCCGAAAGGCTTTCTCAATGAAGTGCAGGTGGTTACCACCGTGCTGTCCGCGGACAAAGATGTGGACTCGGATATAGCCGCCATGATCGGCGCTTCCGCCGCGCTTTCCATCTCGGGCATTCCATTCGCGGGTCCATTGGGCGCCGCTCGTGTCGGTTACAACGATACCGATGGCTATATTCTCAACCCACGCAACAGCAAGCTGGCTACCTCTGATCTCGATATGGTGGTGGGCGGTACACAGAGTGCCGTGCTGATGGTGGAATCCGAAGCGAAAGAGCTCAGTGAAGACCTGATGCTGGGCGCTGTGTTGTTTGCCCACATGGAAATGCAGGTGGTGATCAATGCCATCAATGAATTCAAAGCAATGGCTGGCAAGCCGGTATGGGATTGGGCTCCAACAGCCAAGAACGAAGTACTCATTGCTGCTGTCGCCGATGCTTTCAAGGCTGATCTCGGGACCGCATATCAAATTTCCGACAAGATGGCACGCCAGGACCGTGTGGCGCAGCTACAAGTTGACGCTATTGCCCGCTTCAGCAGCGATTCCGTTGCCGCCGGCGAAGTGCAAAACGTATTCAGTTCTCTCGAAAAGAAGATCGTACGGAGCCGCATTATCGAAGGCCAGCCGCGAATTGATGGTCGCGACAATCGCACCGTACGTCCGATCAATGTGCAGGTTGGTGTGCTTGGCCGTACCCACGGCTCAGCCTTGTTTACTCGTGGTGAAACCCAGGCTCTTGTCGTCGCGACTCTCGGCGCGCTGCGCGATGCGCAGGTGATCGAAGACTTGTCCGGCGTGAAGAAAGACAGCTTCATGTTCCACTATAACTTCCCGCCGTTCAGCGTAGGCGAAACCGGTCGCATGGCGGGTCCAAAGCGTCGCGAAGTTGGTCATGGTCGTCTGGCGCGCCGTGGCGTCTCCGCAGTGTTGCCGGGTGACGAAAAATTCCCGTACGCGATCCGCGTGGTGTCGGAAATTACCGAGTCCAATGGTTCCAGTTCGATGGCCAGCGTATGCGGTTCGTCGCTGGCGCTGATGGATGCTGGGGTGCCTTTGAAGGCGCCGGTTGCCGGTGTGGCCATGGGCCTGATCAAGGAAGACAACGGCTTCGCTGTGCTGACTGACATCCTGGGTGATGAAGATCATTTGGGCGACATGGATTTTAAGGTGGCTGGTTCTGCCAACGGCGTTACTGCGTTGCAGATGGATATCAAGATCCAGGGTATAACTGAAGAAATCATGGAAAACGCGCTGCAGCAGGCACATAGTGCCCGTCTACATATCCTTGGCGAGATGAACAAGGTGCTGCCACTGCCGCGTGACACCATTTCGGAAAATGCACCGAGCATGGCGACACTGAAGATCCACGTCGACAAGATCCGCGAAGTGATCGGCAAGGGCGGAGCGACCATCCGCTCCATTACCGAAGAAACCGGTGCGTCGATTGATATTGATGACGACGGCAATGTCAGGATCTATGGTGAAGATGCAGATTCGCGCGATGCGGCGATACTGCGTGTGCAAGCGATTACGGCCGAAGCTGAGATCGGAAAGACCTATCGCGGCAAGGTATCCAAGATCGTAGACTTTGGCGCGTTCGTCACCATCATTCCCGGCAAAGATGGCTTGGTACATATTTCGCAAATCTCCAATGAGCGCGTTGACAAGGTCAGCAGTTATCTGACTGAAGGGCAGGAAATCTTCGTCAAGGTGCTTAAGATCGATGACCGCGGCAAGATCAGTCTCAGCGTGAAAGAAGTGTCCGAAGATGACAAGGCAACAGCCTGATCATATCGGCATTAAAAAGGCAGCCTAGGCTGCCTTTTTAATGAGCTCGAATTTTTGCATTAGCTGATTTTGTCCGCTATTTCCGTCTGCAGGCTTCTAGCGTCTCACGCGCTGCAGTGCTGTTCGAGTGGCGCGGATCCCGCTTGGGCCCAGTATTTGTAGTTGGACAATTAGAGTGCGGCCGCCGTAGATCCCGGAAAGATTCTATATCTGGATTTTCTGCAGGATTTCGTGATGGGCAGCCGGCGGCAAGCGTGGACCAAAATGGCTTACGATGCGCGATGCTGCATAGCTGGCTAGCTTGCCGGCAGTAGCGAAATCCTTGCCGTTCGTTATTGCGTAGAGAAATGCGCCGGCAAACATGTCGCCGGCACCATTGGTGTCAATTGCCTTTGTCGGGAATGACTCAATGCTGATGTATTGTTTCCCATCGAACAGCAATGCACCCTTCGAACCTAGTGTGAGTACAATCGTACGGGCTGAATTTTTCAGGTCGTTCATCGCATCCGAGATTGAATCCTTCCCCGTCCATGCCTTGGCCTCGTGCTCGTTGGCGAATATCAGGTCAACACCAGCACCAATCATCTCTTCTAAGCCGCCACGGCAGAATTGCACCATCGACACATCTGATAGCGAGAGTGCGGTCGCAACATCGTTTGCTTCTGCTGCTTTGCGGGCATCAACACAGGCCTGTTTACCGCTGGGCGAAGCCGACAAATAGCCTTCCAGATAGAGATATTGTGAATTTTTCAGCGCTTCAAGATTGAGATCCTTGCTGGCAATGTCGGCCGAGATGCCGAGAAACGTCAGCATTGTCCGCTCAGCATCGGGACTCACCATCACCAGGCATTTACCGGTATCGCCGTAGTCACGATTCTGTGAAAGGTTCGTGCGTATATTGTGATCACCCAGCTGTTTTACATAGAAATCGCCGGGTTCATCACTTGCGACCTTGCACGTGTAGAAAGCCGAGCCACCAAATTGAGAAACCGCATACATGGAGTTTGCTGCCGAGCCACCTCCAGCACGTTTCTTAAGGCCGAATTTTGCTATCAGTCGATCATAGAGGATTTTCTGTCCCACACCATCAACAAGGGTCATCAGTCCTTTCTGGATGTTTTCATGTTTCAGGAAATCATCAGTTACTTCAAATTCTGCATCGACCAGAGCATTGCCCAAGCCATAGACGTTATAGTTTTTCATATGGTTTCCTTGCTCTTGTGGGTAGAGGGAGGTGCTGGATGTTTAGCACTTCAAGCTGTCAAAGGCGGATTCGGCCGCATCCAAGGTATGCCTGATTTCGGCAGGGCCATGTGCGCTGGAAACAAACCCTGCTTCAAACGCAGAAGGTGCAAGGTAGACGCCGCTGCCTAGCATGTGATGGAAGTACTTGCGGAAGCGATCAACATCGCTGCCCATCACCTGGTTGAAAGTGGTGATTTCCTTGTGCTCGTTGAAGTAGCAGCCGAACATCCCTCCCACTTGCGTGGTGGTAAAGGGAATCTGCGCTGTATCCGCAAGACTCTGCAACCCTTTCAAAAGTGAGGTTGTGGTACTCGTAAGTGAATCGAAAAAGCCCGGCTTGCTGATTTCGTCTAGTACAACTAAGCCTGCAGTTACAGCGAGTGGATTGCCTGACAATGTCCCCGCCTGATAGACGGGGCCGTTAGGTGCCAGCATGGCCATGATCTCTTTGCTACCGCCGAAGGCCCCAACCGGTAGCCCGCCGCCGATGACCTTCCCGAGTGTGGTGAGATCCGGTTTGATGCCATACATCTGCTGTGCACCACCGAGTGCAACCCTGAAGCCGGTCATCACTTCATCAAAGATCAGCAACGAGCCATAACGTTTGGTGATTTCCCTAACTGTGGCAAGGTAGCCAGGCAGCGGAGGCACGCAATTCATGTTGCCGGCTACTGGCTCAATGATGACAGCGGCGATTTCATGTCCGCATGTGGCGAACAGTTGTTCAAGGGCAGCAGTATCGTTATACGGTATTACATAGGTTTGTGCAGCTGTACTGGTGGGGATGCCTTTGGAGTCTGGTGTGCCGAATGTGAGGGCTCCTGAGCCAGCCTTTACCAGCAGTGAATCTACATGGCCGTGGTAGCAACCTTCAAACTTGACCACTTTCTCGCGGTCGGTAAACCCGCGTGCCAACCTGATTGCGCTCATCGTCGCCTCGGTACCTGAATTTACGAGGCGTACCGACTCTATCGAAGGCATCAATAGACAGATGCGCTCTGCCAGTTGCACTTCAAGATCAGTGGGTGCGCCAAACGCAGTGCCTTTGTCGAGCTGGATATGCAATGCTGCGCGTACCGCCGGATGACTATGACCTAGAATAAGCGGACCCCATGCTCCGACATAATCGACGTAGCGATTGCCGTCTGCATCGGTCAGCCAAGCACCATCGCCGCCTGAAAAAAACACAGGGTTGCCGCCTACGCCTCGAAACGCGCGTACTGGTGAATTGACCCCGCCCGGGATGTGTTGCTGGGCGCGGTGAAAGAGCATGGTGGATTTTGAGAGTAGTTGTTGGCTCATCTGCTTGTACCGTAATTCGGCTTTCGCTGCTGAAAATTGGTATTTATTATAGAAAGCCCGCTAGTTACTGCCTATTCTAATTTGGCATTTGTACATAGTTCCTTGCGGATTGACCCGAATACGGTAGGGACGATGGCCAGAGTCAAAGGCAGTAAGCAAGACAAAATGATGGTTGTGCCGAAAAGGTTCTGGCATGCGCCATTGGGCAAGACGTTATTGATTGGCGCGCTGTTGCTTGGCGCTGCAGTGTGCTTTTTGCTGGGTCGCATGCAGTCGGCTGCATCTGGTGGCCGAGTCTCTTTCCCGCTGCCTTTGGCACGTTCCAGCGCACGGGATGCGCAGATGAAGGAATTACAAGCGCAGGTAGTCAAACAGGAGCAGACAGGGAGTGTAGACCGGCTGGCATTGCAGGATTTGAGGGTCAACATCGGGCGGCTGCGAGAGCAGATTTCCCAATTGGAAGAAGACGTACTGTTTTACAAGCAGATTGCGGATTCCGGTAGGGGCGAGGCCGGGCTTGTCGTTAGTCAAGTTGACTTGATTGCTACAGAACAGGCCGATCATTTTCTCTATAAGGTCAAGTTCGAACAAAAAGGCGTTGCCGACAATACTATAGAGGGATATGCGAATATCGCGGTAAGTGGCGTTAAGGACGATATGGAGCTGACATTGCCATTAGGCGCCTTGTCTAATTCCATGCAGGGGGAGAACATCAAACTCAGGTTCCGTTCATTTCAGGATGTTGAAGGCGAAATCACTCTGCCTTATGGGTTCGAGCCTTCTCTCATAGAAATTCTTGCAGTCACAGAGGAACCCGACAGTAAAACATTACAGAAAAATTTCAGCTGGCTGGTGGAATCGGGTCGGCAGGTCATTGCCAAGTGAATCATGCGTGCCGTGCAGTTTATCGGGAAGCACAATGCAACAGGTCGCTATCAGGCAGGAGTTGAGATGAAGAAGAGTGTCCAGTCAGCAAACAATATATCCCTTATAGCAAAAGGTATGGAGTTTCATGGCGACCTTCAGTTTTCTGGAATTCTCGAAATCGAGGGCATTTTGGTCGGAAACATTGTTGCGCACCACGATGTCGTTGCTGAAGTGCGAATTCGCGAGAGTGGAATAATCAAGGGTTTGATTCGGGCGCCGGTTGTGATTGTCAATGGAGTGGTCGATGGTGACATATACAGCAGCAACCATGTTGAGCTGGCGTCTAAGGCAAGAGTAACGGGCAACATCTTTTATCACCTGATGGAAATGGTGCTTGGTTGCATAGTCCACGGACAGCTATCCCATAAGGGTTCTGGAGAAATTACACAGTTGAATAAACTGCACAAGTTACATGAAGTGGGAGAGATCAAGGATTTTTCCAGGGTTACCAGTGGTGACAGGCATTGAAAAATGCCGCTTGAGCTACCATGTAAGAGTAAATCTATAGCCCGCAATGATCGATCCGGTAAGCCTATGAGCATAGTCCAAATCCACGACGCAACTCCCATGCAGCTGACAATTGGTGCTGCCCGCAAAGTCAAGTCATTGGTGACGGAAGAGGGGAATCCGGATCTGAAACTGCGTGTTTATGTCACAGGGGGTGGCTGCTCAGGGTTCCAGTACGGCTTTTCCTTTGATGAGGCCGTCAACGACGACGACACTGTAATCGCCCTTGATGGCGCCCATTTGCTGGTTGATGCGCTCAGTATCCAGTATTTGATGGGTGCCAGTGTGGATTACGTGGAGGGACTACAGGGTTCACGCTTCATTGTCGAAAACCCGATGGCTGCCACTACCTGCGGTTGTGGTATGTCTTTCTCGGTGTAACCCTTTTAGGGTTTCAATTTCCGTAAATTCCGCCTGCAATCACTGCATTGCTCGCGCCGGTAAAGGGACTGAAGTTGATTGGTTGCCCAATCAGGGTTTCTCGGGCGAACCACGCAAACGCTACAGCTTCAAGTGAGTCGGGATCTACTCCATATTCGGCAGTAGTATGCACAGAAAGTCCCGGCAACAGGCGTTGCAGGCTGCGAAGCAGGGCGCCATTGTGTGCACCTCCTCCGCAAACCAATACTTCACCGCTTGCCAGATGCTGGCTGATTGCGGCGCTCACAGACTTTGCAGTCAGTTCCATCAATGTTGCTTGTACGTCAGTCGGGCTCAGCGGCGGACATTTGGCCAATATGTCTTCTAGCCAGCCCGCGTTGAACAGCTCCCTTCCTGTGCTTTTGGGGTGAGGCAACCTGAAATAAGATTCATCCAGCATTAAGTTGAGCAGTTCATTGCTGATGTTGCCGCTGGCCGCCCACGCGCCGCCATCGTCAAATGGCTTGCCAAGACTTTTCTGTATCCAGCCGTCCAGCAGTATGCTGGCGGGGCCGGTGTCATAACCGAATGGCAGTGAGGAATCGGTTGGTAGTATGGTGATGTTGGCTATGCCGCCCAGATTGAGGATGGCGCGCGGAATTGTTGTGCTTCTCAGTATCGCCTGGTGGAAAGCGGGTACCAATGGTGCCCCTTGGCCACCGGCCGCCATGTCCTTTCGGCGAAAATCCGACACTGTGGTAATTCCTGTCAGGTAGGCAATCGTATTTGGATCACCAATTTGCATAGTAAAACGTTCGCCACCAGGATGTGGGTTTGGCTGATGCCAAACTGTCTGTCCGTGGCTTGCGATTGCCGTGATGTCCGCTGATGACAAGCTATGTTTTGCCAACATTTTCAGTGCGGCTTCGGCAAAACATTTGCCCAGCGCGATGTCGGCGTTGCCAAGCTCTCGCAAGTCAGCACATGCGTTGGCTGCAAGCAGTTGCAGCTTTAGTTTCAGTGGTTGTGGAATTGCGGTACATGTGAAATCAATTACTTTTGGATTGTTGGCGTCAAACTCTACCAGCACACAATCCAGTGCATCCATGCTGGTACCGGAGAGCATTCCAATGAATTTGCCGGCTATCATTTTTTCAGCAACGCATTGTTTGGCGGGATTTGCGCGGTAGCTGATGCAATCGACGTGTCATGATCAGGCTCGGATTCCAACATTGCCACATAGGATGACGTTTTTTGGTGGAAGTCAGCAACTTCATTTGTATCGATAGACTCGGCGCGTGGTAATTGATCAAAAGTCTTCCGCGAATCGCGGTGAACTCCATCCATCAGGAATTCGTAGTGAAGGTGGGGGCCGGTCGCGCTGCCAGTCGAGCCAACATAACCGATAACATCTCCCTGGCGCACTCTTACACCTGTCTTGATGTTTTTCTCATAAGCATTTAGATGCGCATATTTGGTAACAAATCGATCTCCGTGCTGGATGACGATTAGATTGCCAAATGATCCATTGCGGTCAGCGAAGGTCACGCGGCCATCAGAGGTAGCAACGACTGGAGTACCGCGGGGAGCCGCATAGTCCGTGCCTTTGTGGGCTCGAATCGTGTTGAGGATGGGGTGCTTGCGTGAGAGGGTGAAGCCGGAACTAATGCGGGTAAAGTCCACCGGGTTCTGCAGGAATGCCTTTCGCATGCTCTCGCCATCTGGGCTGTAGAAGTTGGTCTTTCCGTCTTTGTCTTCATACCGAAGAGCTATGAACACTTTACCTTGATTGGTGAACTCTGCAGCGAGAATCTTGCCGTAGCCTATCTTTTGTCCGTAGAGATACTGTTCCTCGTAGAGCACTCGGAAGCTGTCACCTTCGCGTGTGTCGATAAGAAAGTCGATAACGCCGCCAAAGATGCGCGCCAGTTCCTGTGCCATGGCTGCAGGAATGCCTCCTTCCTGAGCAGCCAGAAATAGTGACTCATTGATGATTGCTTTCTTCACCACCGGTTTGACATCTGGCTCTTTAATAAGATGTTGGTAGGCAAACTCTCCAGCATCTGTGCGGGAAAATTTGAAGCTTTCCAGGGGAGATTTGATGATCTCGAGCGAGAGCAGTGACTGGAATTCATCGGTTTCAAATGCCAGTCGGTAGCCAGGATAGATGTTGCTAAGAATCTTGGCATCGTCGCTGCTGTGTATTATGTCATCCACTTGCTGTGGCCCGAACCCTGCCTGCTTGAAAATCGATGACAGGGTATCGCCGGCATGCACTTCAATAATCAGCCGAGTGTCCGGGACCAACGGCTCACTTTCTGCCTGATTTGTTGTGCTTGCTGCGGGCATAATCTCGCGTGCCGGGGCGTTCGTCTCCTGGCGATGCTGCCAGACAGAGGCGATCCGCGGAGCGCAAAGCAGTACTAACAAGAGCAGCAGCAGGCCTAGTAGGGCATGTTGATGGTGTAATGGCAGTGCCCGTGCAGGGTTTGCAGGCGACTGAGTGCTATCGTTCATCGGGGATTTGGGTTTCGTTCAGGACGTTTTGCTGACTTTTGAGATTGTAACAAAAAGCCGTGGTGAGGCCACGCACCAGGAAAGCGGAAGGTGTCATGGCGCTAAAGTTGTAATTCCGGGTGTTTGCAAAGCCGCAAGGAATTTGTAAAGTGCGGCCCCCTTCCAGTAAACCCGATCAAAGCGCGGGTGGTGTCAAACCATGATCAATAAGTCGACCGGTGTTGTGTCCGAGCTAAAGGCGAGGGGTTTGGTTGCCTTTGCTTCGGCTGAACAGGAGTTGGAAGAACATTTTGCTACCGGCAGCAGGACGCTTTACTGCGGCTTTGATCCTACGGCTGACAGTCTACATATAGGTTCACTTGTGCCATTGCTGGCCTTACGTCGTCTGCAGTTGGCCGGCCACAAGCCTGTTGCCTTGGTAGGTGGTGCGACTGGGATGATTGGGGATCCCAGTTTCAAGAGTAGGGAGCGCAAGCTCAATACGTTGGAAACCACTCATGAATGGACCGCCAGAATCAGGGATCAGGTCTCCCGTTTTATTGATTTTGACTGCGGCAGCAACGCGGCGGTTGTGGTGAATAACTTTGATTGGGTCGGCAACCTTGATGTGCTGACATTCCTTCGCGATATAGGGAAGCACTTTTCAGTCAATTCGATGGTGCAGAAAGAAAGTGTCAAACAGCGGCTTGACCGAGAAGGGGATGGAATTTCCTTCACAGAATTTACCTACATGATCCTGCAGGCTTATGACTTTGCAGTCCTAAATCGCGACATCAACTGCACACTTCAAATCGGGGGTAGTGATCAATGGGGCAATATTTCGGCCGGTATAGATCTGTCGCGCAGAATGAACCAGCGGCAGGTGTTTGGCCTTACGTTGCCTCTCGTAACAAAGGCTGATGGCGGCAAATTCGGGAAAACCGAGGAAGGGACTATTTGGCTGGACCCGCGAAAAACCTCCTGCTATGCGTTTTACCAATTCTGGATCAACACTGCTGACGCGGATGTATACAAGTTTCTGCGCTATTTCACTTTCCTGAGTCTGGAGGAGCTTGAGGCAATTGAGTTGGTAGACCGGCAGGCGGAAGGAAGGCCAAGTGCGCAAGGTATATTGGCAAGGGAGGTTACAAGGCTGGTGCACGGGGCGGAGGGGCTTGCTGCGGCGGAGCGGATTAGCAGTGCATTATTCAGTGGTGATCTGGACAAGCTCACCTCGTCTGATCTTCAGCAGCTGGAGCAGGACGGGTTGCCGGTGACTGCCATTGTTCTAACATCGGTTTCACTGGTGGGGTTGCTGGTTGAGACAGGCTTGGCTTCTTCCAACAAGATGGCACGAGAGTTCATTGGAAATGGTTCGGTGTCGGTTAATGGTCGGAGGGTTGAAGACATTTCTCTAACTTTTGATTCTTCTTCAGCCATGTACGGGAGATACCTCGTCCTGAAAAGAGGTAAGAAGCTGTTTCACCTCGGAATTTTCGACCAAGATGTAGGGGGGTGATTTTTTTTCATTCAGTGCCTTGCCAAGGGAAGTCTGGTGCGTATAATGCGCGCTCCCGCAGACGAGGGTCGGCGGGAAAGTTCAGAGAGAGTTGTTATAGTTTCTCTGTAAAGTTCTTTAAAAAGTGAAATCAAGTAATAGAAGTGGGCGCTTGGCGAGGGTTTGTCAAAAGATAAATCTCAACCAAGCAACACTGTTAATTCATTCGGTACTGGAGCTTGTCTTTGGTACTTGGCTTAAAAGTAAGTTGTTTTGATTGAGACATGAATCTGGTGGAGGCTGGCTTAGGCTGGTTGAAGCCGAAACACTTTAAACTGAAGAGTTTGATCATGGCTCAGATTGAACGCTGGCGGCAGGCCTAACACATGCAAGTCGAGCGGCAGCGCGGGGCAACCTGGCGGCGAGCGGCGAACGGGTGAGTAACGCGTAGGAATCTACCCAGTAGCGGGGGATAGCCCGGGGAAACTCGGATTAATACCGCATACGCCCTAAGGGGGAAAGCAGGGGATCGTAAGACCTTGCACTATTGGAAGAGCCTGCGTTGGATTAGCTAGTTGGTAGGGTAAAAGCCTACCAAGGCGACGATCCATAGCTGGTCTGAGAGGATGATCAGCCACACCGGAACTGAGACACGGTCCGGACTCCTACGGGAGGCAGCAGTGGGGAATATTGGACAATGGGGGCAACCCTGATCCAGCCATGCCGCGTGTGTGAAGAAGGCCTTCGGGTTGTAAAGCACTTTAAGTGGGGAGAAAGGCTCGGCAGTTAATACCTGTCGGGATTGATGCTACCCACAGAATAAGCACCGGCTAACTCTGTGCCAGCAGCCGCGGTAATACAGAGGGTGCAAGCGTTAATCGGAATTACTGGGCGTAAAGCGCGCGTAGGCGGCTGCTTAAGTCGGATGTGAAATCCCCGGGCTCAACCTGGGAACTGCATTCGATACTGAGCAGCTAGAGTATGAGAGAGGGAGGTAGAATTCCACGTGTAGCGGTGAAATGCGTAGATATGTGGAGGAATACCGGTGGCGAAGGCGGCCTCCTGGCTTAATACTGACGCTGAGGTGCGAAAGCGTGGGGAGCAAACAGGATTAGATACCCTGGTAGTCCACGCTGTAAACGATGTCAACTAGCCGTCGGGGGTCTTAGTGCCTTTGGTGGCGTAGCTAACGCGATAAGTTGACCGCCTGGGGAGTACGGTCGCAAGATTAAAACTCAAATGAATTGACGGGGGCCCGCACAAGCGGTGGAGCATGTGGTTTAATTCGACGCAACGCGAAGAACCTTACCAGGTCTTGACATCCAGAGAACTTTCCAGAGATGGATTGGTGCCTTCGGGAACTCTGAGACAGGTGCTGCATGGCTGTCGTCAGCTCGTGTCGTGAGATGTTGGGTTAAGTCCCGTAACGAGCGCAACCCTTATCCTTATTTGCCAGCGAGTAATGTCGGGAACTTTAAGGAGACTGCCGGTGACAAACCGGAGGAAGGTGGGGATGACGTCAAGTCATCATGGCCCTTACGACCTGGGCTACACACGTGCTACAATGGCGCGTACAGAGGGCCGCAACCCCGCGAGGGTGAGCAAATCCCACAAAACGCGTCGTAGTCCGGATTGGAGTCTGCAACTCGACTCCATGAAGTCGGAATCGCTAGTAATCGCGGATCAGAATGCCGCGGTGAATACGTTCCCGGGCCTTGTACACACCGCCCGTCACACCATGGGAGTGGGTTGCACCAGAAGTAGCTAGTCTAACCGCAAGGGGGACGGTTACCACGGTGTGATTCATGACTGGGGTGAAGTCGTAACAAGGTAGCCGTAGGGGAACCTGCGGCTGGATCACCTCCTTAACGACAGACACATCCCTTCCAAGTGTTCACTTCTATTACTTGATTC
>Ga0255096_1000138_pt1 | contig 41971 bp, 58 predicted proteins | sample Colum_Atlam_RepA_2_FD_188563 | JGI IMG/M metagenome (GOLD analysis project Ga0255096, IMG submission 188563) | Freshwater microbial communities from Columbia River, Oregon, United States - Colum_Atlam_RepA_8d | ecosystem: Environmental > Aquatic > Freshwater > River | place: USA: Oregon... | reverse complement strand
GGATTAACCCATACCCATTCCCACGACTTGCTCACGGATGCGCCTCCTTCCAGAGGACGTTGAGATCAAAACTGTCAAGCGGACCGCTGTCAATCCGATCAGGCATACCGAGATCCAGCCATAAGCGGATGTCCTCAGCTGTCATCCGCACGCCTTCGCGATGGTGATTCTTTGTTCTTCTTTATTCATAATTTATTCTTCCCACTTTCCAATAGTTTTTAGAAATGCTTCTGCTCTTTGAGATGCCGTCGCGTGCCAAGTCCAATGGTGAGGCTTATCGGCTCGATTTCCAACAGTATTTCCAAGAATATTGTAAAGTATATTGTTGTATTCGTAACAGAGATGATGTGATTGAAAGTGCTTTTCTGCTTCGTGCATAGCATTTAGGTCATTGGCATAATACTCAATAAACTCCAACGGTTCTTTTTGTGATTTTCTGCCCATCAACGAAAGACAATCATCGTCCATGTCCACAACATACTCACGCACATCGATATATCCAAGATATTCGGCTATGGCGGTTCTTTGTTTAATTTGGTTCATAGTATCAATGACTTTTGCTCCCACACTCATGTCGGTGTTCCTCCTTCAGTTAGGTGCTGACGCATTATGGCGTCGGCTCCCCATTCTTTTTCTAGTTTTTTGCGTAGTGCAGAAGCTCGAAAGGACAGCTCGTCTACGTTTACCCCCATCATCTCAATAAATGCTAAAACCTGCTCTGGCGTCATCGCATCTACAGCATTCTGAATTTTTGCTGTTTCGACATCTTCGCAAGCACTCTCCAACTGTTCCATTGCGCGCTTAGTCTTTTCAAACGCACGCGCACGAGTGGTGGTTGTCAGTTCGTCCCAGCATCGGATAGCGTGACGGGCGCGCACTTTCAGCAAAAGAACTGGGTCAGTGGGTCCACCCATCGTGTCGTTGTCGGATGTTTCGTCGGATTGGTCTTCGTTCATAAATTACGCTTTTAGTTGTTCAATTATTCGGCGCAGCTCTTCATTATCTTCTTCGAGAACTCTTTTTTCTTCTGTTAGTCCAGAGATGACTTCGCTCAAATCATTGATAGTTTGATCGAGATCAATAATGATGCTTTGCAGATTTGAAAAATGCTGCGCAGCTTCGGCTGCCGCTTGCTCTGCTAGGCTTATTTCACGGTCTTGAGTTGAGTTTGTGTTTTTCACTGCTTCGCCTCCTTCCTCGCGGTGTCGATGGCGGCGCGTGCATCTGCCAGCCAATTTCGAGGGAGCCAAAAATCCATTTTGTCGGCTAGCGCCACAATGTCCTCAAGCGTGGCGAGCAATTCGGGCGCGGCGGCGATTAAGCGTTCATTCGCCTCCAAAGTGGAAGTCTGGCGCAGCGCCCGCACCTTTTGGCGCTCCTGCTCCACCCCGGCTCGGAGTTGGTCGCGCTGTTTGATCAACTCCGCGACCTTTTCTTCCGCTGATATGAGATTTTTACTGTAATCGGATAGATACATATTTATTTTTCAGCAATTAGCACATATCAAACATATCAGCAATGAATTCATCGTCGACCCGTACTTTCGGGCGCGGGAGGCGGCTGGACCACTGGCTGGACCACTGCTGGTGTGGATCTTCCATGATTGCCAGATGGCGGTCCTCGGCAAGGTCAAGCGCGCGATGCCGCGTAGCTGCAGGAATTAAACTTCCGCGCCAGTCAGCATTGCATTCTGGACAAAAGCGAGTGGTGTCTTCATCGATTTGGTGCTTAGAATGATTCATTGGTTAAAAATCTGTATCGGTAATACCGTTTAGCTCAGGCTCGAGTTCGCCCTCGGCACGCACACGCGCACGAATCGACCATGGCTGATGAGGATCTTCAAAGATAAACAGAGTAGCATCTAAGGATGCATCTCGGATCTCATGGCTAAGTTCCTCAGGGACGTTTTTATAACTCATGGCTGATCTTCCTTTCCAAGTATTTCATCGCAGTAGTTACCGATTTCCTCAATGACTTGTGCCTGCGACAATCCAGACTTATCTGTGGTTGAACGAATAAAAATCAGCGCAGAGCGTAGCTGAGACAATTCTCTGGGCTGATCGACAAACATTCTGCGAAGCATATCCTTGTACTTAAGCGGATCCTTAGTGATGGCATCGCACTCGCCGACAGTCTTGTCGTCCCAGTTCGCTACAGCTAGTTCACCAAGAACTGCAATTTTTTCGCGAAGCGCGGCGTTCTCGGCTCGGAGCACGTCCAATTGCTTGTGCAGTTCTTTATGTCTGTCGCTCACTGTCTTATTCCTCAGAGTGGTTGCGCAGATTGTCAGCGCTGTAGCGAGTCATCTCACGAGCTTCAGCTTCGACTTCGCGCTGAGAGACAGGCAGCAGACCAGGGATATCGACTTCCTTGCGCTGCTTGCGCAGCTTCTTGAGCTGGGCGATAACCGCCGCTTTATTGACCTTGAGCTTGCCGTTGGGCAGTTTGGTAGTAAGTTTCATCATGTAGAAATCTTAACAGGTTTCAGCTAAAATGATAGGAGAGAAAGTTACGTAACCCGTTGAAGCTCAGCGGCCGTTAGCGATAGTTTCAATTGATGACTGCGGAATCGTTACCCACGGCTTGACGACGATCTTCCATCTATTGATATGCTTGGTGGTCGTGCGAGAATAGTGTTCTCCAGTGCGGTATAGACCTGTAGGAAGACCGTGCATTGAATCACGCAACCAGACAGCAACCGGCGTCTCGTACGAGAACAGTATAGAACGGTCGCCAAAGTGGAGAACGTTGCAGTTAGGCGAGAGGTTTTCGAGCTTCAGTTTCATCATGAGAACATACTACATAGTTGCTCGAAAAAGTAAAGGCCTCTAAAGTTTCTAAGTCGTTGACTACCAACGATAACGCTTCTCCCTGGCTATCAATGATTTAGACAACCAGGGAGGCGATGATGAAAATTTGCAGCGGGCATTAGAAGGCGCCGCTGCGCGCCTGACTGACGATTAGTACGTCAGCTTGTCAGCAGGAAGCTGATAGAGCTTCGCAGCCTTGCCACGCGCCTTGCCGTTAGCGCCAGCGGCCTTCGGAGCATCACCGACGATCTTCGCATTCTTCTTGACGAAGGAGCGGATCAACCAGTGACGAGCGCCGATCTGAGTATAGACCTGGCGAACAGTGAACGGCTCGGAGGGGAACTTGAAGCCCTTGAGAAGAGCAACAACCTCGGCCTTCTTGAGGCCACGCTTCGGCTCGTTAGCCGTCGTGGTCTTAGTCGTCGGCTTAGTAGTCTTAGCAGCGACGGTCGTAGTGTTAGCAGTATTTGCAGTATTGGTATTCATTTGGATGAATCGATTTAACAGAAGCAATCTTATACTTTAGATTGAGATTGTAAAACAAAAAATGGCCTTGAGCCACTTTTATTTCTTATCTCCTTGACTATCAGCAACTTTTGGCTGAACAAATTCTTGCACCATTGGAAAGATTGGCGCAATTGAGATTGCAATCTTACGGGCGATATCCATGCACTCAGCTTGAGTTCCGTTGCCAGAACGAACCTCGATGAAATGCACGAATGAGCGCAAAGTTCCAGCCATATACAGACGAGACATCGTACAACCCTCGGGTAAAATCGAGCGTGCTTGTTCCTTTGCAATTCCTCGAGCAGTCGCATCCTTGTAGATGCTTTCCGATAACTCAATGAGTTCTTTCTGTCGCTCTTTCCACCAAATCTTTAGATTTTCGTCATCTGTCACTACAGAATTTTGACGATTTTTAGTATCTTGCAGCCGAGCATCTCGAACAATCATCTCAAGTGCAGCAGTAGGATCTGCATATCGCTGCGAGAATTCCTGAAACGAAAACGAGCGATGCCGCAAAATTTGCCGAGCGATATCACGAGTGGTATTGATCTCGACTGTGGCCGAGACCATTTCTAGTGGCGACCAATGCTTGTGCTTGACAAGATATCTTACGAGCTTTTCTGAGGTATCAAGATTGTTCTGATTTGCTGGATTGCTAACTCGCGCACAGTATGCAACAAGTTCTTGCATATCCATTGCGCCTGGGCCGTCAGGTGCAGTCTTGCTATGACTAATCAGTCGTACTGATTGGTGAGAAAATGTCATATCTTGTGAGTAAGATAATAAGCAAACATCTGAACACTTTTTGCATCGTGCGGTTTCATGTCACCGTAGATTTTACCATTTTCCTGAATGTACTCTGGAGTATAACCTTCCTGCTTCATGCCTCGAATAACTCCTAGATTAAGGACGGCAGCAGATGCCAGACCTTTCTTTTTAAAGTTAGGAAAAACGATAACAGCGCCAAAGTTGCTGCGAATTAAAATCGAACGCGCCTTTCTACTATGATCGGTATTTGCAACCATTTCATGGTCAAAACTTACATTTCCGATTTGGGATCCATCAAGGTCGTAGATTTGATCGCGGATTGCTTCCGCAAATAACTTGGCAGAATTATCTGCCTGTTCGTCCCAGATTGCATCTGGAAACGGATCTTCTTCAAACGGAGTTGACCTGTCTTGTTCTGTTGCCATAAATTAGCACCAAAGACGCCAGCGGTTTTCGATGACCCACTTGCACATCTCAGTGTCTCTGTCATTGAATTTCTTCTCAAGAGCATCGTAAGTAGCAAATATATTCTTAGAAGCTTGTGGATCGTTGAAGTCCACATCCACGTTGCTTAGTGTGGTTTCTAGCTCCTTCTGCATAATTGCACGAAGACGAGTAGCGTAATCATACTGCTCGCGCAGTTCATCAGCAAATTTCTTGTCATCCTCGGTTTGAGAATAGTCATGCCACTCAAATCCTTTTTCTCGCTCGACAAACTCGATCAGGCATTGACGATGAAACTCAATTACCAGACCATCGATGTCCTGATAATCTCTGGTAAAGACTGCTTTACGCATCTCGACGCGCTGCCCTTTGATCCAATTACTATAAAAAGCAAGCACTCGGCTCCAGACACGATACCGCAGAAAGTATTCGATATCCTCTGTTGTCTCACGAATTAAAAATTGAATCGGATAATTTTTCTTTAAGAAGGAATCAACCTTGCTAAACTCGCTTTCGTGCTTTTCGCCAGTCGGCTTGAAAGCTGGCAGTTTCCATACCATAGCGTATGGCTTCTTGTACCAGGGAGTAAGCCAATATGCTACTCTACGCTCACGATCTGCTTTTGGAAGTGCTATCCATTTCTCAAAGGTATCGATACCGAATGCAGTATAGTTATCTAAATCTTCTTTCATAATTACGGCTTTCTTAGCCAACGAACTAAACCGACATAAAGAATATCGAGCAAAGAAATATAACGGAGAATACCAAAGAAAATTACCGTTACCCAAACTAATGGGCCGCTAATAATTCTAGCAACCTGTCGCTTCCAGCGATTGGTAATATCATCTACGTGCGAGACATAGAAAAAAGCACCCAGAAAAGACCAGACGACTAAAAGTGCTATGAGTGTATAGTTCATTTGATTGTAGATTGGCGATAAGATTTGTAGTGTTCGATTGCCGCCTTGATGCGCTCACGACCCACTGGATTCATACTATGAACGGTATAAGCTGGGAAAGCAAGGTCGAATGTTCGGCAATGCTCGATTAACCAAACTGCGCAATCGTATCCAGTTGGATTCTGCAGTTTAGAATAATCAGCAATTCCCGTTTTTTTCCATAGGCCAGCATCGTAGTGCTCATCTGCCAAATCATGGTCGAATGTCACATGCTCTGGCAAGCCGCGTGTTCCGATGATTACTTTAAAATCTAAAAAGTTTCTGACAATAATCCATGGTTCAGGTGGAAGCGCGACCCAAGTGACATCCTGCGGTTTGCGGATATCATCTAGAAACAGTTTGTAAGCCATTTCAGGATTCGGTATCAGTGGTTGGTGCAACTTCGATGGTACGATGGCTGGCTATTGGCGTGGCAAAGTAATGCAGAACATCAATCTTCAGACGATATGCTTCCTTAAGAGCACGATCAGACTTCTCGCTTGAAGAAGCTGTTTCCTTGAGCTTAGGAAGCTCACCCTTTGGAATCTTGCGATGAATGCCATAGACATTCTTAGTCATCTCTACCATCTTCTTAATCTTTTTGCGGTAGATAGGCGAGTTGAAAACCTTGAGCTGCTCAGGATTCTTTACTGGTGTTTTAGTCATAGTTTGTTTGCGATTTTATAGGTAAATTCTGCTAATGCGTAAAGGCCGCGGCGAAGATTGCGTGCTACAAAGCGATAAGGTTTAGTATAGAAAAAGAAGCGATTAACCCAACGGCCGGCCTCACGCTCTATTTCTTTTTTCCATTGTCTTTCTTGTTCTTTCCGAACGAAGTCACTTTCTTTTGTAAACTTTATTAGATTAACGCTCTTGACATTTCCTTCATCGAAGATAACTTCGTATTCGATCCAGCAATCCCACCTGTCATCTACACTATGTCGAAAGTCGTACATTTGAATGGTGGTTGTAAGTTTGACTGGATCGAGATAGGGCTCCTGTCTATCAAGATAACCTATACGATCCATCAGACTTTTTGCTTTAGGATCTCCTGCGACCCATTCTTCATGCTTGAACTTCTGAAGGTAAAGCTTGCCACCTTGAACTACATAGTGTTGCATCGCGCAATCTAGATCTTTCGTCTGAAAATCCCAATCGCGCTTGTTTAAGCCAATTTCTTCCATCGGGAGCGTATATGGCAAGTCATCGCCCCATGCAATTGTATCGAACATTCCCATAGTAATAATTTATCAGGCTTGCAGCGGATGTAAACTATTATTCCACTTTAAAGCCAGAAAAGTCATGGTCATTTGCTCCGCCGCGAACAGTTGGCTCTTTAGCCAAATTCTGAGCTTTATCCTCAACATCGTACAAGCGCATCTTTGCGCGATCCACGCCCACAATAAACCGCTTGTTGGCAGTTGGATCGTTGTAGCGGTTCTTGAGCTGTTTCACGATGATCTGACCAAGTTTTTCGAGTTCCTCGGTTGAAATTAGCGCGAACATAAAGTCAGCAGTTGCAGGCAAGCCGAACGACTCAGAAGTATCAGTCAGCTCGACATCTGTATTACTGTAACCAGAACGTGTGGTCTGTGTCGCAGAGAATATCGGAACATTGAACTCGACGGCAAGGCCGCGCAATTCTTCAGCGATTGCCTTGATCAGCGAGTACGTATTCACAGAACCGCCCAGACCTTTCATTCGAGATGAAGCGCAGATATTGAGATAATCGATGAAGATCACGTCTGGAGAAAAGTCCTTCTTCAACTTCAGTTCGTTCAGCAGCGCGCGGAAGTGCCCAGCATGAGCAGATGCAGTCGGATACTCCTTAATGATGAGCTTGCCGACAGTTGAAGTCGCGATCTTCATCACCTTGTTCTCGAACATATCTTTCGGAAGATTTGTGAGCTGATCGATCTGAACATTCATCAGATTGGCATCGATACGCTCGGCGATTCGTTCCTCGGACATTTCAAGCGTGATATAAAGTACGTTCTTGCCTTGAGTCAGAGCAGATGCAGCGACATGGCACATAAACAGTGACTTACCCACGCCAGTACCAGCAAGTGCGATGTTCAGAGTCTTGCGAGGAACACCACCCTTTGTGATGGTATTGAACATCTCAAGATCGAACGGCATTCGGTCTTCTACCTTATGATAGAAGTCATAACGCTTCTCGAAGTCACCGAGGTAATCATGGCCGACAGAGTTGTCGAAGTTGATTCCTAGTGCTTTCTGTAGAATGTCAGGAATGCCATCACGCGAGACATCCTTCTTCTTACCATCGATGATCTGAATCGAATCCATGATAGCAAGATAGACCGCACGGTCCTTGCACCACTTTTCCGTATTCTCGATCAGCCATGTTTCTTCGACGTTTGGATTCTGATCGATAGCTTCCAGAACGCCGACAGCGCGAGGATACAGTTCCTCGTCTACATCTGCGTTATTCTGGAACTCGATTTCAAGCGCTGCCTTCGTGGGCAACTTGTTGTACTTGCCAATGAAGTCAAGTACAAGCTTGTAGATAGTCTTGTGAGCCGCATCGAAGTATTCGGTCTTGATGAACGGAAGTACTTTTCTGCAGTATTTCTCATCGTTGACTAATTTCTGAAGAACTGTCGTCTGTAGTTGTGTTGACATCAATTACCTCATCAGAGGCTTTTTCCGGCTTTTCACCCAAGGTATAATTTCCTGAGTCAAACGCTGACTGAATGATATGCGATAGAATGTCGCCAATGTAATTATTAAAATTCTGATCGGATTCTAGCTTTTGTCGATCAAAATCGGCGGGATTATCGATCTGATACTTAAAAGAAAGCTTTGCAGTTTCTTTGTCATCCTGTACCGTCAAGCTAATTTTGCCGTAAGTAACAGTTACATCCTTATACTTCTTGTCATTGATCTTGACAGAATAGGTGGCTACTGGTGAGCCTTCTAAATCTGCACTCTCGATGAAAGAGTAGGACTTGTCAGTAATTTTATTCTTCGCCATCGTCTTCGTCTCCTTCGTCGCGCATATTGGCTAAATCAGCTTTTGAAAGCTTGCCAGATGCTTCGTTTGCGTCAACTACATCGCCATCGATCATAGAACGATAGCCCACAGTATAGAACGACTTGACGAATTCCTTGAACTCCGCATTTTGCAGCAGCGGTTCCCAGAATTCAGCAGAGTACGTGTCCTTCTCGCGATACTTATCGCTGTCACCCTTCTTCTGATACCAACCCACTGTCGGCTTCGTGACAAACCCGCCGAGCATAGCAACCTCAAGCAAGCCGGAATACTTTTCCACCCCGCCATTGAAGGAAACAGAGATCGGAATCTTTGACTTTTCCTTCACGAAGCGAGACTTGTCGATGTTGATGATGAAGTGGTAGCCTTGCAGCCCGGCTTCCTTGTCCTTGTCTTGCTGACGACCGAGCATCCATACTGCGTTTGCAGAGTAATAGATACCGGTACCGCCAGACATCACATCCTTGGAGTACATCTCCATCGTCTTGTAGGAGTGATTGATCGCAAGCATCGGAATATCCTTCATCGTCAGATAAGGAGTAACCATGCGGAACAGAGCCTTCAGCGCCTTAGCGCGACTCATGTCTGCGACTGACTTTTCGTTCATCGCATCCTCGAGTTCCTTCTTAGAAGCAAGATTACCAATCGAGTCGATGACGATGATGACCTTCTCGCCGCGCTCGATAGCATTCAGCTGATTGATCAGATCGAACTTCAGCTTCTCGACATCGATAATCGGAGTATGCAGCACACGAGCCACATCGATACCGAACGTCTTGAAGTACTGCTGCGGCGAGCCGAACTCCGAATCATAGAACATCATTACAGCATCTGGATACTTCTTGAGATACGCAGATGCCATCAGCAGAGCATAACTCGACTTGAAGTGCTTTGACGGACCAGCAAGTACAGTCAGGCCAGACGACAAACCGCCATCGAGCGATCCAGACAGCGCGACATTCAGCATAGGAATGTCCGTAGGAATCATATCCTTTTCGTTGAACAGCTCAGACTTATCGAGCACCTCTGTTAGCTCGATCTTAGAATTCTTCTTAAGTTTACTTAGTAGCGATGACATAATGTAGAAATAATACGCGGTATAGCGCTGTTGTAAATCACAAAAACGATTCGATAGTGTTTTTGGGCTGGTCAATCAGCGTCTCAATGTTGCCATTCTTATTCGATTGGCGAATGAATGAGCTATCGAATAACTCGCACTGATCTAGTACCATGCGATTTACTTCATCTGCCATATCTTTAGCAGTAGTAACTGGCACGTTCTGGCAAATATGATTGACGCAATCAAGTGGCTTTTCGCCAGCAAGTACGAAGTCATCTGGCATCTTCATAATGCGTAGCGCCTCACGGACAGTAAGGAAGCGGCCTTTCTGAGCAACAATACCGCTGAACGGAATCATCGAGACAAAAGCAGGAATGACGCCCTTCAGCACAGTATTACCATGAGCCCAGTAGCCAGCATCCTGGCCAAGCTTGGCCTTGATGCCACGAGCGCGACGGACGTACTTATCGTCCATATTGTTCTCAACCATCCAGTTGATGACCTTGTCCACATCGCGCTTTGCATAGTCCTCAATTGCAGTACGAACCACAACTGTCGATTTATCGATCTTCTTGTAATACTGCTTGAGCGTCTTGCAGCCTTCTTGAGCCATGCAGTAACGCAGAAATCCACAATCCATCGGATCGTTCTTATTGATCAGAATATCCATCGGATCATTCGGAATCGGCGGAAGATCAAGAATTGCCTCGATCGGCTCAGGGTCGCGGTTGAAGCGATTGAGTACAGGAGCGCGATCACCTTTCAGCAAGAAGTAGAAGGTACGCGGCCGCTTCTGTGACAGGCCATGCAAACGCGATTCAGTGTAGTACAGAGTCATCGAGTAACCGTGCTTGCGAGCAATCTCGTACAGCTTGTTAGCTACAGGACGACCTGCCTCAGTGGAAAGACGAGGAGCATTCTCGCCCCAGAATACTTTGGGCTGAACATTCTCGAGCACGTATTCTGCTGACTTGTAGATCCAGTCATTGATCGTAGAGTCAGCCTTCGATTGATGCGAAAGCGAGGACAAACCAGCGCATGGGCACACTGCATTCACTGCATCGACCTGCTTGCCTTTATAGGTAGGATTCTCGTCGAGGAACACGTAGTCGCCTTTCCACTTCTTTTGACCGCGCAAATACTCGATGTAATGCTTGTCGTTGTGCTGAAATGGAGAGTAAGACAGAATGTACTCAGGCAGTTGGCCTTTGAGTGATTCCTGAATTCCTAGATTTTCACCGCCGATCAGCGGTACAATAGATGCGTAAGTAAGTTTCTTTTTAGCCATGATGTAATTGGTACGAAATTATCTATTAAGGTTGGATAGTGTGATCTTGCTGGTAAAGAAACTGCGCAATTTCAAAGTCTAAGAAAGTATCGATGTCTGTGGCAGCAGTATTTGAGATTTCCATCCAGAAAGGATTTTTACCAACAATGTTCTTTTGTTCAATCATTAGTGAACGAGGTAAAATAGAAATTGCGTGGTTAAGTTTAAAGATAGCAGGAAGATCTTGCGAACGCGGTTTGTTAAGCGGATCAAAATTAAGAGGCTTACCATCTGGCCAGTACATAAAGTCTTTTACTGGAGTAATAGTAGTAAGTGAATCGTACTGAGGAAAAAGATTATTATAAGCACTGATCGCATCGCGGAATTCAATTTCCGTACAGATAGGGTTCGTCACATGAGTAAATAAAATATGCTCCTGCGGAACTGATTCGGCAAGATACTTGTAAACATCACTCATGCTTACAGTATCAGATGCAAATTCAGCTGGACGCCATTGAACATTCACACCAAGTGTAGCAGCAGTATTTGCACAGTATCCACAGTCAGTACTGACGTAGATATTCTTGGGCGACATAACATACTGCAGCTGTCGAATCTTAATTTCGAGTAGGCTAGTACCAGCAAACGGACGAATGTTTTTATTAGGAACGCGCTTTGACCCGGAACGAACCGGAATGATAGCGCAGAGGTTATCGGATTTCATGGCCATATTTGTGATGTTCGCAAGCTAAAATTCGTTTTTCTGGAGATCCCATCAGTTTTTCTGCTTCGCGGATATCTGCAACAAAGCGCTTAAATTCACCATTCTTTAAACCGAGCGCAACGTTGTCAAAGTGAATCCATGAGTTGTCCTCGAGCTTCACGTGCTTCTCGATCATTCGAGCACCTGCTGCAACAGCAAGTATAGATCCCAGTGAACCGCTGTCATGGCTCGAGTAACCCGGAATGATACCTCGTTCTTTAGCAAGCTCATGATAATATCTAACCACAGCAATATTGCAGTCTGATTGCGGAGTAGGATAAGCAGAAACACAATGCAGCAACCATAAAGGATTATTCTGAAATGTTTCGAAGACATAATCGATATAGTTAGCAGCAGTAAATCCAGTAGAAACTACAATCGGGCCACGATATTCTGCAGCTAGCCGCTTCATGTAAGTTTGATGGTTTGAGATCGTAGAAGGAATCTTGATCAGCTTTGGATCAAATTTCTTTAGATCAGTGTATGACTTATAGTCAAGTACTGATGCAAACCAATCAATATCCAGCTGGCCACAGGCAGCAGTAAAGACAGTCAGCTTATTGTCATCGAGCTCAACGCCTCTACGATAGTCGCCAAGTGTGGTGCCAAACGGTGAATCGTACTTACTGTTAAGTTGCTCCGCGGTATAGAAAGAATCAACATCACGCTTCTGAATCTTGATTAAATCTGCGCCCGACTGTTTGGCAAGCTGGACCATATGTAGCAACTTGTCGAGATCACCCAAATGATTATTGGTGAACTCTGCTACAATCAGAACACGAGAAGGATCAGCGCTGTAGTTTTGCATTATCGATACGGAAGCTATACTTTTCAGTGTGTGGAAGATACTCGCCGATGTAGTCGTAACCGTTGACCTTGACGCTCAGACCAGCTGCAAGAGCAAGATTGAGGCCTGCAAGAATGTCCCAAGAGTTTGCTCGGCGTGGATTCTCAAATGACAAAAAGCTACCGCGGATTGTCTGAATCATACTGTAGACACAGCAGCCGAACATACGGTACTCATACCCAGGTGTGGTCCGCATAAGATCTTCGATTCGCATTGATGACGAGATTCCAGCAATACGCGAATCAGTGCCTTCCGATTTCTTGTTGCTTTTAGTATCAAGATAAAGATTTAGTTCAGGACACCAAAGCATCGACTGGATATGCTTACCATCGCCGGAATATCTAGAAACAGACACACCCCATTCGGGCAATCCGCTCTTGAAGTTTTCTGTGCCATCGATCGGATCAATCACGAATACATCCTGCACATTGTCTCTATCGATCGGTTTGGCGCCATTCTCCTCGCTAATAATTAGCGCGTCTGGATATGCTGCAAGAATAGTTTCTGCAACTACACGATCTACTAACAAGTCACCTTGTGTTACATAACTACCGTCTGCCTTCTGTGTTGCCTTATTACGCAGCTTAAGAACGTCTGGCAATACAGCCTTGACGTTGTGCTTTATGTCTCTGAGAATCTTCATTCAACAATCCTATACTCTTATACTGGCTTTGCAAATCAGAAAAATGCAGAAAGATCATTTCTTGATTCTGAACTGCGGGCAATAACTTCTTCCTCGTTTGGCCAAAGGCAAGACATTTTGTGAACAATCGGCTTAGTAGTCCAATCAATTGCATTCTCGCCAGTATGAGCGCAAATCTCGTCCAGAATAATGTCATTAAAGTAGCTGCCATCAAAGTATTCATCCTCAAGCATTGACTGACACTGCTTCCAAAGCTTGAGATATTCTTTTGGATTACTTTCAAGAAAATCGATTTTTTCTTTAAGATCTCGTGCCGACTTAAGCTTGAGATATTCAGGCACACCTTGGTAGTATTCAGGATAGCAGGTTGGATGAAAGAATGGAATGATGCCGAACAGTAGATGCTTGAAGAACTTACTCGTCGGCCACCCTTCCTGAATCGGAATCATAAACGCATACTTAGTGTCGTACATCTGATCAATCAGCTCGATCATCGGTGTCGGCTTGATTCGGTCGAGGTATGGAGTGATCCCTGCAGTATCTTCGGGCCATTCGCCAAAGATGGTAGCATCAGGAAACTGATCCATGACATACTGACGAATTGCCGGAAACTTCTGCATACCGCCTTGGTTGCGCAGTCCGTTCGAGTAAATCGACATCAGATTCTTGCGGACACCTGGTTCCTTCAGCCGCTTTTCACCAGGTTCCATAGCCATGAACATATGGCTGACTCGGCAGTCGCGAACTGGTAGGTTGATTTCTTTTACTTTTCCAAAGTATCCGTCGATAATCTCAACAGAGCGATGCTGATTAAGATCTCGAGTGCCACAGATATAAGCAGGGCGATTGAACAGGTCACGAGCAGCAATCGGAAAATATCTTGGGTCTTCTCCGATTTCCATATACTTGATTTTTGATTCATTCAGAAAACGAGTAATTGGGCCAACATAGCGTTCGGACATCATTGATGGCTTGGCAACTCGATCATTATCAAGGGTCATCATCGCGTTTGGAATCGTAGAAAACCCAGTAGGACCAGAAACAATGATTCCGAAGTCGATCTTTACATTCTTCAAAACTTGTAGCGGCCAAGTTGTTACTTCTACTCCAGCTTTCGTGTCCCACTTTTCCCAGGTGTCAAAAATGTTCTCATTGACATTATGCAAAGCTTTTTCAGCAGCAGTCAGATCATGCCAGTCACTTTTGCTGATAATGTGGAAATTAATATTCGGATTCATCTGCGCGAGCATGCTAAGCAAAGCTGGTGCTTCGTGGTCGCCACCGACCATTCCCCACTTGCCTTGCCGAAAGCTCAGACTTTTGCCGATCTTACCAAATACGATGTTAAGTTTTTTGCTCATCAGGATAAACGAAATCTATTTGTACGTGCGCCTCATCAAACATTCTGCGACTCAAATACCACGATTCTTTCCACTTTTCTGGAACATCTTGCTTAGGCATTACTACGCGCTTGATACCAACTTGAATCAGTCCTTTTGCACAATCAGAGCAGCATGGCAGGCCATGGATATACATCGTGGCTCCAGCGAGTGATGCACCGCTAAAGCTTGCGTTGTAGATCGCATTCATTTCCGCATGAACTATATAGCGGTACTTCAATTCACGATTTTCTAAGCGTTCTGGATTATCTGATATACCGCGCGGAAATCCGTTGTAGCCTTGTGACAGTACTTCACCATGTTGGCCAACTGCTACTGCGCCGACCTGAGTCGACGGATCTTTTGACCAAGAAGAAACCTCCTTGGCCAAATTTAAGTAGCGCTTATCCCACTTAATCTGTCGATCCAGATTGCTCATCGTAGATAGTGCCATCATTCATGCTACTATATCCGAACGAAAGATGCAAAGTAATCCATGGCTTGCCATCTTCTATACCTTCTGAACGTTCAGCAGTAAAACCTCCGGTAGAATAAAAGCCATGCTTTGCTGCCTCTTTAAGTGCTTTACGAGCATGGCTTTTGATCTCGTAAAGATCAGGTACTTCAAAAGAACCATCTGGCTGTCCCCATGCCCATTCTGTCGTTTCCATCCACTTATAGACATCCTCAAACTCAAAGGTGTCCATGATCTCATCGATCTGTTCTTGAATTGCTTCTTGCTTTGTCATTGCGTGATTAGGTTGAAGTGGCGCTCATAAACATGAAGTGAACCAACATTCCAGATGATGTCACCAGCAGAATAGTTATTATCGCCTTTCTGATTCAGATCAAGCACCAATCGATTCAGCACTTCACTTTGCCATGCACGGTCATTCTTGTAGCCGAAGACCACGTCATTCGAGCGCATCTGGATGACAGCATGAACTTTATCGTTGCGAATCAGATACTGCACTGCGTTGGTGCACATAAAGTCTGACATACCATCACGACTGTAGTCTTTATGCATTGTCGGACGAGTATAGATCATCACAGCGCGTCGGCTGTTCGGATTCGCAAGCAACTCTAGCAGCACGCTCCAGTATTGCTTGTGATTGGCCTCAGAGTAGATACACCAACCGTAGTTCGAGTTGATCTCGCCATCTTTAGATGCGACCTGCTGCCAGATCTTGGGCGCGCCGCCTGGGATATCAGCAACCTTCAGAGACAGCGAGTCATACCATGCGATCTCGCGGCTAACATAATCCCAGTTGACTTCACCGAAGATAGCAGGCTCGTTTGCAATGAACGATGCACCGATAAGTTCAAGCGTCTTGACGCCAGTCTTATCGGTAACAAACTCGCCGCGAGCGAGTGCATCGCGGAAGTATTGACGGATGTCTTTAACTTGTAGCATTGGTGAAGTACTTCGTCTCAGAATTTTCTGTGCCAGTGACTGTCAGATTGCCCGGATTATTCGCATCGACCAGATAAACACTCCCGGCCGGAGGGCAGGAAAATACCTGACCGCTTTGCGGAGTATAATTAGTTATCTTAATGCTACCAGTTGTGGTCTTACGGGGACGGTTCAGAAAGTCGCGAGTAGGATCTTGGCCATCGATGCCGCCGCGCACATAAGCGCCAAGGAAGGATGCGTAGTTAATCAGATCTTTGGCCGAGTCTTCAATGGACTCAAAGTTAGGACTGTAGTTTGGATCATTTTCCATGGCTTCGAGTACTGACCGCATTCGAAGTGTCTTGGCGTGGATGATGTCGAGAATCGATGCGATGCCGCGCGGATAGTAGTCGGCTTGGCGAATCGTGGAGTTGGGATTTTGGTAGTCATTAGACTTCTTGAGCTGAAGATCAGCACACTCGTGAAGGATTTTGATGGATTCTTTCATTGGTAGTATTCTATACTAGATATAGGTCTTGTAAACATTAAAAGTTATTGCGCCACGTAGATTTGGTATCGCCGCGCAGTGAAGCTGCTAACTTTGGATCATTTACGCTATGAAGCAGCGCCATGTCCTTGATAAACCAGCCCCACATTCTACGGTTATCACCACGAGTACGTTCGAACTCTTGGCCGGCAGATCGATTCACACACTCATAGATTTTGATTGTATTACTAGACAGCGGAATCTCTACAAAGATCAATCGATCAACCGACATACACTTACGAAAGTTAGTCACCTTGCTCATATCGACAGTGAACGCACCTTTGAGATACCATGGAACTTGAGTTTTGACCTCGACAAGAGTTCCATCTGGTTCAGTCATGTCTTTGGTGCAGTCATACTTATTCATCGACTTTACTGCATTTAAAATTCGCGCGACTAAGTCTTCTCCGCGTGCGCCATTGCGCTCGATGTTAGTTTGCATAGTGCGGTGAGTTGAGATTGTGCGCCTGTGCCATAGAGTTAGCACGAAACTTGAGCCACAACTTCTGGTCATTTATAGTGTGCAGCAACTTGGTCTTAGTTCTGTCGAAGCGCAGAATCAGACGAGTAAAAGTTTTGTCGCGGCCACCAACGTAAGCTACGCCCTTGACGTACTCAACCTTGCCGCTAGCAGGATCGGTGCACTCATAGAACTCGACCACACCTGGCTTATCATAATTGACGAAGATAACGGTGTTAGTCTTCAGCTGAGTCATGAAGTTTTCCTTGCCGTTGACCTCAATGGAGAACGATCCGTCTTCACCGAACTGCGGCTGAACTCGAATGATGCATTGACGACCCTGCGGATCGCGGAGATAGTGAGAGGACCAGGTCTTACGGAAGCCGAGCTGAGTAAGAGCAACTTGAGCGCCGAGGCGATTAAGAACGTGAGACTTCATAGAGATTAGTTCCAGCGGTTGTAGCGATTCTTGCGAGTATAAGCACCTTTGCCTTTCTTTGGGCGATGCACTGCACCTCCGAGGTTGACTCCAGAGGTAAAGATAGAGCGAAGCTTAAGTATAGTTTTCATTAAAGAGTAATCTTGGTGCGCGGCCAGCGGATCATTCCTTCCGTCTCGAGCTGCGATTGCTCGAACCATGTCTTGTGGTCCGGAGTGACGAGGTCCCAGCCAATCACGAACTCCTCGTAGTAGTCGTCCTTGCGGTTGATCTTAGCGGTAGCGGCCTTGACCAGCGATTTGACGAGCTCGGTGTCGGCCGACTCATTCCAAGTCAGCTCGCGGTCAATCTCGATATCATTGCCACCTTTGGCCTTCCAATACTGAGGGCACTTGCCGGTGCCGTCCCAGTCATGGGCGCCGTAGTTCTCATGGATTTGAGTTTGGAGCAGGATCTTCATCATGGCAATATCCTACACACTCGCGCGGAAAAGTAAACTACTCAAAAGTACATAACCCATTGACTATCAACGGGCGTACTAAGTTTTTCTAACCCGTTGATACTCAGCTATCTGCGTTCTTGAATGCATACTCAATAGCACGATCTGCCTCTACATCCAGCGGTCTGCGCTGGTAGATTCGCGCGGTGTCATTGTCGAGCTCGCGGATCAGCGTAGAAATCTGCTTGGCGGTGATCGGATACTTGCGCTTGACAGCATTGCAAGCTATACTTGTCATCAGCTTGTAGATCATTCGATAACGGCCGCTGCCGTCAATTCCTGCAATAGAACGATACTCGTTCAGCAACTTTTTATTGATGAACGGACAGTCGCGGTACGAAGTCCAGCGGATATCTCGATTTGTCATTCGTTCCTTGCGCGCCTCGAGTAATGCGTCTCGCATATGCTGCGGCAGACCATCAAGTACGCTGTTCGACTGCTTCTGAATGTACGGATGCTGAGCCATCAGCTCGTACGGATCGATAGTCCTACCTTTGTTAGTGAAGATGAAGTTGTGAGCATTCGGATACTTCGCAGGCACGTAGTACATACGGCTGAGATCCTTGGTCTGCTCATCACCAATAGAATTGAACTGCTTGTTCAGCGCATACCAGAAATGACGGATGTTCTCTGCCTGCACATGGTTCGTCAGTGGAAATACCAGACGAAACTTTGGCTTCTCGATAGTTGAAGAGGCAGTAGAGTAGCAGACAAAGTGATACTCACGATAAGGAGCGAGCATCGTCTCGATTGTGCCTGTGGCATTGTCCACATCTAACGCAGCCCAACTCGCCCATGCAGTGACGTTTGAATTGGCACGAGTCGAGTTGGGCTGGTAGATTGCAGGCGAGATTAGCGAAGAAGATTTCTTCTTCTCGCCTTTCTTTGCTTTGTAACCGGCCATGTTAGACAGCCGGTAAAGCAATGCCTCAAATTCATCCCAGGTCTTGAAGTCAATACGCTTGTGCGTCTTGTTATCGAAGATGGAATCAAATACTGTCAGAGAATACTTCACTTAAGCTTTTCAAGCAAACCGATATTACCAGTATGAAATGGAGCAATCCAACCTTTTGGCTTAATTAAGTCTGGCAAGCCAAGCGGGTTCGGCCGTGAAGCCTTGATGCCAACTTGCTTAGACATATTTGCGCGGTGAACTTCGTCCCAAGCTTGGTGAGCATTGATGTCAAGCGCATCCATAGTCCCGATAGCAACCACACACAGATCGATTAGCGCGTCCGTTACTTCTTCAGGATCATTGCTGTTTCGCATCTCGTCAAGTTCTTCTTGTAGGAAACGAATGCGAAACTCCAAAAATGCTTTTAGCTTATCAGCATCCATCTTGCGTACTGCATCATTGACACCGAACTTGCGGTGCATATCAGCGATGTCCTGTACCCAGATGCAGCTCATTGTGTCTCCTTGTTGAAGTTAAATTCCGTCTGAACTTCCTTCGGTGTCTCTGCAATAGGCTCGTAGCCAGTGGTGTCTACGTTCTCATTGTCCGTAAACTCTTCGTTAATCATGCCATTAGCAAACTCATTACAAAATTGATCCGCGTCAGCATCTAGGCTTCGAGAAAACTCGTCGTCACCGGCAGTCTGATTATTGTAGTCATCAGCAAAAGTAACTTCATCGCTTTCATCTTTAACGATTTCAACGCGCTCATTTTTATCGAGGATATATCCGCAACCTTTGATGAAATCACCAAAAAATTGGCATAGTTCATCGGTTGTCAATTCAGTGGAGTCAAGCGTCATTTCGACGCGCTTTGCTGGCTGGTACAGAGACGCGCTGCTGTACTCTTTGGATTGGTATATTAGTTTGAACATAACAGTATCTTATATCGGTTGGATCGGTTTGCAAATCAAGAAAAGAAGTCTTCAAGAGATGCGACTTTTTCAGCGCGCCACTTGATAGCGCCGAAGATGGGCTCAAGCGGATCGAGAAAGGTTTTCTGAAACTGAAGCTCGCGGTCAATGTATTTGTCGAGCGCCATTTCCTTCGGAAGTTCTTCAGGGAAAGCAATCACGTTTTCCTGCAGAGGATTCGGTGTGATGAGATAAGTAAACTTGATCTTATCGCCATTAGTGATTAGCGGGTACTTACGAGTAAGGCCATTAGTTTCGATGAAGTGATTGTAGAGCAAAGCGCCGCGCACATGGATCGGCGTACCCTTGGTGTAGATGTCTGAATTACTTTGCCACTTGTCGATATCACTGACGCCGCGTGGAAACGAGATAGCAGAAGCAGGCAAAGCAAAGAAACGCTCGCGAAAATCAGCGACTGCCTTCTGAACATCAGATTCTGTGCCGCCCATAATGAGCTTGAACATATCAGTCATCTCGTCGCGGCATACTTCCGGAGTAGAAGACTTGACAGCCTCGATACCCATCATCTTGATCTTCGGTTCTGCGTACTGCACGCCTTCGTTGTTCAGCACGTTCAGGATGTAGTGCTTCTTCGAGGTCCAGATACCGCGGTCAGCGATTGCCTCGCGCTTCATTACCATTCGATTTTTTGGACAGAATGTCTTGGCTGCGAGCTCATTCATTGCTTGCTCGAGCACTGGTTCGACAGCCTTCTTACAGAATTCATCAAGGAACTTGCAGGGATTCTTCGGCGCGAACTTCTGAACGATCTTGTCCATTGCTACGTACAGCGAGTCGGTATCGATAGCAATCACGTAGTCAACATTATCGGTCTTGAGTGTCTTGTTCAGAAATTCGTTGACAGCCTTTTCAGCAGAACGGATTGCAGTCTGACCAGTAAGAGTAATGCCTTCAGCCACGCGGATATCGAAGTAACGGAAGTAAACATTACCACAAGCACCGTACAAACTGTTCAGTAGGATCTTGACGGCGATCTGATGGTTTTCAAGCCGCGAGATTTCGCGTTCACATTGAGCACGAGCAATCTTGTCAGCCTTCGGAATGAGTTCGAGCTTCTTCTTTTCAGCAAGCATCGCCTGCTTAAGAGTAACGCGCTGATTGTAGATGCCTTCGACCAAGCGAGGAATCACGCCTTGAACATCGGTTCGGAAGTGAACACCGTTCGCAGCCATGATTGTGTTATGCCTCGGGGTGAATTCCAGATCATTCAGCAAAACATCTGGATTGATTCCTGGAGTGATGTCCTCGAACTGGCCAACAATCGTTTCCGGAGACATATTATACTGGACAAACAGATTGGGGTACATCGAGTTAACGTCAAACGAGCATACCCAGTCGTGCTTGCCGACCATGACATCCTTTACGTAGCCGCCTGGGTATTCCTGCTTGATCTTGTGAGCAACGGCTGGAACAGCAACCTTGCGCTTGCATAAGTCGCGGTAGATGATCGAGTCCCAGATCGCAGTCGTGCCAAGAGTATCGATGTAGTTCACGCCACCGATATACGCCAGTGTCAGCGCGAGAGTAATCAGACCGAGTTTGTCCTCGAAGCGCTCGATCAGTTCGACGTCCTTCAAGTTGTAGTTGAAGAATGTCTGTGGATCGCGGTCGTACAATTCTTGCAGCGTGCCATCGTACTGAATCTTGTCGTCGCCTAGGACAACCTTAGCAATATGAGAAAGCTTGTAGGATTCCTGATTGCCATAAGTGTGTGTCGTGAACTTCTTGAACAGATCAAGATAGTCAAGCTGAGCAACACCTTTGACATCGATGAAGGTAGCTTCCTGCGACTTACCTTTGAAGTTAATCTTTTCAGATTCACAAACCTGCCAAGGCGAAAGATGATTCGCAAGCTCAACGCCCAGCACACGGCACAGCCGAGCATACAGATACGCCATATCGAACAGGCGGCTGTTCCAGCCAGTCACGATGTCCGGAGTATTCTTGGGATTCGCCCACCACTTGAGGAAGTCAAGTAGCATAGACTTTTCGTCTTTGAAGTGATGAACCTCCACGCGATTCTTAACAAGCTTCTGAGAATCATCGAACGGCTTGAGACACCACAGATGAAAGCAATCCTCATTGCTATTCTTGAGGCCGATTGCCAGAATTTCTTGGTCGCCAGTATCTACGTTCGGAAAGCCGTTGTCCGAGCGCGTTTCAATGTCAAGGCTAGCAACCTGGATCAGATCGCGCTGAAAGAGAATAGTATCTGGAAACATCGACTGCATGAACTGCGATGTCCAGCGGGCATTGCCCCAGATTTTGCGGCCAGTATCTTTGCAACTAGCAATTTCAGCATTTGCTTCGGCAATCGAGTCAAACTTAACTTCGCGAAGTTGCTGGCCTTCAAGCGACACCCAGTCACTAACTGGAAAGGCAGGATCTGCTGCCTTAAACATCGTGGGCTTGAACTTGAACTTCTGCTTAACACGAACTCCATCTTTGTAGCCGCGATAATGAATACCACCGCGCCCAGAGAAAACATGGGTGTAAAACGTCATAAGAATACTGTAACAGGTTGCTCGTGTCTGTAAACAAAAAAGCGGCGACCAGTTAGATCGCCGCAGTTAATTAACTAACTATTAGAGTTAGTCCTTCAGAAAGGACTTCTTCTTAACTTCAACTTTCTTGCCGATCTCAATAACACGAGGACGCTCCTCTTCAGGAACTACGCGCTCGAGCTTGATAGCCAAGATACCATCTTCTAGATCTGCTCCGTTCACCTGAACGTACTCACCAAGAGTAAAGGTGCGAGTGAATTCACGAGAAGAAATACCCTTGTGAGAGTAAGTTCTATCGTCTTCCTTCTTGCCCTTTACTGTGAGGATCGAATCCTTGAGCTGGATATCGATGTTTTCCTTCTTGAATCCTGCCACAGCAATCTCGATCAGATAGTTGTCTTCGTCGAGCTTGACGATGTTATGTGGTGGATAGTTGCTGTTCGTAGCTGCGGCCGCTGTGCGGGAGAGCTCATCGAACATACGCTCAAATCCTACGAACGAGGATGTTGGGAACGAGTACGTGCCAGTACCAGTTGTGGTGGTATACAGTTGTGTTGTCATCTTAGGTTCCTCCTATTTCTAGCAAGGTTATGTTTACTAACTCCAAGAACCCCGATTGGGCATCCTTGGTTGCCGGCGGAATTGCCGACAAACTTATTTATCAGACTTTGCGTTACCGATACTGTATTTCGGCAGCAATTCCCAGTTCGCTTTTTCGCGGTGTGGGATAATCTTAATCTGGCGTAACGGTGCTTTGTCTTTGCACTGCTCGGGATTTACGATTGTAGCAAGACCCCAGTCAGATAGCAGAGTACTAATAGTATTTCTGCGTTGGAGATCATTGACAGTGAGGTTGGACGGCTTGCCATCCAGTAAAAATAATTCTTTAAAGTGAACAATGAAGTAACGCCCTTGTTTATGCAAGATATGACATGACTGGTAAAGCTTGTTGCTTTCTTTTCTAGATGCAACACCGATACGGGTGAGTGTTTCGCGGATCTTCAGGAAGTCATCAGGCTGATTTAGCGTGACCTCAAGCATCATTGCTGGAGTCCATTCTACTGGAACATCCTCAGCAATTACGCTAGGTTGCGCTTTGACTTCTTGATTTGCTTTTTCCACCTTTGTCTAATTTCTTGCGAATATCTTGTAGTTGTTTTGCACTCAAGACTGACAAAGCAGACCTAGCCTTTTCATTACTGTAGCCATAGTATTCTTTGACAATCAAGAGGTCTTCGTGCTCCTGGGGTTTAAGCCATTTGCTGAAGCGTTTCTTCTTACGAACAGTATTTATAAGAAACGCATATTGCATTGGCTTTGGAGCATGGTGCAAGCGGTTCATCTCATTTGCTAGCAATACAGTATCAGGAAAGTACGATAAACCGCGGTTAATCATAAATGGCGGATAAGCTTTTTCTGAAGCTTCATCTACCATCAGATTAACCTTAGTATCATTGATGCTGTTTAGATAGTCAAACGGACTCATGAGCGCGGAATGAAGTCTTTTAGGTATTCAGTATCTACCCAGACATATTGATGATACTCATTCTTCACAAGATACTGAAATATTGAGTTATCCTTGTCAAGAGCTACTGGATCGATTTCCAGAATATCGTAACGCTTACCGATAATCAAATTAAGCTCGGGCGTGGAAAAGACACATTCCATTGTGCCATACGCCTTTGCTGGATTCATATTCGGCCACATAAAATTACTTCCATTCAACGGACGCCATCAGTTCAGTCATACAAGCAACAAGGTTGAGTTCATGGTCAGCCACAAACGCATCTTTGTACTGATATTCTGCAAGAATCAGAATGACCTGCGGAACTGACTGAGGCTTCGCGAAGTCCATAGCATTATCGTACACCTTGCGGAAGATCGCAGCAGGCTCGAGATCAATGTTATTGACAACCCAAGCACGCATCGTCTTGAAGTCTTTTTCCTTCAAGGCTTTCATCAGAGCGCTGATGTTTACATCGCTCAGATTAGACAGCACGCCGGTATCGATTTGACCAGATGAAGAGTAACGCTGACACTCATTCAGCACGCGGCGCCAATCAGGTGCGTACCGCATAATCAGTTCAGCGATGACCTTCTTATCGAACTTGACGTTCTCATTACTGAGAATGTTTTCAAGACGAGTCATGAACTTGGCTGCAAGCCCGGCCATGTCTTTCTTCGAGGTATTAAACTCAATGACAGCACAGCGAGAATGCAGCGGTTCAATGATTCGATTCTTGAAGTTGCAGGTCAGAATGAACCGACAGTTGTTGGAGAATTCCTCGATGAAGCCGCGCAGCGCTGGCTGCGTTGACTGAGGATTGAGATAGTCAGCTTCATCGAGGATCACGACCTTCGATCCGCTGTTTGTCAGCGAGATCGAAGATGCAAACTGCTTGATCTTGTTGCGCAGAACATCGATACCAGATTCTTCTGAACCGTTGATCAGAATGTAGTCAAGATCGAGTTCATTGCACAGCGCCCGCGCAACTGTAGTCTTGCCTAGACCAGCGGTGCCGGTAAGAAGCATATTATGCATCTCACCAGAATCCACGATGGCCTGAAATGTCTTCTTCAGCGCATCCGGAAGAATACAGTCACTGATCTTCTGCGGGCGGTATTTTTCTACCCACAGAAATTCTGCAGATTGATTACTCATATTAGATAGAATCTAATCAGGAAGTAATCGACTTGTAAATGGATTTGATTTCAGCTGTCTCGTTTTCAAACTCGACTGCTGTCTGCTTGTGATAGAGAAGCGCGACCTTCTTCAGTGTGCGCTTGGGCATCTTATACTTGTCCTCAAGCGCCTTAAGGATCTCCTTGATCTGCGACTTTGAGGTCTGGATAGTAGTGAGCTCTTCAGAAATCTGCTCACACGCTGCACGGATCGCCTTGCGATCTTCAGGACTGTTAGGGATGTTGCTCATAATAAAGTTAGTCAAAAAAGTGGCGCGTTGTTTAAAGACTACGCGCCAAAAGTCCGATCGGATCTACGCTATTAGCCTTGCGGAAGAGCGTCGCCAGGGACGGTCTCCACACCAGCTGCAGGAGCAGCGGCGCCACCTTGCTGATCCTTAGGCGTGTTAGCCTTCAGGAACTCGACAAAACGAGTGCGAAGAGTTCCGATTGCGGAAAGCTCAGGGCCCTCGAAAGCTCCACGCTTGGAGCAAACGTCGATCATCTGCACGACAGCGGCGAGGTCATTGAGACCCAGCTGAGGAGGCGTGGCAGACTGCTCGGTAGTTGTGGTTGTAGCGGTTGGTTGTGTTTGGGTTTCCATTGTTGTTTTGTACCTAGGTTAATTCGACTTCTTAGGAACCGAACGTCGAATCTTTTTCAAGAGCAATCCAATACTCGACAGGAATTGAATTATTCTTGAAATGGCTGATGAGCTTCGAGCTCATCGAGACCGTGTAGTCACCAGGAAGCATTTTCAGATTCCCGATTACGATGACAAACGAGAAGACCTCTTTACAAGCATTCTTCTCATCGATCACTACGCTGTATTTATTAGCGGTAGTGTTCTTCAGATCAACAATTTTGGCGGTAATTACACCGTTCTTGCCTGAGAACTGTAGCGTTGGGTGACCCAACACAGAAGCAGCCTTCTTGATCTTGTTGATCTGGTCAGCAGTCAGTGTGACCTTTACTTCAGCCTTGGGCATACTGACATTCTTTGTAGGAGCTGTCAGAACCTCTGGGCTGGAGTAGAAATATTCGATGGATGACGAATCATCGCTGACCGCGATGGAATCCTTGCCAAAGTCGAGTGTAGGATTCTCGATCAGGCTGATGGTGGACAAAAACTCGTTGAGATCATAGATGCCGAACTCACGAGGAATGCGCTCTTCGATAGTTGCGGATGCCATGATATTCTTGGCTTCAGCAATAGTCGAAACGGTGGTACCTTCCTTGAAGACCATATTCGGATTGATTGCCGAAAAGTTCTTCAGGATATCGATAGTTGTTTCAGATAGTTTCATTTAGTAATTTGTTCACTAGCATCATATGCTTTAGTCTCAAGCTCGTAAAGGAAAAAAAGACAAGCCATAGCATGGCCCAGATGATGACGGCCGGTTTCAGGATCTAAACGCTCGCCGCGCTTGAACGCCCAAAGATGGCGTTGCATTGCATCAAAGTAGCGACGTTCGCCATCAGCTACAAACTTCCAATTATCTCGCTCGTATTTCTGCGCGCCAATAGTCAGCACAACTGCCAACTCGTTGAGTGCATTCGGAGGGATCAAACCATATTCTGGTTTGCCAGCATCAAACTTGCGACCTAATTGATCTGCCATAGAAAATTTTACTTTCCATCCCACTCTTCGGGATCATTGTTTTCCTCGGCTGTCATTATTCCGTAGATAACAGCAATAGTTCCTAAGAACCATAGCACGCCAAGTATCCACAGAATAGTGCTCATGACTAGTAAAAAAGAAAAGGCTGGAGGATTTTAACCCTCCAGCCATAAGTTCGTTAGAACTTAGCGCAGGTTGCTGGCGCTGCGAGCAGCATCGTAGCGATAAACAAAGACGGTCTGGCCGGTCTTCGTGGTGCGACGATTGGTCCAGATGACATGGCCGTCCTCACGGAGTGCTGAAACAACAGCGCTCGGATTGGCAATCGACAGACGGCGCGAGGCCTCAGCGATAGAAACCTCATTGCCCTTGGCAAGGAGATTGAACAGACGGGTCTTCTGGGTGTTATTCGACTTACTCATTGTATTACTTACCTTATCAATGATCCGGTTGTTTAGTTTAGTTACAGTAGTGGATCAGTTACTGTAGAGCTATCATACATTATACCCATGACTTGTAAACAAGAAAATGGGCATAGTGTAAACTTTTTTAGAACGTAGCAGCTGCAGCCTGGGCAGGAGCAGGAACTGTATTAGGAACTTCGGTCTTAGGAGCAGGCGGCTGAACCATCGGATCGATCTTGGTGTAGAGATCCAAGAACGCAGTCTTGGTATCTTCGTCAAAGCGGTTGATGCACATCTGCACAGCCTTAAGACGATCTTCAAAAATCTTATAGGTATGAGCAATATGGCAGAGACGGCGCGTGGAGATAACTTCATCTACACCGTCTTCGGCGAATGTCTTGCGGATGACCTCAGCCCACGTGGTAAGCTTATCGGCGAAGTCTTCATCGCGGCGACCAAACTTTTCCATATGCTTGAGAACAATCTTGCGCTCGGTAGCAAGGGTAGGATAAGGCTGCTCGATAGTTGCCACGAAGCGCTCGAGAAAGGCTTCGTCAATAATAGTAGCAGCTACGAAGTGGCCACTGTCTGAGCCTTTACCTTTGGTATTGGCAGTAGCAAAAACATTGAACCCCGGAGACGGCTTGATGACTTCGCCGGTCTTCTTAATCAAGATCGGCTTGCCTTCTAGTACACCCTGCAAGCACATAATCTTATTGGTCGCACGGTCGATCTCGTCAATGAGCAGAATAGCGCCGCGCTCCATGGCCTTAATGACCGGACCTTTGGCGAACACTGTCTCACCGTTGAGAAGACGGAAACCACCGATGAGATCATCCTCGTCAGTCTCCGGGGAAATTTGGACGCGAACATACTCGCGGTTGAGAGCAGCACAAGCCTGCTCGACCATCATAGTCTTGCCGTTGCCAGAAAGGCCGGCGATATAGATGGGATAGAAAGTTTTGGAGCGAATGATCTGAGCCACGTCATCATAGGAACCCCACTTGACGTAAGTCGGATCAGCATCCGGAATGTAGCTATCTTCATTCACAGTTGACGAGACAGCAGAAGCAAGTTTGAGAACAGCAGGCTTCGCAGCAGCGGCTGGCGCTTCCACAGCGGCAGCGGGCGTTGCATTGGCGAGCAGACGACTGTAGTCGTAGACACCACGACTGACCTTGAAGTCATCGCTGATGAGATCAGCGTAGGTATTGAAGCCAAGCGACAGTGCAGTCTCGTGAACTACCTTGCGCTTGAATTGAGTGACGCCGGGGTACTTGGTGGCAAGAGCGGCAATGATCTGATTAGTGGGTGTACTCATGTTACTTTGATTAAGAAGAAGTAATTTGACTATGATCTATTCTACACTATTTTGGGTACTCTGTATAGGCTTTTGATGGCCTTTATCTGTCAGAGCAGCAATGACTTACGCAATCGCCTGAGCGAACTTAGTGACGAAGACGCGATTGGTCTTCTTGCTCGAGGAATAGTTCATAAATGCACGAGCGATGCGACCACGAGTCATATCCGCAGTTACCTCAAGCTCTTCGTCGTCCACAGCGAGATCGTCACCAGAAGCGACGATAAAGTAGTTAGAGTAGTTAAAGGCGCCAGGGATCGAGATAACTTGCTCATCCTTGTAGATGCGCTCGAACTTTTGAGTCCATAGCGACCAACCAGAGGTTGCATTCTTGCCGAAGCTGAGCGCATCGGCTGCATGGTTTCGCAGTTGACTCTTAGTACCAGGGATGAAGAAACCAATAGTTTCGGTATTGGTAGTAATGCGAAGATTTTCCATCAGCGCCGGAGTCATATTCCGGCTGTCGGCATTGACAGTGCGACCATTAAGCTTGAAACTGGTGCGCAGACGATAATTGAACTGCCAAGGATTGTCAGGATTCTCATCGCTGCGGAAAGGAGCAATAGAAGCAGCATGGCTGACGCGCAGAGCGTGGCCAGAACCGTCTGTCAAAAAGATAGCGGTCATCTTGTCAGGATTGTGCTTGGCGCGGAACTGCTTGATCAGATCGTGAGCAATGATAACAGTCTCGTTAAGCGGAGTATTCCCCAAGGTTTCGCAGCGAGCGCAATAGCTGTCATAGCGAGAGCGCAGATAAAGGCTGTAGATCGCATCATTGAACTCGGCTTTGCTTAGATTGGAGCTGACGAGTTCGATTAAAATAGTATTGCTGATAACAACTTTGTCAAGCGGGTAATCATCGTTAGTGCCAAAGTAAGGCACCGTCTTCTTTAGATCGGCAGTACCATTGTCAGAAGTAAAAGCATAAACAGCAAACGGAATACCGACTTGGCGACAGAACAGCGCCATATTAATCAGATGACGCAGAACGTGCGGCAACTGCCGAGTCATGGATCCAGAATAATCTACGAACATCACCATGCCATGGTTCTTAGAATCGGCAAGTTTGGTGACGCTCAGAAACAGATCATCGCTAACCTTGTAAGCATGGAGCTTGTTGAGATTGAGCGAGCCAGTCTTAGAAACAGTCGCACGAGCATACTGGTAAGCAGCTTTGCGCAGTTCGAATTCTTTCGCAAGCATGCTGACAATCTTGCGCGTGGACTTAAGAAATTGCTGATAGCTCGACTGCAGATCAGGATGTTTATAAGCATCAGCGAACATCGGATTGTGCCAGCGAAGACGCATCAGATTAGCAAACGGCAGCACGTTTTCCATACACTCGGCAGTTGTCGGAGCAACTGCGAATGAAGTATTGAGAGTTTCCTTAGAAGAATCTACAAGATGCTTGCGAGTATTCTCGTCAAAGCACTGCTGCGTGGTTACTGATTCGGTGCTATCGTGCGGCACAGCATGCTTAGACGGATCGATCTCGCCACTGTTAGTTTTACCATCATTCTTAGTGGATTCACCATCTTGCTTGTCAGTGTCAGATTTAGAATCAGACTGCTTGCTTTCGCCTTCGCCAGAAGCATCAGTCGAATCGGTCTCCAGATCATTGGATGAATCCGCAGACTTGGTATCGCTATCGGAATCATCCTGAGCGTTAGTCTGCTGATTGCTGGTAGAATTATCTTGATCGGCGCTATCGCCGGCAGTAGGATCAATCTGCGGCTCGTCAGCGGAGTCATTCTGCTCGCCGCCAGAAGGCTGCTGAGATTCCTGGCTTTGATTGTTGCCGTTATCAGAATTCTGCTTGCGCGTTTCCTTGATAAACTTCTCAAGATCAATAGCAGCAGCAACAACTTCATCCCAAGTCTCAGCACGCTCGATCTGCTCAAAGATTGCAAGTTCAGCAGGGCTGAAAGCAATGTCGATCAGATTGCGAAGCTTAAACTTAAGATTCAGACGGTCGGCAAAACCAAGATTGTTGACGTTCTTGTGGTTAATACCAAAGAAGTCCTCGGTCTTGAGTGTGGAATAACCACGAGTAAAGCAACCGACGAGGCCAGGATACTGTGTCTGAACTTTGCGCTCGATGCGGACATCCTCGACTAAGTTAATGTAGTCTTGCCGAGCGCCACGGCTATCGAGATGAAAGTCGCGCGGCGTAAACAGCGCATGGCCAACTTCGTGGCCGACGAGCAGATCATAGACATCCTTGGTCTTGTCTTTCCACATCGGAAGGCCAAGTACGCGGTTCTGAACGTCAAAGAAAGCGGTGGTATAGTTACCGTGCTGGATCGTGATGTTCTCCTTAGCAAGGAGGCGAGCCAGTGTGCTTTGAGCAGCGGAATTCATTATGCAGATATACTACACAGTACTCCCGCAAAGTAAAACTTTTTGTGGAGGTATGACGCAACCCGCTGTCTATCAACGGGTTACAAGATTTTCTGTTTAATCTGCGAGAAGTTTTTGACTTTCTCGAACTCAATCTTGCGTGGGAATTTTCCGTCGAGAGCGTCAGTTTTGTGCGAGATGATGAAAACAGAAGTTCCTTCGTCAAGCGTACCGAGGATCTTCAGTAGATTTTCTACACCATCATGGTCCATCGAGGAGTCAAATGTTTCGTCTAGAATGAGCAGATTAGTGCTTACAGAGTTCTTCATCCGCGCAATCTGGCGCCAGGTAAACAGCAGTGCAAGATCAATGCGCTGTTTTTCGCCCTCGGAGAATGATGCGTAAGTGAAGTCATCACGGTGGCGCGACTTGATAGTTTCCTCGAATGCCTCGTCAAGATTGAAAGCAACAAAGAAGTCAAGTGTTTGCAGATAGCCATTGATGAGCTTGTTCATCACTGGCAGATACTGACGAATGATCTTAGTCTTAATGCCAGTATCCTTGAGCATCTCGGACATCGCTTGGTTGTAAGCACCTTGCTCATATGCGCTTGACTTATCAGCAGCAAGTTTGTCGCGTAACTGTATTAGATCGTCTAGTTTCTTTTCTGCCTCATCCAGCGAGGAATCCTGCTTGTTCGCAGTTTCTTTTTCAAGATCTCGAATCAAACGCTGCAAACGATTGATGGATGAATTGTTAGCGCGAATAGAATGCTGTAGATTGACGATTAAGTCGGCTGATTTTTGAATCTCTGCAAGCGATTCATCTACGCGTTTAAGCTCATCTGCTAACTTGTTTTGACCCTCGAGGAGTTCACGCGATGATTCTTTGCACTTATGGATTTTCTCATTCTTGAAGTCAATTGCAATCACCTGCGAACAGGTAGGACAGTTGCCATTTTCTTCGTAGAACTTAGCTTCCTTCACGATCCGCTGAATGTTAGACTTGATCTGTGTCTGATAAGCCATCAGCTGTTCACGTTTCTCAGTTAACTTCTTTGTGGACTGCTGCGGAATAGAATCGATTTGCTTTTGCAGATCCGTATTCTGTTCCATCAGTCCATCGATCTCGTCCTGATATTCTTTGATCTTGTCAAGAGCACGCTGTGCCTGTTCGCTGTTGCGATTCTTAATTTCTCCGATGAACTTGTGCTGCAGCTCAATTGTGCGCTCATTAATGTCATGCTCATGGACAATTGCGCCTAGCTGATCGCGCAGCTTAGCGGTACGCTCCTTCAGCAACCCATTCATCTTGGTGAAGATATTGATGTCCAAAAGATCTTCGATTACTTCGCGACGATGCTGCGAAGGCAGCTGCATGAATGGAATGAACGACGAAGATCCTAGCACCACAATCTGATGAAATGACTTGTGATTGAGCTTTAGGATATTCTGCTCAAGAACTTTCTGATAATCTAGCGAATGCGATTCCTGATTGACGAGCGTGCCATTTTGCCAAATCTCAAAGATCGATGGCTTAATGCCACGACGAACGCGAAACTCAACCTTACCTACACGAAACTCTACTTCAACTTCGCACGCCTTAGCATTAATCGAGTTAATCAGCTGTGGCTTATTGATCTCACGATGTGGCTTTCCAAATAACGAAAAAGACAGCGCATCGAGCAATGTTGACTTACCCGCGCCATTGGGTCCGACGATCAGTGTAGATTCGCCGGATTCCAGATTGATTTCTGTAAAATTGTCGCCAGTGGATAGAAAATTCTTCCACCTGATTCGCTTGAAATGAATTGCCATGTCTTATACAACTTCGAGATTCTGCGCCTCGGTATACAGTTCTCGAAGCTTTGACTTAATCATATCCTTATTGAGCTCAGTGTCAACAGCATCCACATAAGAATCCATCAATGTGGCAGTATCGGTAATAGCATCTACAGATTCGGCAGTAACATTTGCGCCGCTGAACTCATCGTAGTTTTCTGCAATCTTGATCTCAAACGGATCTTGCTTTTGTAGTCTATCAATGAAGCGGTCAAACTTAAAGAAGTCAGTCTTACTGACAACTACAACTTTAACGAACTTGCCCTTGGCATAAGAAGGATCGATACTATCTGGATCTTGTTTCGCATCGTCATAGACATACTTGCAGTAAATCTCGTGTGGATTACGAATCGCAGTAAGCTCGCGGGTTGCAGTATCGAAGACATGGAAGTACTTCCAATCATTCGCATCAGCCCATGTCATCTCAAACTGCGTGCCAAGATAATGGACATTACCCTTGGTAGATTTGGTATGATAGTGACCAGACCAAACTTGCTCGAATCGGCTGAAAACTTTAGCATCCATTCCACCGTGCGATGGCATGCCTTTCATCATGTCAAATCCATCAAGCTCAAGATGACCTCCGAGGATTGACGCATTGCAGGTCTCAATGAAGCGCATCGACTCAGCCTGATTCTCAGGATTGATCCAGGGTAGCAGCGCGATGTTGCAACCATCATAAGTCATCACCTTTGGCTGCATTACGATGTTGACGTTCTCGACAAAGTATCCCAGCAATTCCTTTAGCGAGCAAAGCTCATTTGTGTTCTTGTAAACCACATCATGGTTACCCGGGATAATATCCATTGCCATTCCGAGTTCACGCATCGGCTCAAGAAATGTCTTGCGATTATGATTCAGCGCCTTGAAGTTAATGTACTTGCGATGGTCGTAGTAGTCACCCAGATGAATAATCTGCTTGATTCCGTTCTTTTTGCAGTAAGGAAAAAAGACATCGCTGTAAAACTTCGCGAAATAATCTAGGAATACGTCCGATGCATTACGCGCACCAGCGTGGGTATCATTTAAGATAGCAATCTTCATCCAAAGAACAACTCGAGATTTTCCTTATGCTTCTTTTTGAATTCCTTGATCTTCTTATCGACCTCGTTCTTACGATCAATTCTCTTCTTAAGCACGTTGACGAATCCCGCGTCCTGCATTACTGCGCCGCCGAATTCATCTTCTGGATTAGACATAAAGTCCTCGATGCCAGCATGCTCGATGTAGCGGAACTTGATGTCTTGTTGCTTCTTTTCTTTCATAATCCGGCGAATGAAAGCATAGTAACAAATTTGCGTGAAGTATGCAAATGCATTCGGATTACCGGTTCGAGTAGCAGCGTCGATATTGTAGTTAGTGATAGCCTTAATGCAGTTTTCCACAGCATCCATAACCATTTCTTCGCGATAGGTGTAGCGAATGAAATTGGGTTTATGAGAAAGACCTTCGGCGATTCGCAGAAAGCAACGGCCGATATACTCGGTAATCCGTGGCACTTCTGTGCCATTCTTTAGTGCTTCCTTTGCAAGCTTAACGTAGTCAACAACTGCCTGAGAAAATTCTCGGTTGTTGACATAATGCTCGCTCTCGCGCTTTGCGGCATGAGTGATCTTTGGCTTTGTTGGTTTAGCAGTAGTCATTACTGTCTTGTAGTCATAATGTTAGTATAATCCTCATCTCAATCATATCGCCCGCAGCGAGGATGTAAACAGAAAACGTGGTATTAGCTTATTTCTGAATCCTGTTTACAAGAGGCCAAAAAACTGTTATTTTGTATCTGGCTTAACGCCGAGGGAGGTAACATACATCAATTACGAGATGCATCGTCGCCCAAATTAAAATTGAGATCGTTCCAATCAAAATCTTTCTTATTGATTGGAGTTGTCGTTTCTTTGTTAGAATTACGCATATCCACCAAATCATTGTAGTCATTACCCACTGATGGGTTTGGAATTGTCGCAGACATAATATGATCTTTGCGAATCATATGGATACGAGACATCGATCCTAGAAACCAATCTGCATAATACGTAGAAGCTTTAATGCCATCACCCGATTTTTCGCTAATGGTATTAATGATGTACGGGTCTTTTATGATAAGATTCTTATCTGTATCTGAAATGACCTGACAAATAATTGTCTCGCGAGAAACAAGCTTAAGTATCACAGTCATATCATCACCGAACTTGGATTTACCTTCTTCGAATGTCATTATGTTAGTGGTACCTCGTGAATTTTGTAGTCAAATTTTTCTGCGCTGTATAGCTTAATTCTTTCGGCCGCGTGATCTAGAGTATAGTTTCTGCTTTTCTTCCAGTGTAAATCGTCTGCGATGTCGAATACTTTAGTTGCTCGTCCGTCGTCTGATTTTCGTAGTCCTCTTCCGATTGATTGAAGTATTCTGATCTGCGATTTCGAAGGTGAAGCAAAAATGATGTTATGCAGGTTACGGATATTTATACCAGTGGAAAACGTGCCCATCGATGCTACGATGATAGCATCTTTCTCGTTTTCGGTAATTGCACGAATGCGCTCGCGCTCATCTGTTTCTACTGCACCAGAAACAAAGAATAGCTGCCGAGTTCTACGCGGAAATTCGTTTAGCTTCTCATCGATCATCGCATACAGTGGCTTACCGTGTTTCTCCACGTAGTTATAGAGAATCAGCGTGTTGCCTGTCTGTGCGATAGCAAGATTGCGTATAAAACGATTACGCGATTCGTGAGCTACAATAAAATCGATTTCTTGCTGATAATCGTATTTTTTAGCGGTTTGGCACTCGATATCTGAATACTTCAGCAGCAGCACATCGATGGACAATTGTGCCAAGGCATTGGAATCCATCAGCTCTTTTGTCGTTGTCACGCGATGTACCGGACCAAATAGCCCCTCAAGTACTAGCTTATGAGTCTGTGTGCCATCGAGAGTACCAGTCGTGCCGATGCGGTACTTAGCATCACGCAGTTTTTCCATGATCGAGCTGAGTGACTTAGCCTTGAAGGTATGCGCCTCATCGCCGATCACCATTCCGTATGGCTCAAACCATTCAGGCCGCATCTTGTAGATCGACTGCCATGTCGTGATGACTACACGAGAACGAATGTCCATCTTTTCTTTGCCAGAATAGATGCGATGACATTCAGCCTCGTTGTTCCATGATTCGTCGAGCGTGGAGTAATCCTTGAAGTCAGTGAACATCTGCTCGACCAGCGATGTTGTCGGCACCACGAGCAGTACTTTCTTGTTCTGATTCTCCTCTAGAAAATAACGAATCAGCACATAAATGATCAGCGACTTACCTGATGCTGTGGGGCTGAGCAGCAGTGACCGATAATGCACCAGCGCATAATGAATTGCCTCAAGCTGATAGTCGCGCGGCGTGATTGCTTTACCATGAGCATACAGCTGCAGCGACTCTGCAAATGCAGTAACAGCATCCAGATCTAGGTACGCTTGCGAGTCTGGTCGGCCATAGTATGCATCATCCACATACTCAATCTCTGCGCCGCGCGTTTCTGCGAACTCATGAAGATACTCAAGTAAGCCACCGTACAATGTCTTGAGTCGCGTATCGAATAAGCGGATCTTGCCATCCCAAAGCTTATTCTTGAAAGCGGGCATGAATTTGTAACCCGGGACAAAGAAAGTAAAGAAGTCAGATAGCTCATATGCTACTGATGGTTCACACTCGATCTGAATGTAAACCTCGTTCTTCTTTTTGACTTTGATTATCTCAGACACCAGAGGTAAACTTCTTCCACTCAATCATATTCTTGATCGTCTGATGACGCCACTTAACCGAATCAAGAATTTCTTGCAGTGTTTCTACCAATGTCTTGAAATAAACTACCTGCGCCTCTGATTTCTGTAATTCAGGATCAGAATTGAAGTAGTAGTCCATATCAGACTTCATAATCTTCAAACCATTAAATGGGTCGTAAGGCCAGCCATACTTCTCAATAGCTTCCTTGTCAAGTTTGCCGTTGAAGTGTAGCCACTTATCACGCAGCAAAATCTTCTGATCAAGCTCCAGCTTCTTAAGCTTAAGCTTTGTAGTTGATAGCAGTTCTAGATACTTAGCATGTAAACGCGCATTCTGCTTTGATGCGTCGTCTAGATTCATATCATCAATGACAGAATCTTTTTTCCACATTTCGTGGATTTCCTCAATGTTAATCATAATGTAGGTTGGACTGTAGAGTATCTATATTATTTCAAAAAGTAAAAATGTGAATACTGAAATGATGCATCTGCCACGACGTATTCCACGTCAGTGTTTTGAGTATGAAAATCAATTGCTCCAATCGAGACAGGAAATGCTTCTACGAATCGAATCTGGCGAATCACGTTATTGCTACTCGTAAGAATATGCAGAGTAATATCGCACGTGCTTAACGTGCTTTCGCTTGCATTGTCCACCATCCAATTAAACAACTCAACGTAGTTCTCCATATTCTCGGTGACCATGTAGCGAATGTCCAAAGGAGAATAGATTACCTTTTCACCCGGATAAGAATTCTGCTTGTTTCGAAATGGTGAATTTGCTTCAGAAGCAGAAACTGATGGAATTGGAGATGAAATGCAAAAATACTCTGTGTTAGCAAATCGAGTAGAATCAATTGTCAGTCTAAATCCATTGGGAGACAATAGATTTTTATTTAGCGTGAGATTGTTCATATCATTATTTATGGGCAAAAAAGAAGGCCCCCTTTCGGAGGCCTTCCTTTATAGTATCAGCTAATCAGGTATTAGGCAACGCCTGATTCGAGAAGGTCGGTGACCTTGAAGATACGGAAGTAACGGTTGGCACGGTTAGTTCCGAGACCGCCGTCTGACTGTGCAGCGGAGACAGTGGCTTCAGCGAATGGGTTAGCAACCATGCCGTAGCGTGTCTTGAATCCGATACGTGGCTGGAAGTCGGATTGACCAACTGCGCGGACCATTGTCAGTGGGACATATGGAGCGTAGAAGAGTCCAGCATCGTATGGGTTTGTTCCACGATATCCAACCGTGACGTAGTCATAGGTTGAAGAATATGGATCGATGTAAACCTTGGTGCGGCCATTGAGAACACCAGCGAAGGTGTTGCCAGTGTCGTCAACCTCGAGGTTCGTGCTCAGGGCAGGAGCATAATCCAGCACGCCGGCAGCGGCGAGTGCTGTTGCAACGTCGGATGAGCAGAGGATGAAGTTACCCTTGCCACGGCGTGTTGCCTTGGCGATTGCATTGGCTTCGCGCTCGATCTGAACAAGCAGACCCTTGAAACGCTCAACGTTCCAACGTCCATCGGAATCGGTTCTCAGAGAGAATGTTCCAGGAGTTGTGATGTTTGCGCTTGAAGCACCGAGGATAGCCTTAACATTGATTGTGCGGATAACCTCACGGTTGATTTCAGCGAGGATTTCAGCCGACAGGATGTTGGCGAGCTCGGACTCAGCATCGAGACCGTGAACGGCCTTGAGGTCCTGAGCGAGTTCCATTGTGTATTCTGCCTTGAGGGCGCGTGACTTTGCTGTCACAGTTGCCTTCTCAATCGAGAATGCCATCTGATTGAATGATCCAGCACCGGATGAACCAGAACCCAGACCTTCAGCAACGTTGGTGGCCATTGCGCGACCAACCGTTGTGCTGTCGAATGATGACGAGTCACCACCGTGCGTGCCTGTGCCGGAGAAATCGGTATCAGCTTCGTTGAAGAGAGCTTCTGTGCCGCCCTGTGAATCATATCTGCTCTTCATAGCGAAGATCAGACCGGTTGGGCCGCTCATTGGCTGAACGCCAGCGATATCATAAGCGATCAGGTTTGGCATCGAGCGACGAACGAGGCTGATGAGGATTGGATCCCAGTTAGCCAGGTTGCCTGTGCCACCGGTCGTAGCGTTAGCTGCGGTCTCGGTGATGGCCTGGAAGCTTGATTGAGCGCGCTCCTCACGGAGGGCCTTTTCTTGCTGCTCGAGGATGACGGCGGTAACTGCCTTGCGGTAGTTATCCTTGATGGAAGGCAGATCCTTGTGCTCAAGGATTGGTGCCCACTTCTTCTGTAGGTTTTCTGAATTGAACATTTTAGTAATTAACTCCTAACGTGTGTGTTTGTGCGCTAAAGTCTTATGCAGACTTCACTGTGCGCGAAATTGCTGCGGAGGCTGCTGCCATGAGCGGGCTGAGATCTTCAGTCGACTCATTGAGCGGTGTCTCTACTGCGGTTTGTGGGGTTTGTTTTGTAACAGTCTTGCGGAAGTATGTTTCCTTGATAGTCTGAATCTTCTTTGCAAAAGCTTCAGATGTATCGAATTCAACATTCTCAACAAGCGAATTGAACTTGACGGCTTCTGTCGAAGCAAGATCCTTGGAAGCTTCAGCAATCACTTGCGCGCGCTGTAGCTTGCTGACGGATTCATTGAGCTTGATGTTAGCCTCGGTAGCTTTCAGAAGCTGTTCCTCGAGCTTGGAAACTTCCTTGTTGAGTGTATCAACCAGGTTTTCCTTGCCTTCAGGTACCTCGATGTAAGACTCCTTGAACACGTTCTTCAACGCGCCAATGAAGTTTTCAGCAATCTCGGTGCGCAGTCCTGATTCGATTGCAACCTTGTTTTCTTCCATCCAGGTCTGAACAACGTAGTTCAGATAAGAATCAACCTTCTCAGCGAGCGTCTTAGTCACTGTTGCGACTTCCTCGTTCAACTGATTCTGGTAGTTCTCCTCGATGTTAGCAAGCTCGGTATTAACCTTAGCAGTTACTGCTGCCTCGAACAGTTCAGAAGCCTTGGAGCGGAATTCCTCGGTAAGCGACTTTTCAGCGCTCAGAAGAACATTCAGGCTTTCCTTCACGTTCTCGTCTTCCTCGGCGTCATCCTTCTTTTCGTCTTCTGACTTATCTTCGGCATCATCTTCTGATTCACCATCGGCTTCTGCTTCAGGTGCTTCGGCGTTGGAAGCTGCTGGATCCTCGAGCTTTTCTGGCTCTTTGTCACCTTCGGCTTCTTCTTTACGCTCGTCCTTATCGGTGCTATTGTCTCCCGTTTGCATTGGAGCAGGCTCCTCAGCTTTTGGTGGCAGCGCTGGATTTACCAGCGTACCATAGACATTAGCAACATCTTCGGTCTTCATTGAGACCAGCTGTTGGTATACTGCATTGATGAGTCCGGCCTTTGTCTTTGGAGGTTCAGCTGTTGGTGCTGCATTAGATGCAGCGTCAACTGCGGCTTGCGCCTTCTTCTGTTCTCCTGGCTCTTCGACCGTTCCCGGTCCTTCGCCAACATGATCGTCCTTGCCAGCGTCTTTCGATGCTGACTGGTCGATGGCGGCTTTGGTTTCAGCATTTGCCTTTACGGCATCTGTTGCCTCGTCGCCTGCCTCGCTCTTCTTTTTAGATGGTTCCTCGCCAGAAACTTCAACCTCTTCAACGAGTCCATCTTTGCGTAGTTCCTCAACAGTGATGTCTTCGATCAGATCGAACTGATTCTTGATTTTCTTAGACATACTAGTGTGTGTTACTACTAATTCTATAGCGGTTAGAGTTTTGAGAGGAAATCATTCCATACCTTCAGTTGCGCCTCGATGAGACGCTTCGAAGATGCGTTTTTAATTTCAGTCTCATACTTTTCAATTTGCTGCGGTTTGAGCATTCCATTATCCCAGACCCATTCGACGCCCTCCATGATTCCGTTTACGAAAGCATCGGGTGCCGATGGATCCTGAACGATGTCAACGGTGGAGAGAATGAAATCATTCTTAACCTCCATAATTCCGTCGCGCCCTTCTTGCAACGATCCCATTCCACGAGTTGAGACACCTAGCTGAACGCCACCTTCGATTAGACCTTTCACGATTTTACCCATCGGTGTGTCCAGGATCAGTGCCTTTCCGACAACGTTATTACCATCCCATTTAAGTTCGGTAATACGGTGCGAAACTTTGTCGAGGTTAACCGTCGGGCCATCCGGGTGATTTAGCTCACCAACTGCACGACCGGTCTTAACCTGCTCATTGATATACTTTTCAACCGCGGGCTTCAGCACCGGCAGCGGATAGCGGCGCTTGTTGCGGTTAGGCTTTTCAGCCTGCATAAAAACTCCCTCAAGGCGTACCTTCTTTACTCCGCCTTCTGCTGCCTCAGTAATATACTGCAGGCCAGCGTCATTGAATTCGGTAACGAGTTTCATTCTTATTAGTTACTTGACTGAACTGCTTTGTTGTAGATCTGAGATGCAACAGCTGCCTTGCGCTCATCGAGAGCGGCATTGATCTTCTCGCTCATTGCACGTTGAAATGCGGACTGCGCATCTGACACCTTTTCGGTGCGGAGCGCGTCGACCATATCGATGAGATTAGTATTCATATCTTGTATCAAGCTTATTTATAACTTTTAATAGCTTAACTATTAAGCAGATTTATCGAATGTCTCGTTAGCAGATATATCCTCTACGCCGGTACCCGGATCAATTTGAGGAGATTCAAGCATTTTCTCTGCATTAACTTTTGCTTCCTCGTCCATTTCTGTAGCCATTTCCTCGATATCTTCCTCTGTCTGGCGCAGAACATTACGACGTACCCAGTTCTCTGAGAAGTACTTACCAATATAGGGCGAAATAGCATTTAACTGATTGATGCGATCTGACAAGACTTCTGCGTCCTTCATTTCTGAGAAGAAGTTATCTTTGCGGAAGTCTACACGAATATGCTCCTTAAGTTCATCCCAATCTTCCTCGGTAATGACATTCTTAAGAAGCAACTGTGTACGCAGCAGTTCTAAAAATAATGCTGAGAACTTCTTGCGAAGCTTATCGATGAACTTCTGGAAGTTGACCTCATCACGAGTGATCTCTGAGGACTTACCTAGATTGAATCCGTTGTCAGGCTCCAGACGAGAGATCGGAACATTGAGTGAACGATATAGCTTCTTCTGAAAGAAGAGAATGTCCTCGATCTGCGATAGATTATCACCGCCCGGAAGTGTAGTAATCTCTGTGCCACGGCCACCCTCACGACGCGGCAGCCAGAAGTCTTCAAGCATGCTCATATGCTTGCGATCATCACGAATCTCGCCAGTCTGAGCATCATAGACAAGCTTGTTGCGGTACTGATTCATAATCGTCCGCATATATTCTTCAGCCTTGCCCTTTGGCAGATTACCGACATCGATGTAAAAGATACGACGCTCAGGTGCACGCGAGAGGCGATAGATGACAAGAGCATCCTCCATCATGCGGAGCTGGTTGACTGGCTTCAGTGCTTTGTGCAGAGGAGAAAGAACACGCTTGCGAGAAGCATCCAGAATGCCAGATGTGATATAGCAGATTGCGTCCTTGTTGATCTTCAGGCCAACATCTGACTTCTGCAGACCACCATCTTGATAAAGGTAATACTCATCCAGTGTACGGACCACACGGGCGCCACTGACAGGATCAGTTTCTTCCTTGATCTCGCGAACCTTGCGAATACGTAGCGCGTCTACTCCGCGGATTTCCTGGATACCATTGCGCGGATTCTCTTCGTCCACGATGATGTGATAGTACAAACGACCATCAACGTACCATCTACGGAAAATATCC
>Ga0255096_1000136_pt1 | contig 42483 bp, 41 predicted proteins | sample Colum_Atlam_RepA_2_FD_188563 | JGI IMG/M metagenome (GOLD analysis project Ga0255096, IMG submission 188563) | Freshwater microbial communities from Columbia River, Oregon, United States - Colum_Atlam_RepA_8d | ecosystem: Environmental > Aquatic > Freshwater > River | place: USA: Oregon... | reverse complement strand
TGCCCGCATAGCTGGAGTGTTGCAGGATGATGGGCTGCTATCGGGCAGCATCTTCGACAATATTACGCTGTTTGATCCCGTGCCCGACCGTGAGCGAGTCGAACTGGTCGCCAGTCTCGCGGCCATTGCCAATGACATCCGAGTGATGCCGATGCAGTACAACACACTGGTTGGCAGCATGGGGGCAGCGCTGTCAGGCGGACAGTTGCAGCGCATACTGCTGGCACGTGCACTTTACAAACAGCCGCGTCTGCTTGTGCTGGATGAAGCCACCAGCCATCTCGATATCGCCACTGAACACGCCGTCAACAAGGCAATCAAGCAGCTGAAGATTGCAAGGTTGATCGTGGCGCACCGCCCGGAGACTATTCTGCAGGCTGATCGTATCGTTGAATTGACACCCAGCGGGCTGCGGGAAATCAAACATTCTGATCTCGGTCGCAGTTTGCATGACCCACAGTGGCAGTCCCGGTGCATCGCTGTGTAAGCTGGCGCCCCTATCCCCTTGGAGTCCGCAATGTTGCTACAGCGTACGGAACTGTTTTGCCAACTGGCGCGTGCGGCCCTGTTGTGGGTGGTGGCAGTACCGGCATTCGGTGCCGCCGCCAACTGCAGCGATCCCGGCAGTACCATGTTGTGGGACGTGGAGGGTGCCGGCCTCGTGAAACCGGGTGTCAGTGTGCATCTACTGGGCTCCATCCATGTCGGCAAGACAGATTTCTATCCGTTGCCGGCAGTAGTCGACGAGCGTTTTCAGCAGGCTGATACGCTGGTGTTTGAAGTCGATCCACGCAGCATGGCAACACCGGCTGCCATGATGCTGATCCAGCAGCGCGGACTGTTGCCGGCTGATCGCACGCTCGACCAGGTGCTCGATGTGGCGACGATGGCCTCCTTGCGCACTGTTTTGCAGCAGATGGGTTTGCCGGAACTCCTTGTATTGCACATGAAACCGTGGATGGTGACGTTGACCTTGACCGCAATGCAGGTGCAGATGCTCGGTTACGATGCCAATCTCGGAGTCGAGAGTTACCTGATGCAGCACAAGCCGGCTGCTGCTGCCATCGCTGAACTCGAATCGCTCGACAGCCAGCTAGCCTTGATGGAGTCACTGGACCCTGCGGTATTACTGCGCTACTCGCTCGAGGATTTAACCAACACTACAGGGCAGATGGAGTTGATGGTCAGTGCGTGGCGCTGCGGTGACAATGAAACTCTCGCGGACATCATGTTCTCTGCCCGCGACGCTGGCGGCGACCTCAGTGCCTTTGATAAGGCCGCGGTCGACCAGTTGATGCACCGGTTGTTCGATGAGCGCAATGCCGTAATGGCCAGCCGCATCGGGCAGTACCTCAAGACCGGTAGCGGCGACTACTTCGTGGTCGTGGGTGCCGGGCACTTGCTCGGCAAGGGCAGCGTGGTCGACCTGTTGCAGCAACAGGGTTATCAGGTCAGCCCCGTAAGGGCCCCTTGAACTCGGCGTTATTCATGAAATGGCGGGTTTACTCACCCACATGATCTACGGATAATGCCGACCCTTCAGTTTATGGTGTCTCTTGTCGGTCCCCCCGCAATGACAGGTTGTAAACCCCGCCAGGCCCGGAAGGGAGCAACGGTAGCAACCGATGCATGTGCCGGGGTGCGGCTGGCAAGAGATACCACCTGATCCAGCCTTAGTCCTTGATCCCACAGACCTTGCCCCGATGAGTTATCAGGTTCTGGCACGCAAATGGCGTCCGCGCACTTTCCGCGAACTGGTGGGGCAGGGCCATGTGTTGCAAACGCTGATCAATGCACTCGACAACCAGCGCCTGCACCACGCCTACCTGTTCACCGGTACCCGTGGAGTCGGCAAGACCACCATCGCACGTATCCTCGCCCGCTGCCTTAATTGCGAAACCGGCATTACTTCGACCCCGTGTGGCGAGTGCAGCGCCTGCCGCGAGATCAGCGAAGGTCGTTTCATCGACCTGATCGAAGTCGACGCCGCGTCCCGCACCAAGGTAGAAGATACCCGCGAATTGCTCGAGAATGTGCAGTACGCACCCAGTCGTGGACGCTTCAAGGTGTATCTCATCGACGAGGTGCACATGCTGTCGAACCACAGCTTCAATGCGCTGCTGAAGACGCTCGAAGAGCCGCCGCCGCATGTCAAATTCCTGCTCGCCACCACGGATCCGCAGAAACTGCCGGTCACTGTTCTGTCACGCTGCCTGCAATTCAGCTTGAAGAACCTCAGCCCGGAACGGCTGGTCGAACATCTGAAGCACATCCTCGGTGAAGAGAAGATTGCGTTTGAGGAAGCAGCCCTTTGGCAACTCGGTCGCGCTGCCCACGGCAGTGTGCGCGATTGTCTGACGCTGCTCGACCAGGCAATCAGCTTCTGCAATGGCACACTGACGGCTGCCGGCGTGGGGGAATTCCTGGGCAACATCGACCAAGCCGTGATCAGCCACTTGATGGATGCCCTTATTGCACAGGATGCCGCTGCCACTCTGTCCGTGGTGCGAAAGGTGGCCGACAGTTCGCCCGACTTTGCGCTGGTACTGCAAGCCTTGCTGTCGTGGCTGCACCGGGTTGCGATTGCACAGGTTGTCCCGGATGCGATCGACAACAGTCAGGGTGACCGTGAACTGGTGATTTCGCATGCCGCTGCGCTAACACCCGAGAACGTCCAACTCTATTACCAGATTGCGCTGAAGGGACGAGAGGATCTGCCCTTGGCCCTCGATGCCCGCAGCGGGCTTGAGATGACGCTGCTGCGTATGCTGGCGTTCACGCCACAATTGCAGCCACGCTCAACCCAATCCACTTCCGACCTGGCATCCGCCAGGCAAAAAAAAAAGCTGACAGTTGACGAGGTTGCGGCTGTTGTTACGCCCAAGGCTGTTTCGCTGACGCCGGCAGCCAATCCGGTACCAGAAAAGTCGATGGCACCAGCAACACCGGCGTTGGCCCTGGCCGTTGAGCTTGCTGCCACCGCCGTCAACTCGGCTCAACCAGCGCTGTCGCCTGTTGCCCAGTCATTGCCAGCAGTCAGCACGACAGCGTTAATCACCGAACCATCACCACAAGCTGGGTCCGTGCCCGTACTCACCGGGAAACCGCTGGCCCTGACTGAGTTGACGATCGAGACCTGGCCACAAGTGTTCGCCCAGCTCGGGCTGAGCGGCGTTACACGCAGTGTCGGTGGTCACTGTGCCCTGGCGGCTGTTGATGGTTCGCGGTTGGCACTGATACTGGACACCCGTCATGGCGCCCTGTTCAATGACGAGCATCGTCGCCGAATCGAGGCCGCGCTGGTCGACTACTTTGGTCAGGCTTTGAGCGTCAGCGTTGCGCTGGGTACGCCTCCATCAGAAACTCCGTCCGCGCGCCGGCTCCGGCTGGAGGATGAGCGCAGGCTTGTCGCTGTGCATGATTTTACCCACGATCCTGCGGTTCAGGCGCTCGTGCAGCGTTTTGGCGCCGAGATCGATTACGAAAGCATTACCCCGTTGGGGCAGGAGCCGCGCTAAGCAGCGTAACGACATGCATTACAGCCCGCTGATACAGCAATTGATCGATGCCTTCCGTCGTATTCCCGGCGTGGGCAACAAGTCGGCACAGCGGATGGTGCTGCATTTTCTCGAACGTGATCGTGAAGGCGGCCGTCGCCTTGCTGCGGCACTTACGGCAGCAATGGACGGTGTCGGGCAGTGCAAGCTTTGCCGCACACTGGCTGAGGCCGAGTTGTGTCATATCTGTGCCCACCAAGGCCGTGACCGCAGCATGTTGTGCGTGGTTGAGACGCCAGCCGACGTCTACGCCATCGAACAGACCGCAGCCTACCGCGGACTCTACTTCGTCCTGATGGGCCATCTGTCGCCGATCGACGGCATCGGCCCCGACCAGCTTGGTATTGCGATGCTGGTACAACGCGTACGTGATAACCCTGTGCACGAAGTCATCCTGGCCACTAACCCAACCGTAGAAGGCGAGGCCACCGCTTGGTATGTGGCCGAGCAGATGAAAATCGAGGTGCTGAAGACGCGCGGCCTGCGAGTCAGCAGGATTGCGCATGGAGTGCCGATGGGTGGCGAGCTCGAATACATTGATGGCAGCACGCTGATGCATTCACTTAGCGGCCGCCAGTTGTTGAATCAAGAGAATCACGGCGGACAGTGACAAACCCGATGAACAGCCGTACTACGACCACGAATTTGCCTGCCCTCGATTACACGATTCTGACCACCGATGCCGAACTGGCCAGCGCCTGCGCCAGCTGGCAGCTAAGCCCGGCGCTGGCGCTCGATACGGAGTTCATGCGCGTCAGCACGTTCTATCCGGAGTTGGGACTGTTACAGATCGCGGATGCCAACGCCGTGACGCTTATTGATCCGCTAGGCATAAGCGATTGGGAACCCTTCAAGACCCTGATGCTGGACGAACGCATCGTCAAGGTGCTGCATTCTTGCTCGGAGGACCTGTTGGTGTTCTTTACCTTCCTCAGGTTGCTCCCAACGCCAGTGTTCGACACACAGATCGCGGGCGCAGTCCTTAACGAAGGTAACTCGCTCAGCTACCAGAATCTCGTCAAGACACGTTTCGCTGTCGATTTGCCGAAAGGTGAAACCCGTTCCGACTGGCTGCAGCGACCATTAACACCGGAGCAACTCGACTACGCTGCATTGGATGTGGCGTATCTGTATCGCTGCTGGCAGGATCAGCTTCGTGCATTGCAGCAGCAGGGCAGGGACACGTGGCTGCAGGAAGAGTGTCGGCGGTTGCTTGGCAATTATGCCAGCGAATTTACCAATGATTACTCTGATTACTACCTAAATTTCAAATCGGCGTGGCAATTGCGTCCGCGTCCGCTGCTGGCCTTGAAGAAGTTGGCAATCTGGCGCGAAGAGCGTGCGCGAAAGCGCAACAGGCCGCGCAGCTGGATTCTGAAGGACACGGCATTGTTCGCTATCGCCAATTCGATGGTGTCATCACGTTCACAGCTCGCAAGCATCGAAGATGTCAGCGACAACTTTGTCCGCCATGAGGGCGACAGCGTCTTGGCGCTTGTACTGCAGGCAAAGGAATCGACCGAATCTGAGTGTCCGCCGCCGTTGCCGCCGCCGCTGACCAATAGCGAAAAACAACTGCTGCGACGCATGCAGGATCTGGTGGAACAGCGTGCCAATATGCTCGGTCTTCCACAGGAAATACTTGGGCGAAAACGCGCGCTTATACCCCTGTTGTATGCTGTACTCGCGTCGCCGCCTGATGCGCCCATCGACGAATCAGTTTTGCCGGCAGAGCTCACCGGTTGGCGGCGTGAGGCCATCCTGCATCCATTGCTCAACCTGTTGCGACCATGAACGATACAATCAGAACAACCACGTTACCCGTCCTCTGCACCGTATACCGCAGCAGTCGCGAGGCAGAGCTATATGTGTATGTGCGCCGTGACGAAGGTCTTGAGCGGGTGCCGCCAGATCTGATCAAGAAGCTCGGCACTACCTCGGAAGTGCTAACCATGAAACTGACACCGGACCGCAAGTTGGCGCGGGTGCGTGCAACCGATGTGCTGGCCGCGCTGGTCGATCAGGGTTACTACCTGCAATTGCCGCCTGATTTCAATCGGGCGCTTTTTTCACTCGGGGGCTGATATGGGCGAGCTGCCGTTCTGGGAAGCCAAAAAGTTGGGTGAAATGAGCCGCAGCGAATGGGAATCGCTGTGTGATGGCTGCGCCAAATGCTGTGTGCACAAGCTGGAAGACGAAGACACCGGCCTTATCCACTACACCCGGGTGGTTTGCCGTTATCTCGACCAGGACAAATGCCGCTGCACTGTTTACACCAAGCGTCGCAAGCTGGTGCCTACTTGTCTGGAACTGCAACCGGATGAACTCGACCAATTGCACTGGATGCCTTCTACCTGTGCCTACCGTCTGTTGCACGATGGCAAGAAACTGCCGATCTGGCATCCGTTGATCACCGGCAACCGCCGCGCAATGATTGCCAGCAGCAACACCGTTACCGGCAAAGTGATCTCGGAAGATTTCGTACATGAAGAGGACTGGCAGGATCATATCGTGCCATGGTCCTGAGCCTACAACGATGAGGAACTTCCATGGACGCCGCTGATTACCAACTGGCCTGGATCATCTACGTAGTGGCGGGTAGTGTGCTGGCTTTCCTGGCGTGGCGGGTGTTGTACAGGTACGTGCTGCGTGAAATCGCGTATGTAGTGGAGTGTTTTCTGCTTGCACTTATGTTCACGCCGGCCTTCGTGCTGCCGGATCAGAGCATCATGGCGCCTGCGCTGATCGTTTTTCTGATGGACTCCATCACGATTTCACCCACCTCAGGCATTCGTGCCTTGATCCCTTTGGTGATGGCGCTAATGGCGGCGCTGATAGTGGCAGTGCTGCTGATCATCGGCCACCGCTATCGTCTACGCCGGCAGCGCTAGAGTTGCCGTTGCTACCCAGCAGTTCGTATGTGCGCAACTGGCAAAGCCGAATGGCGCTGGCCTATACTCGCACCGAATTTCCAATTCCTACCTCCCACCGACGAGGAAAAACCATGAAAAAACTGAAACTGGCTGCAGGACTTTCAATTGCGCTGCTCAGCTCGTTGTTGGGGCAGCAGGTGCTGGCGCAGGAACCTGTGGTTGGCACTGCCGACGAAGCGCTGTTTACGGATTCCGATCCGGTTAAAAACAAGAACAAGCAGGCTGCGCTGCACATCATGCGGGAACTACTGCAGTGCAACCATTGGAATGATGCTGGCAACTGGTTGACTGAGAAGTATATCCAGCACAATCCGAATGCCGCGTCCGGCCTGCAGGGTGTGATTACCTTTTTCACTGAGGTGATGAAGCGCGAGCCCACAGCCAGTTGCGATAAACTGACTACGCCGATCGTTGCTGTACTCGCGGACGGTGATTATGTGACCGTTGTGATTCCGCGTGAATACGACCATCCCGTAAACAAAGGCCAGAAATACAGCACAACCTGGTTCGATATGTGGAGATTTGTCGACGGCAAGGCTGACGAACATTGGGATCCGGCAACGATCACGCCGCCGACTCCGTGAGGGCGATGATTGTCTGATGTCATAACGGGACCCGGTACTCGCGCTATCGTCGGGTGCCGGACTCGGTTTCATCTGCTGGGATGAACAGCAAACAATTCAATGCTTTCTGTGCCGCGCTGCACGCCACTTCCTATGTGTGCCAGTGGGGTGGGGCGGATGTATGGAAGGTCGGCGGCAAGGTGTTTGCGATCGCCGGTTGGGGTGATCGCCTCACTGCAGATATCACCTTCAAAACTACGCCACTTTCCTATGAGATCCTGCGTCAGCAGCCCGGATTACGGCCAGCGCCGTACCTGGCGTCTCGCGGTATGAAATGGATACAACACTACGATAAGCAGGGCTTGTCGGACCCGGATCTCAAGTATTACCTCAAGGAATCCCATCGTTTGGCATGGCTGGGATTATCAAAGAAAAAGCAACAGGAGCTCGGGTTGAATCCTGATGAGCAGGCACAAGCTCCGCGCCGTCTTTGCGACGGCCGCTGAAGAATCCACGGTGCGAACTAGTGCCACAGGGCATGGGTGTAATAGAGGCGCCAACGGCAACTGTGACGGTAGCGTCGATTACCCTGCTTAGATCTGTTTGTAGGGTTGACCCATGCCAGCCAAATGGAGTAGAGGACCAGAAGGCGAATTCTCTTTCTGACGTTCGTCTTTTCCGTTTTTTCAGGAAATCACTCGTCATCGTGTTTGCATGCTGGGGGATCCGTAAGGGGCAGCAGCATACATGGGGGGAAGCTTCCCTGCGCCGATTCGAACCAAGTGACAGGGTCGAATCCAGAATTAGTTTCATGAAAGGCGCCTCATGGGAAGCCAAAAAAATCACAACAGGAGACAATCTCACATGCGCAGTAATTCAACGTATTTCCGTCAGAAGCTGTTGGTCACGGCCATGACGGCAGTGTTCGCTGGTAGCATTCTCGCTCAGGAACAAGGCGACGCTTCCAATATCGAAGAAATCCAGGTGACTGGCTCGCGTATCCGCACCACTACCAGTATGACCACACCTACGCCAGTAACCGCAGTTACCCAGGCAGAACTCACCAACTTGAATCCTGCCTCTACCATGGCAGAGCAGCTCGATCAGCTCCCACAGTTTTTCAATACCCAAACGGCACAGCGTGGCGGTACCACCTTCACCACTGCCAGCGGCAGCTTCCTTAACCTGCGAGGCATGGGCACCCAGCGTACCCTCGTACTGCTGGATGGTTCGCGCGTGATTCCGGCTGATGCCGGCGGCGCCACCAACATCGACAACTTTCCCACTGCTTTGATGCGCAGCGTTGACGTCATCACCGGCGGTGCTTCTGCCGCATACGGTGCCGACGCCCTCGCGGGTGTTGTCAACTTCGTCCTCGATCGTGAATTTGAAGGCCTCAAAACCAAAGTATCCACCGGTGTCACCGAATACGGCGATGGTGAGAACTACAACGTCTCCGTAGCGGGCGGTACCAGCTTCATGGATGACAAACTGCATGTTATTGGCTCGGTTGAAACCCGCTATATCGACCAGATCAACGGTGAACGTGATCGTCTGGACAACTGGAAGGACTGGGGTCTGGTCCAAAATCCAGCCTGGGTTTCTGCCGCTGCGACCCCGAACGTACCGCGTCGAATCACGGTGCCTTACGTGTTCGATAACCGTGCCTCGCCGGCTGGTCTGATCACTACCCCGGGCTTTGCTTTCACCAACTACTCCTTCACTGACGACGGTAAGGGCGTCCGTCCTTACCAGTTCGGCCAGTACAACAATACCTTCACCAGCAGCCAGAGCGGCGGCCAGGAATACCGCAACAATACACAGGCCTTCATGTTCGGTCCTGACGGCAATGAAGTGGTCCAGCGTTCGTTCTTCGGTGCGGTGAAATATGATCTGAGCGACAGCCTGAGTGTTCGGGCACAAGCAATCGCTGGTCGTACCGAGTCCAACACTGCAGGCCTGCGCAGCCAGATGTCGATTGCCGGTGGTTCGTATGACTACACCATCTTCGTCGACAACCCTTATCTGCCGCAGGTCGTCAAGGATGAAATGATCCGTACCAATCGCCAATCGATCTCTGTAGCCAAGCGCGGCCAGATCCGTGGTCCAGGCATGCTGAATGCCTACGATGATCGTGGCAACCGCGACATCAGCCAGATGCAGTCGGTTACCCTCGGTTTCGACTGGGATATTGACGACAACTGGCACCTGACCGGCAACTATCAGGTTGGTGAGAGCAAAGTGCAGACTGGTTCTATCAACATGCCGCGTATCGACAAGTTCTTCCTGTCGGTCGATGCAGTTCGCAACTCCGCAGGTCAGATCGTTTGCAATATCAGCACTGTAAACCCGACGTCGGCACAGTTGTCGGCGTTCATGGCCGGCAAACTGTTGCCAAGCCCGCTGACCCCGAAAGGCGTATCGGCCGATTCTCCAATAGGGCCGTTGGATGCGGCTGCCTGTCGTCCGCAGAACGTTCTCGGCTTTGGCAATGTCTCGCAGGACGCGATCAACTACTTTACGGATGAAGAGAAGAAATCCATTCGTGAAATGGATCAGGATTTTGCTGAATTATTGATCAGTGGCGAGATATATGAAGGCTGGGGTGCCGGCGCTGTTTCGATAGCAGCTGGTTTGACCTATCGCGATGAATCGGTGGAACAGTGGACCCTGCCAGCCTTTGGTGAGCGTGGCCTGCTTAACGCGCCAGCGCTTGGCATTCGAGGTATTCCAGTAGGCTTTGCGGGCCCTGCCAACCGTACGTTGCACGCCTTTACCGGTCCTTCGGTGGGCGTCGGTGAAAACACTGTCAAAGAAGCGTATACCGAATTGAACGTACCGGTATGGAAGTGGGCAAGCGGCCAGAGCATCGAGACCAACCTCGGTTTTCGCAAGTCTGATTACAAAACCTCTGGCTCTGTGGACAGCTGGAAGCTTGGCCTGAATGTACAGCTGCATGAAGATCTACGCTGGCGCTTCACCAAGTCCCGCGACGTGCGCGAGCCCAATCTTGGCGAGCGCTATTTCACCGGTGCCGGTGGCGGCTCCATCAACGATCCGGCATTCAATGGCGCAGCCAACAATGCGCTTACCGTTTTGCCGTCGCCAAACCCGGGTCTGCAGACGGAGCAGGGTGATACCGTGACCACCGGCTTTGTTTACCAGCCGAGTTTTGCCCAGTGGGCCGATGGTCTGCAGTTGGCGGTTGACTGGTTCGAAATTGATCTCGACAAGTCGATCGGTCTGTACGGTGCACAGGCTATCGTCAATGACTGCTACTTCACCCAGAATGCATTTGCATGCGGTCTCGTTAGACGTGATGCTGCCACCAATGTCGTTCAGCAGATCCTGAACGTCCAGACCAACTCCGGTGGCGCGCAAACCCGTGGTGTGGACGTGGAGGTACAGTACAACCTCGAGCCGAATTTCTTCGCAAGTCAGGAAGAAACCTTCACTGCCCGTGCAATGGTCGGATATCTTGCAGAGCGTTCTACCACGTCAGCAGCTGGTATCTATACCAACTTTGTTAAGCGTATCTCGACACCGGAATACACCGCGTTGGCAACGTTCAACTATGGTATTGGCGACTACGGTATCATGCTGCAGACGACTTACTACGACAGCACGTTGAGCAACGGCAACAACGAAGCACTTACCGGTCCGACTTCGAACTGGGTCGAAGGTGTGGATGTGGACGATAACACCGTTGCCTCGCAGACGATCTTCAACATGGCGTTGAATTACGGCAGGGAGATGGCTGGCAGTGGTAACTGGCAGGTGTCGTTCAACATCAACAACCTGTTCGACCGTGAGCCGCCGATCATCGCCGGTGCAACCGGCCAGGCACTCAGCAACAGCCATGACCAGTTTGGCCGTCGCTATCAGCTCAGCCTGAACATGAACTTCTGATCAGAGGGGTTTTCCACGCTTGTGGATAACGGGGAAGAGGCGACTCTTCCCCGTTTTTTTATGCCCTGGAAAAACCTGCTTTCATTCCGCCGATAACCGGTGCAGACTCGTGACCGACTGCGTTTGGGCGGTGGAAATTACTGCACATTTCTTTCAATTTTGGCTGTTAAATAGTCTTCGTATACCGAAAAAACAGCTGAAACACGAAAATACGTGAGCGCTTGCCAGCAGTCATGAGTTCCAATCAATAGACAACATTTCCATTCTTAGGGGATACGTAAACAATGAAGTCCAAAATCATGAAAATCGGTCTGTTCGCCGCCGCATTTGGCCTTAGCCTGTCCGCAAATGCACAGGAAGGTCATCCAATGAAGGGCTCATGGATCGGCGAATGGAAGGGCAACCAGAAACTCGGTGATTTTGTACTGCTGGTTCTTGATTGGGATGGCAGCAAGGTCACTGGTGTTATCAACCCAGGCACCGACAACCTCAATATCACTGAGGCTACCCTGAATCCGGATGATTGGAGTGTGCACATCGAAGCCGGTGGCTACGAGCTGGACGGCAAGATCGAGAAGCTCGAATTGCCTGCGCGGTCTGTGGTGGGTACCTGGAAAGGTCCAGAGGGCGCAACCGGCGCGCTGGAAATCGTACGTCAATAATAAAAACAGAACAAATCCCCAGCCAGGTAATCCCAGGAATTGCTATGCAAAAATTAAAACTAAAATCCACGATTGGCCTTGTGGTGCTGGCCACTGTGCTTAGTAGCGGAGTGGAGCATGTCAGTGCACAGCCTGCGATCGTTGCCAAATTCGATCCTTCCAGTGAAATGAGCATTTCCGGAATCGTCACCCATGTCGACTGGAAGAATCCTCGTGCTCACGTTTTTGTAAATGTGACGGATGGCAATGCAGTAACTAACTGGGCGGTTGAGCTTGAAAGTCCGGTGTTGCTGAGAGGCAATGGTTGGGGTGAAAGCAGTGTCAAGCCGGGAGATCGTGTAGAAGTTAAGGGCCTGCGTGCCCGTAATGGTTCACGCCAGATCTGGTCGGAGTCGATGGTGCTAGCCGGCAAGCCCGTGTTCACGCTTAAAGACCTGAAGCCTGCCATACCTGCCCGAAGTGAGCCTGCTCCGCGCGGCACGGATGGCAAGGTCATACTTGGATCTGCTTCAGGTTATTGGGGTTTTCCAAGTGAACACGCCCTGGTGGAAGATGGTGTGAACGTGCAGATGGATCGCTACGGCCAATTGGCTGAAATCGCCGATGCTGCCAAAGTGGCTCCGTTGCAGCCTTGGGCACTGGCGCTTTACACACAGCGCCAACAGCGGAGCCTGCAGGATGACCCGATGTTCATTAACTGCAAACCACCGGGTGGTCCGCGCCAGTACCAGAGCGATCTCGGTATCAAGTTTGTCGAAGACAAAGTCAACCAGCGTATGTTCATTCTTATGGGCAGCGGTAATCGCAATTACCGCATCGTTTATATGGATGGTCGCGACAAGGTTGGCAGTGTCACCGGTGATGATGACAACCCGCTGTACTACGGCCGCTCCCTAGGCAAGTGGGAAGGTGACACATTGGTTGTCGTCACCACGGGTTTTAATGAAGACTTCTGGATGACCAATGGGGGCCTGCCCCACACCAGCAAGTTAGAGTTGACTGAGCGTTTCACTCGGCCCGATATGAACACTCTACAGTATCAGGTGGCGATAACGGATACAGGCGCCTACACCCGTCCATGGAACGCGAGTTGGTCGATGCAGTGGGTAGCTGACCAGGAAGTCCCCATTTTTTTCTGCCAGGACAACCGCCCTTGATCCAGCGCTCGCGCTGATAGCAGAAACGAAAACTGATCCCGATAGAGGCAGATCATAATGAAAAATTCCAAGGTAACCGTGGCCCTGTTGGCTCTCGCTGTGGCTGGTGCTGCAGCTGCGCAGCCAGCACAGAATACGCTGGGTTCTAGCTCTTCTACCGTAGCGCCACAGCAACAACGGCAACAGGCTGAGGCTGGTCCGGCGCCAGTCAATGCTGCTGGCAGAGTCGTGCTACAGGGCGCTGATCCCAGCGACAAAGGTACCTGGACGCCGGTATTCGGCATCCTCGACCCCATCACGCCCTACGAAGAAATTCCGTTCCAGCCGTGGTCCAAAGCGCTGTATGACTATCGTCAAACCCGCGAGCTTGAACCGCATACCCGCTGCAAGGCCTCCGGTACTGCGCGCCAATTCCTGACGCCATACGGTGTTGAGTTTGTTGAGTTGCCTGAACTCGGACAGATCATCATTTTTGATATCGGCGGTCCACACACTTTCCGCATTATCTACATGGACGGTCGCGAACATCCGAGCGATTGGCAGAACACCTACTACGGTCATTCGGTTGGCCGTTGGGAAGGCAACACACTGGTGGTCGACAGCGTCGGCTTTACCGAGCAGTTCTGGCTCGATCGCCGTGGCATGCCGCACACAGACCAGCTGCACACCATCGAACATTTCACACGCAAGGACAAGAATACCATCGAATACCGTATCACTCTGGATGATCCGGGTGCTTACACAAAAACATTCGATGGCGGCTTCAACCTTCGCTGGAACCAGGGTGAAGAACTATTTGAATATGTATGCCAGCAGGCCAACTACGCTATTGAGCTGATGGTGGGTGGTGGGGCCAGCTCGGTGGACCGCAGCAGTACTATCGTTCCTTGATCACAGTGCAGCACGTAGTGTCGCCAACGCCAGTGGGGTCTACTCCGCTGGCGTTTTGCATTCAAGAGCCACTGGGCGCGGGCAGGCAACCTCTCAGGGTAACGGCTTATTCAGCCATTGAAGCAGCAGGGCGTTGATGGCATCCGGCTTTTCCATCGGGGCCATGTGCCCGCACCGTGGAATTACTTCAAGTACAGAGTCAGCCAACTGTTCATGCATGCGCCGGTGCAACCCTGCAGGGTTCCAGTTATCGTTGTCACCACAAACGATGTGAACCTTATGGCGCATGGTAGCCAGATAACGTGACTGGTCCTGGCGATGCTCTGCTGCGTGCAACTGTCCGCGCAGGTCGTCGATTTTATTGCCCAACACCATGGAACGGATGACTGCCGTCAATGCTGTGTCGGCGCTGCGATCAGGATGGAGCATGAATGGAATCCAAATGTCTGCCACGGCTTCAAGTCCTCCATCAGCCGCAATCTCTAGCAAACGTCGATTGCGCTCTGTTTCTCCTGGGTACAGCGGATGTACTCCAGTGCCCATCACGATGAAATGCCCGACACGCTCCGGCACCCGTCTAAGGATCTCCATCGCCACCCTTCCACCCATCGAGTGTGCAACCACCGAAAAACTTGGAGGGGCATGTGCCAGTACATGGTCGGCCATCGTGTCGAAAGAGTCGAAGCCACGAAACAAAGGCACGGCGAGCGTGAAATCTGTGCTGAGTGCTGCTATTTGTGCTTGCCAGACTGTGGCGTCGCACAGCATACCCGGTAGCAGGAAGACAAATGGTCGCGACATCGTATCTATCTGTACAGGTAATGGAGGTGCACGATGATAACCGCCGCAGTACTTCAGCACAGATAGTTGGATTATCATCCGATCACAAAAATCAGAGGAGGGAAAACCCCGATGCGCAAATTCCGTCATGAATCTACTTCCTGTCTGTCTGCTGCGACGCCGATCAGCCGCCGGACGTTGTTGCAAGGGACTGTCTCTGCATCGCTGTTGTTAGGTAGCAGCGTGTCATTGACGGCCGCTGCACAGGACTTGCGCAAGGCAGCTCCAACCGCCGAGGTGAAGACTACTGCTGGCAGTTTGCGGGGTGTGATTCAGCAGGGAGTCAACGCCTTCTTCGGTGTTCCCTATGCAGAACCTGCTGTCGGCAAACTGCGCTTTGCAGCGCCGGTTCGGGTCAAACCCTGGACTGGTGTGCGCGACGCCATCCACATCGGCACCCGGAGTCCGCAAGATGCGTTAGCAGGACTTGGCGTATTGCCCGAGGTGTTCGCGCTTGATCGCGCTGAACCAATGGGTGAAGACTGTCTCTCTATTAATGTATGGACGCCTGCGCTGGGCAACGGAAATCGGCCGGTCATGGTGTGGCTGCACGGCGGTGGCTTTACTAGCGGATCGGGTGGCTGGCTACTGTATGACGGCGCGCGCCTGGCCAGTAGTCAGGACGTAGTTGTTGTCACTGTCAATCACCGCCTCAACATATTCGGTCATCTGTATCTGGCAGGTCTGGGTGGTGACGAATATGCCGATTCCGGCAATGCCGGCCTGCTGGATATTGTCGCGGTTCTGCAATGGGTACGCGACAATATCAGCGCTTTTGGCGGCAATGCCGACAACGTTACTGTTTTCGGACAGTCGGGCGGTGCCGGGAAGGTCTGCAATCTGCTGGCGTTGGAATCCGCAAAAGGGCTGTTTCATCGCGCCATCGCAATGAGTGGCGCCGCCTTGACGGCGATGAAACCCGAGCAGGCTACCGCGCAAGCCGAGCGGTTGTTGAGTCAGCTGGGTTTGCAAAAAAACCAGGTATCACGATTGCGCGAAATGCCGATGGAGCAGTTGCGCGATGCCTATGCGGCAGCACCAGGCTTGGCAATGGGACCGGTAGTTGATGGAAAGCATCACAAGCGTGACCCGTTCACGCCGGATGCGCCGGCAATGTCAAAAGATATTCCATTGATGCTCGGTTCCACAGAACATGAAGTGAACTTCTTCCGAAATACTCCGGTAGAACCGATTGATGATGCGACGCTGGAAACTCTGCTAATGCAGGCGACCAGACGTGATGCTGTGGCAGTAGCCTCGTTGCTTGCCACGTACAAAAGTGAGTTCGGTAACCGGCCCAACGCAGAAATGAACCAGATCATCGCCTCCGACAATTTCCGCCGTGGGGTGATCGCCACTGGCGCGCTGAAGTCGGCACAGGGCGGAGCACCTGTGTACATGTATTACTTCAATTGGAAGTCCGCTGCTCGTGATGGCAAGCTTGGTGCCTATCATTGTCTCGATATTCCTTTTGCATTCGATAATGTTGATGTTGGTGCGGCGATGACAGGCGCCGGTCAGGATCGCTATGAGCTGGCAGCACGCATGAGTACGGCATTTGCCAATTTTGCCCGCAGTGGTAACCCCAACCATGCCGGCTTGCCCACATGGCCTGCTTACGATGACGTGACCCGCGCCACCATGTTCTTTAACGCCAATCCTGCGGTGGTCAATAACCCGTTTCCTGCCTCACGCAAGGCACTTTACGGTTGAAGTGCAGGAGGCAAACTCTTAGCATTTCCTGAAGGTTGATTGCAGGCTCCAGCTGTCACCCAACGTACGAGACCAACGAGGTATCAAGATGAACGCCCAACAGAAAGTAGCGCTGCCGCTCCGACTGCACCACACGGCATATGTGGTAAAGAATCTTGAAAAAACCCGCGCGTTCTATGAAGACCTTATGGGAATGCCGCTACAGGCAACATGGTGTGAAAAGACCGATCTCTTCGGCAAGGAGCGGATCTACTGCCATTGTTTCTTCGGTCTGAAGGACGGTAGTGCATTGGCTTTTTTCCAATTCGCCGATGCGGAAGACCAAAAGGAATTCGGCCCTGAATTACCGATTTCGGGTTTCCGCCACATTGCACTCAAGGTTGACAAGGTGCTCCAGCAGGATCTGCTTGGTCGTGTGAAAGCCTCTAATTATCCTGCGGACAAGTTTTACTTCCTTGAGCACGGCTACTGCAATTCATTGTATGTGATCGATCCTGATGACATGATTATCGAGTTCTGCACCGATCACCCGCAGGTCGACAAGATCAACGCAGAAGTGCTGCCGAAAGCCCACTCGGAGCTGAAGCGCTGGCTGGCCGGAGACCATACCCCGAACAATGAAGCCTATCACCGTGAGCAGGGCATCTGAACCAACACGCCAGTTTGCCGCCGGGCGTTGAATAGCGGCCGGGGATCACATCCCCGGCCGTTTGTGTTTTCATGACGCGGATCCTGATGCGTCGCCATGACAACTGCGCAGCACCTGTAGGCAGACGTCGAACATTACTTCTGCCCGTGCATTCCCAATGAATCCATCCACCCCAAACATGAGCGCTGCAAAGCGGCTGGACAGTCTTGAACGCAGTCTTGAGTTCTGCATGCTGGCTGACCGCTGGCTGCTGAGTCAGTCATTGAGGCGTTTGCGCCAACAGGCGCGTGAGTTCGTCGAACAGGAAGCATTCGAAGCCTCACTGACAACATTGGCCGAGCGTGTGGCTGGGTCGATGGCGCGCGTGGACGCGCGGCGTAAGCGGCGTCCTGTGATCCACTACCCTCCAGGGTTGCCGGTATCAGCACGTGTCAGCGAACTTAAAGCCGCAATTGCTGAACATCAGGTGGTGATCATTGCCGGCGAAACCGGCTCTGGCAAAACCACGCAGATTCCCAAGCTGTGTCTTGAGCTCGGTCGCGGTATCCATGGCTTGATCGGCCACACGCAGCCACGTCGGCTGGCCGCCCGCACCGTGGCAATACGTATTGCAGATGAGCTGGGGGTTAAAGAAGCCGAAGAGGTCGGCCACCAGGTACGTTTTACCGATACCAGCGGCGCGAATACGCTGGTCAAATTGATGACCGACGGTATTCTGCTCGCTGAAACGCAGAATGATCCCTGGCTCAATCGATATGACACCATCATCATTGATGAGGCCCACGAGCGCTCGCTCAATATCGATTTCCTTCTGGGTTATCTGAAGCGGCTATTGCCGAAACGACCTGAACTGAAACTGATCATCACGTCCGCTACCATTGAAGTGGCAAAGTTCGCCGCCCATTTTGACCAGGCACCAGTGCTGGAGGTTTCCGGTCGTACGTACCCTGTTAAGACGATTTACCGTCCGGCAGACGGCGCCGACGATGCCGAGTTGCCAGAGCAGGTGCTCGCCGGTATCGAACATATCCTGCAGCTCGAACGCCAGCACCGGCAGGCATACCGCGATGTGCTGGTATTTCTCAGTGGTGAAAAGGAAATCCGCGATTGCGCCGATCTGTTGCGCAAGCAGCAATACCCCGGTGTCGAGATCCTGCCGCTGTATGCGCGCCTTAGTAACGAGGAGCAGCAGCGCGTATTCGAAACTCATGCCGGAAGGCGCATCGTGCTGACCACCAACGTAGCCGAAACCTCGCTGACAGTGCCCGGTATCGGCTATGTGATCGATAGTGGGTTGGCCCGCATCAGCCGCTACAGCGTACGCAGCAAGATTCAGCGTCTGCCGATTGAACCCGTGTCACAAGCCAGCGCAAATCAGCGTGCAGGGCGCTGTGGCCGTCTCGGTCCGGGTACTTGCATACGGCTCTATGCCGAAGAGGATTTCGCTGGCAGACCTGAATTTACCGAACCTGAAATTCTGCGTACCAATCTCGCATCGGTCATCCTGCAAATGCTGGCGCTCAAACTTGGCGACATCGACAACTTCCCGTTTCTGGATCCACCCGATTCCCGCGCGATACGCGACGGATTCAGGCTGTTAGAAGAACTCGAAGCAGTGGACGCCAAGGGCAATCTGACCGCCAAAGGCCGCGACATGGCCCGCTTGCCACTGGACCCACGGCTTGGCCGCGCACTGCTGGAGGCGGGACAGCGGCATTGCCTGCATGAAATGCTGATCATTATCAGTGCTCTGGGCATCCAGGACCCGCGTGAACGACCATTGGAGCGCCAACAGGCTGCCGATGAGGCTCATCGTCGTTTCTGGCATGTAGAGTCCGACTTCCTGGCCTTTCTCAATCTGTGGAATTTCCATGAGGAACAGCGCCAGTTGCTGGGCACCAACAAGATGCGCAAGTTCTGCCAGCAGAATTTCCTGTCGTACATGCGAATGCGCGAATGGCGTGAAGTGCACCGTCAGTTGTTGCTGTTGTGTCAGGAATTGAAGCTGTCTGTGAACAAGGAACCTGCTACGTATGAAGAGGTTCACCAGTCGATCCTGACTGGATTCATCAGTCAAGTAGCGTCAAGGCTTGAAGACGGCAGTTACCTTGGAGCCCGCAGCCGAAAGTACGTGATATTCCCGGGCTCAACGCTTCACCGTAAACAGCACCGCTGGCTGGTATCGGCCGAGCTCATGGAAACCACTCAGTTATATGCGCGAGTGAATGCGAAGGTGGAGCCCGAGTGGATTGAGAAACTGGCGCTGCATCTGGTCCGCAAAGAGTACGCCGAGCCGCACTGGGAACAGAAACGCGGCCAGGTGATGGCGTGGGAAAAAGTATTACTGTACGGGCTGGCCTTGGTAGAACGTAGGCCGGTAGCTTATGGGCGCATTGATCCGGAAGTCAGCCGCCAGATATTTATCCGCGAAGGACTGGCGGCGATGCAAATGAAAACCCGCGCACCTTTTTATGACGCCAATTGTCGATTAGTGCGCAAGATTGCCGAACTGGAGGAGCGAACGCGCCGACGGGATATTCTGGTCGATGACAATCGCATCGCCGGTTTCTACGAGCAGTTGCTGCCCGCGTCTGTGGTAGATACCGCAAGTCTTGAGCGCTGGTATTTCTCGTTGCCGAAGGACAAGGCCGCGGCATTATTGTTGACCGAGGCCCAGTTGCAGCACAGTGCGGTGGATGCTGACGAACTGGCTAGCTTCCCGGAGCATGCCGCTACCAGCGCGATGGCGCTGGCACTCAACTATGCCTTTGCACCCGGTAAGGAGCATGATGGGGTATCTGTCGACATCCCTGTGACGATACTCAAGCAGCTGCGCCAGGAAGAATTGGACTGGCTGGTGCCGGGCTTGTTGAGGGAAAAGTGCATCTCACTGGTCAAAGCGCTACCCAAAGTACTGCGCAAACATTTCGTGCCTGTGCCTGATATAGTCGACAAACTACTGCCTAATCTGAAGCAGCAGGATGGCACGCTGCAACAGGCTCTGACGCGGCAGTTGCTGCGCCACAGCGGCGTGCAGTTGCCGCCGGATTGCTGGGAGACCGTCCAATTGTCCGATCATCTCCAGTTGCTGATCCGTGTACTGGACGAACATGGGAAGTTGCTCGGTAGTGGCCGCGACCTGGAAGTCTTGAAAGCGTCGCTGGGACGTGAAGTACAGGCCAGCATCCGCAAGGCTGCGGGCCAGGGCAGTGAGCAGCACGGCCTCACCGAATGGTCGTTTGGTGATTTGCCGGAGGAACAGGGGCTGGGCACTAGCAAGCTGCGCATCAAGTCCTATCCTGCGTTGGTTGATCGGGGTCAGGCCGTGGATCTTTGCCTGCTCGATACGCCCTATCGCGCGCGTTTGGCCAGTGTAATGGGGGTGAGCCGTCTGTTGATGCTGCATTCGCGCCAGCAGCTGCGGTATCTGCAGAAGGATCTGCTACAGGACGCGTCGAAACTGCATGCGCTCCAGCAGCTCGGCAAGCGCGATGAAGTCCTGGACCATTTGATCCAACGCGCATATTGCATTGCTTTCAAAGTGGAGCAGGAGCTGCCGCGTAGCCGCGAACAGTTTGACAGGTGCCTGCAACAGGGTCGCAGTGAAGTACTGACAATAGCTGTGGCATTGCAGGAGCTTTTATACAAGGTGCTGCAGCGTTGGCACGAACTGCGCAAACGACTGCAGCAGAGGGCGTTTTCAACCCCGCAGAATTTGGCATTGCAGGAGGACGTACGCGCTCAGCTGCAGCAATTGGTATTCCCAGGGTTTCTCCTCTCCACTCCCTGGCTGCATTTGCAGCAATACCCGCGTTACCTTGAGGCCCTGCAGCAACGTCTGGACAAATACCCGCAACAGGTTGCAAGAGACCAGGAATGGACCCGTTTGATGGCCAGGCTCTGGCAGCAATTCAGTCAACGTCGTGAGTATTGTGAGAAGCGTGAAATCCGTGATGAAGCCCTGGATGAGTACCGTTGGTTGCTGGAAGAAATGCGGGTGTCATTATTTGCCCAGGTACTGGGAACCCGCGTGCCGGTATCCGAAAAGCGTCTGGAGAAATTCTGGCAGGAACAAGTACTCAAATAGTGTCACACTGCTGTTTTTATCGGAACCGAACATCACGTTCCACCTTTACTTATTGCAGTAACTGCCTCACTGGAGTAACGTTTCTCAAAGTCTAAAATTCATTTGCCCGACAGCAATTACTGGTTCCCAGACCGCTATACCCGCCCCATGACATTGGCAGTTACCATACCGTCCAACCTCAGTATTCTCGTCATTGATGACGACGACATTTCGCGGTCATCGATTTCTGCGACGCTAGGCAATCTACAGCAACGAGTGGTGTTGGCGCGTGACACGGCAGAAGGCCTCGAACGCTTCCATTCAGCCTGTCCCGATCTGGTCATCATCAATATCGATATGCCGGACGCGAGCAAGTTTGCCGCGATACGGCAACTACTTGAATTGGCGCCTGATCTGCCGATCATTGTGCTGGCGAAGCGCGGCAGCTCTGACGATCTGTTGGGTGCACTGAGACTCGGTGTTAGCGACTATCTGCTGCTGCCGATGGAAAGCCCATGCATTCTCGAACATTCGATCGACAACAGCCTGCGCAAGGCGCGGTTGGTTGGCGAGAATATCCGCATACGCAAGAAACTAGAGCAGATCAACGCCGAACTGGAACAGCGAGTTCAGATATTCCAGCAGGATCAGCAGGCCGGTCGCCATGTTCAGATCAACATGATGCCTATTCCGCCTAAGGATATTGGGTCATTTCATTTCAACCACAAAGTGGTGCCGTCGCTGTACCTCAGCGGTGATACTGTTGATTATAAGCCGGCTTCCCGCCATGAAACGCTGTTCTATATTGCCGATGTGTCGGGACACGGGTCGTCATCTGCCTTCATTACAGTGTTGTTGCGTTTCCGCATCGAGCAGATGCGAGTCGATCATCTGCGCGGTCGCTTTGAAGGCGAGTTCACCCCGTCGCATATCCTGGGTGTGCTCAATCGCGACCTTATCAAGTCCGGGCTGGACAAGCATGTCACGGTATTCATGGGTATTTTGAACGACAGTACCAACACCCTGCAGTTCAGTGTGGCGGGTCACCATCCGCTTCCTATGCTTTACCAGAATGGCAAGGCTGGCAGTATTCCGGTCGAACGCAGTAGTTTTCCGATCGGTCTGTTCGATGGTGCTGAGTACTTCGACGAGCAACTTTCCATTGCTGATGATTTTGCTCTGGTGTTGTTCTCGGATGGTATCCTTGAGGTGCTGAAGCAGGGTGATTATGCAGCCAAGGAAGAACATTTGAGGCAGGTTGTACAGGACAGCAGGGGCCGGTTCGAAGATATCAAGGCAGCACTGGCACCTGCCAAAAACATGCAAGTGCCCGACGATATCGCCATCATGAGTGTTACCCGACAATGAGTGGCGGCAAGATTCTGGCGGCGGACTACAAGCGCATGGCGTTGCTTAAATTTGTCGGCGAGGTGAGGGTCGTGATGAGCTCCACTCTCGATAACTATTGCAACAGTCTTTATCGTCGCGGCATTCTCGATGCAATGGTCGTCGATATGAGCGAGACCCGCAGTATCGACAGTACTGCACTCGGCATGCTCGCCAAAATGGCGATACAGCTGCGTAATCGTTTCAATGTAATGCCGACCATCATATCGCCCAATCCCGACATAACACGCATCCTGCGCAGCATGAGCTTTGACATGATTTTCAACATTGTATCCAGCGTACCGAAGCAGCAGACGCAGTACAGTGAATTGAAGGTGCAGATGGAATCGGAAGCAACAGTCCGCGACAAGGTAATCGATGCCCACCTTACACTGATGGCCATGAGCGAAGAGAACCGCCTCGAATTCCAGGATCTGGTGTCTGCTCTCAAACAGCAGGGTTGAGCTGTGCTTTTAGATTGCGCCAATGGTCATGCAGGTTTGCTGGCCAGCTTGGCGCGGATGAAATCACCATGGGTAAGATGGAGCAGATCTGCGATGCGTCTTATGAGATGTTCCTCGTAGCGGTCGATGCGTCCATCGGCAAACGCCACCAGCCATAATTGCTGTAACAGTACGGTTTTCTGTTCATACCCGTAGTGTTCGTTTATCAGGCTTGTGAACTGGTATAGCGACGTGGCATCGCGACTTTCCTGTGCAGCCAATTGCCACAACGCTTCCACCTGGTCGCCATCGAGCCCGAATGTACTGCGCAGAATGTCACTCAATGCCTGTTTTTCCTGCAGACTACTATGTTGGTCTGCTACAGAGATTTCCACTAGCAATGCGGCACAGGCGAGTTGTAGCTGGTCGATGGTGGTACGGCTGCCAGCGCCAGAGGGCTGCAGGAAACAATCAAAAAAGGCACGTATGCTGCTGAGCATGGAAAGGGTTACTCGCTGACAAGGGATGCGTGTGTCTGTTCTGCGCGCCATGAGGATTTGCGGGTTGCTGCTATTGCTGCGTGCAGGGTAGCCAGATCCGCTCCGGGTAGATGGGCGTGTTCGCTCAAATAACGACGAAATTGCTTGCCGCCGCTCTGGCCATGGAACAGTCCCAGCAAGTGGCGGCTCATATGCTTCAGTGCCACCCCTTCCTCCAATTGGTGAGCCGCATAGGGCAGGTAGAGTTGCAATATGTCCTCGCGCGTTCGGCTGCCCGTCTCGCAACCGAAGAGCCGGGTATCTACATCGTTCAGAATCCAGGGATTATGGTAAGCCTCACGTCCCACCATCACTCCGTCGACATGCTGTAACTGCAGAAGAGTATCGTCGATGCTGCGAATACCTCCGTTAATGATGATCTCCAAACCGGGAAGCAATTGTTTGATCCGATGTACCCGAGGGTAGTTCAGAGGAGGTATTTCACGGTTCTCCTTGGGGCTCAACCCCTGCAATATTGCGATTCGCGCGTGAATTATGAAGGTCGTACAGCCACTACCTTGGGCAACCCTTGTGATAAACCCCGCCAACTCCTCCTCGCTGTCTATGCCGTCGATTCCAGTACGGCATTTCACCGTTACCGGAAGGGTAGTTGCAGCCCGCATGGCTGCCACACAGTCCGCCACCAATTGCGGATGTGCCATCAGGCAGGCGCCGATCATGTTGTTCTGTACACGATCGCTCGGACAGCCTACGTTGAGATTCACCTCGCTATAGCCCTCTACTTCGGCGATCCGGGCACACGCGGCCAGATCGGCCGGATTGCTGCCGCCCAGCTGTAACGCGAGCGGCAGCTCGGCGGGGTGGTAACGCAGATGGCGGTGACGATCACCGTGCAGGAGGGCACCCGTTGTAACCATTTCGGTGTACAACAAGGTTTTTTGACTGAGCAGTCGCAAGAAATACCGGCAGTGACGGTCTGTCCAATCCATCATTGGGGCGATACAGAAGCGGTGGCGCGATTTGGGGGGGGTTATTGCATTTGTCATCTAGCGATTATAAAGCTGGTCTGATTGAGTATTGCTGCCGATTACAGTAATTTGCGGCGCGTTTGAGTTATTCATCTGTTACGGGAGTCCGTTACCATGTTGTACAGCTTCACCCTTCCGGCAAAAGCGTTCGCCCTTGCTTCACTGCTTGGTCTCGGCAATACCGCACTGGCTGCTGATTACCTGATCGATGGCAGTGGTGGCGGTATGCACTCTTCTGTGAGTTTCCGCGCAAGTCATGTCGGCATCAGCTCGCTTTGGGGTCGGTTCGATGACATCAGTGGCAGCTTCATCTACGACGGCGCCAACGCTGGTGCGTCGAAGATCAGCGTGAAGATCGATCCGGCTTCGATAAACACCAATCTCGAAGCCCGTGATACTCACCTGAAAACTGCTGACTATCTCGACGTTACCAAGTACCCGGATGCCGGCTTTGAGAGCACGCACATAATGGACGCCGGCAACGGTAAGTTGCACGTGATGGGTAACTTCACTCTGCATGGAGTGACGAAGGAAATCAGTTTCGAAGCCGTTAAAACCGGTGAAGGCGAGACGCCGTTCGGTGATGTTCGTGTCGGGTTTGAAGCCGAGACGACGCTGAATGTACAGGACTTTGGCATAAACCTGCTGCCAAACGGTGAGCTGCGGCTGATTCTGGCCATCGAAGGCATCAAGCAGTAAACGCGGTTCAGTCGTCCCCCATGTCCAGCTGCAGGCTGCCTTGTTGCAGCTGCAGTCGGCACCATTGCCGTACTGCTGCCGTGGCACCCAGTTCGCGGTAGCTTACGGCAGCGCCGCCGGCAAGTTGCTGCAGTATGTTCCGCAGTTTGGATGATGCTGGCAGTACGGTATGTTCCCCATCGACGAACACGCGCACTTGCCTGCCTTCCAGCTGCCATGCAAGTCTGGAAGCAGGATGCAGGCTCAAAAGGGAGGCTGCAGTCGGACGAGTCGAATCCGGTTCAATCAGTTCTGGATTCCGCGGCTGTGTCATCTGGCTGCCGAACCAGCGCACCAGCGCGTCGTCGTCCTGCAATGCCTGACGCAGCATACGCCGTGCCTGCGCTAGATCGTTGGCAGTAATCTCGCCTGTGCGTAATGGCTGAGTACGCTGTGGATCTGCAAACCGCAGGTCCGGACTTAAACCGGCTGCTACCTCGTCGCTGAAACCCAGCAGCATGTCCGATGCTGACGGTGCACGGAATCCAATCGAATAACACAAACTATCATCACGCGATACGCCCCAATGGGCAACGCCGGGCGGAACATAAAGCACATCGCCACTGTGGAGTTCCCATTCCTGTCTTGTATCAAAACGTTTGAGCAATTTGAGACCACTGTCTGTGCGCAATTCATCGGCAGCTGTACAGTGTTGGCCGGTTTTCCAGATTCGTGAACCTTGGCCTTGCACGAGAAATACGTCGTAGTAATCGAAATGTGGGCCGACACCGCCGTTGCGCACGGCATATGAAATCATCACATCGTCCACGCGCCAGTTCGGCACGAACGGTACCGTGCGCAGCAACCGGCGTACGCCGGGCACATACTGGTCGACGGCTTGTACCAGCAAGGTCCAGTTGCGAGCTGGCAGCGCACTAAAGTCCCGCGTCTTGAACGGGCCGCTCTTGAGCTCCCACTTTTTGCCTTGGGTGAACACCAATCGCGCTTCAATATGGCTTTCGCAGGCCAGACCAGCGAGTTCCTCCGGGCTAACTGGATCAACAAAACCCGGCAATGCCTGCCTCAACAAAACCGGTTTGCGTTGCCAGTAGTCGCGCAGGAAGCGTTCACGGCCGATGCCGTCAATGATCATGGCAACTGCCTGGCTTGCGCAGCGGCGTTGCCTATATAAGTATCGGGGCGCAGGTCTCGAAGAGCCTGCTTGGCCTCTGACGGAATATCGAGGGCATCGACAAAGGCGGCAAGAGTGGCCCCATCAATGCGATGGCCGCGTGTCAGTGCTTTGAGCTTTTCGTACGGCTCCGGCACGTTGTAGCGGCGCATTACGGTCTGGATAGCTTCTGCCAGGACTTCCCAGCTGTTGTCGAGATCGGCGCGCAGGCGGGCTTCGTCGATAAGCAATTTGCCGAGTCCTTTCAACGAGGCTTCGTAGGCGATGACACCATGAGCAAAGCCGGTGCCGATGTTCCGCAGCACGGTAGAGTCGGTGAGGTCACGCTGCCAACGTGAAATCGGCAGTTTTTCGGCAAGATGCTGCATCAACGCATTTGCGATGCCTAGGTTGCCCTCCGAGTTTTCGAAATCGATCGGGTTGACTTTGTGCGGCATCGTTGACGAGCCGACTTCGCCTTCAACAGTTTTCTGGCGGAAGTAACCTAGCGAGATATAACCCCACACATCACGATCGAAATCGATCAGGATAGTGTTGAATCGGCAGGCAGCGGCGAACAGTTCGGCGATGTAGTCATGTGGCTCAATCTGCGTTGTGTACGGATTCCAGGTCAACCCAAGACTCTGCACAAACTGCTCGGCACAGGTCTGCCAGGCCACCTCGGGGAAGGCAATCATGTGCGCATTGTAGTTGCCGACTGCACCATTGATTTTGCCCAGCAGTTCTACGGCTGCGAACTGTGCAAGCTGGCGTTGAAGTCGTGCGACAGTGTTTGCAAATTCCTTGCCCATTGTCGACGGGGTAGCGGTTTGGCCGTGAGTGCGGGCCAGCATCGGTATGTCGGCATATTGAAGTGCCTGCGCCTTGATCGAATCTACCACTTGCTGCATCAGCGGCAACAGTACATTCATGCGAGCATCTTTCAGCATTAGCGCGTAGGCGAGGTTGTTGATGTCTTCCGATGTGCACGCGAAATGAATGAACTCCTTGCTCGCCGACAGTTCGGGCAAGGTGTCGAATCGGTCCTTGAGGAAATATTCGACGGCCTTGACGTCGTGATTGGTGACTTTCTCGCGGTTCTTGATGTTCTCAGCATCACTTTCACTGAAGTTGGTGAAAATACTGTCGAGAAATTCCGTAGCGGATTTGCTCAATGCTGGTACCTCGGCAATACCAGGATGGGCCGCTAGTTGCTGGAACCAGCGCAGCTCCACCAGCACACGATAGCGGATCAGCCCGTATTCGCTGAAGTAGGCGCTGAGACTGCATGTCTTGCCATGGTAGCGGCCGTCAATGGGTGAGATAGCGTTTAGCTGGCTTAGCGGGCGGAAAGGGGCGGTGGGCATCGGCAGTATCCACAAAAGCGAGGCCCCCATTTTATCGCAAGCGGCGTGCAAGCGCAGGGCTTTGTCGAGCGCAGTGGCTGCCGCTACAACGAGCGCAGCAGTGTTTCTACCTCGGCCGCAAGGCTGCCGCGATTGAACAGCAGGTGCCAGCGGCGGCCACCAAGCTGGCGCCACAGGTAGGCAGCCCGTACTCCGGCGAACAATAGGATGCGGACTTTCTCTGCCACGTGTTCATTGCGTAGGTAGTTGAGATCACCCCGCACATGAACACGGAAAGGCAGGGTGCTCAGTGTGGCGCGGTAGAGTGACGCCAGCTCGCGCAAGGCGGTTGGCTCGTCGGCAATAGTGCTCGTTGGATAGCGCTGTTGCAGGCGCTGCAGGTCCTTGCGGATATGTTCGAGCATGGGGCTGCGGGATTTCAGCTGGCTCTCCAGATGCAGGATGCCTGAGAAATAGCGTAGGCCTTCGCCGGGCGCAAGCAGCGCATCATAGCTTCCCAGCAATTCCTTGAGCGTTTCCAGCCCCAGCCGCAATTGACGCACTGAGCCGAAGACGTCAATGGTCTTCGGAGGATCCAGAGAGAACAGGCTGTTGACGGCGGTGGCGAGTTTGTCCTGTGCGACCACACCGTGCAGTGCCAATTGGTGCACCAGCACGGCTGCCTGTGCCACGCCAGCCAGTGCAATTGCTTGTTGGTGTTGGCTCATTCAGTGCGCCAGCAGATAGTCACGGATAACGGCGCCGCCGAGGCAGCGGTCACCACTGTAGAACACAACATGCTGGCCGGGCGTAACGGCACGCTGGCGTTCGACGAATTCAATCCGCAGCGTCGGAGCGATAGGCGCTTTTACCACGCAGGCCTGATCTGGCTGGCGATAGCGGGTTTTGGCGTGGCATTCGAAGGGCAGTACCGGCGGCTGCGGGTTCACCCATGACACCTGGTCAGCCGTTAATGCTGTTGAAAACAACAGCGGATGGTCGTTGCCTTGCACGACCACCAACACGTTGCCTGCCAGATTCTTTGCCGCCACATACCACGGCGCTTCATCGCCACCGCTTATACCACCTATTCCGAGACCGGCACGCTGCCCTAGCGTGTGGTACATGAGGCCCTGGTGGCGCCCAAGGATCCGTCCGTCCGGGGTTTCGATAGTACCGGGCTGCGCCGGCAGATAGGTTTGCAAGAAGTCACGGAAACGGCGTTCTCCGATGAAGCAGATGCCGGTGCTGTCCTTCTTATCGTGGGTAACAAGGTCATGGCGGGCTGCAAGTGAGCGTACTTCACTCTTGTGCAATTCACCCACCGGGAACAGGGAGCGGACTAACTGAGCCTGTTGCACTGCACAAAGGAAATAGCTCTGGTCCTTGCCGGGGTCAAGTCCTTTCATCAACCAGGTATCACCTTGAATGTTGCGTACACGCGCGTAGTGTCCAGTGGCGATCAGGTCTGCCCCGAGCATCGTGGCGTAGTCCAGAAACGCTTTGAACTTGATCTCGCGGTTACAAAGAATGTCGGGATTTGGGGTGCGTCCTGCCTTGTATTCCGCAAGGAAGTGCTCGAACACGTTATCCCAGTACTCAGCTGCGAAGTTAGCGGTATGCAGCCTGATGCCTAGTCTGCGGCACACGGCGTCGGCATCTGCAAGGTCAGCTTTGGCAGTGCAATATTCAGTACCGTCATCTTCATCCCAGTTCTTCATGAACAGGCCTTCGACACGATAGCCCTGTTCAAGCAGTATCAGTGCGGCGACGGATGAATCGACACCGCCGGACATACCTACGATGACCCTGGTGGACGCATTGCTCATGGGGCGTGATGGTATACGAGCGAGAGTGGATAGCGATGGCCTTCGAGATAATCCTGCAGACTGCGTCGCACGATGGGGCTACGGGCAGCAAAGTTGGGCGCCATGATTTCTGCGGCGGTCAGCCAGTGGGCGGCGACGATCGGAGTATCGAGCTCTCGGTTGGCATGATGACGTAGCGCCCGGGCAGCAAAACTGTGGCGGATATACGTAACGCCATTGGGGGCAGGGTAGTGGTAGAGACCTAAAAAGTGGGTCAGCTCTACCTCCCATCCGGTTTCTTCCAGTGTTTCGCGCACAGCAGCGTGAAACAGCGTTTCACCTTCGTCCAGATGGCCGGCCGGCTGGTTGAAAACCAGTCGGTCGCTATCGCGCTCTTCCACCATCAGGAAACGGCCATTGTGTTCGACAATTGTGGCAACAGAACTGTGGGCAAGCCAGATCATGCATGGTTTCCGCTACTTCGTGGAGTGGGGCATGCTACCCGAATAACGCCCTTTCATAAACGCGCAGCACAGGGGGATAATGCCGTTCACTCTCCGATTTTGCAGCGCAAACATGAGTTCCCTCACCCATCTCGATGAACAAGGCCGCGCCCACATGGTGGACGTAGGCAGCAAGGCCCTCACTCAGCGTTCCGCTACTGCGGAGGCCTGGGTCGACATGCAGCCGGAGACTCTGCAGATGATCACCGATGGTACCCACAAAAAGGGTGATGTATTTGCTGTGGCGCGCATTGCCGGCATCCAGGCAGCCAAGAAATGTTCCGACCTGATTCCGCTGTGTCATCCGTTGTTGCTCAGTAGTGTCAAAGTGGAGCTGCAGCCACTGCCCACAGTTAACAGTGTCCACATCACCGCCACGTGCACACTGACGGGTCAGACTGGTGTGGAGATGGAAGCGTTGACTGCTGTGTCCGTGGCAGCGCTGACGCTGTACGACATGTGCAAGGCTGTTGATCGAGGTATGGTGATCCGGCAGATGCAACTGGTCGATAAGCAAGGTGGCAAATCTGGCCATTGGCACCGTTCCAACCAAGGCTGAGGTGTGTTGATGATAAACGTGCATTACTTCGCCAATATCCGCGAAACACTAGGCGTGGCGCGAGAGCAGGTGCCGCTGCCGCAGCCCGCCACAGTATCTGGCCTCATTGATGCCTTGGTGGCACAACACGGAAACAGTTGGCATTCATTGCTGAAGGAAACCCGCGTGCTCGTTGCCGTGAATCAGACGGTGGTCCCCATCACTGCAGCCGTCAAACAAGGCGATGAAGTGGCTTTCTTTCCGCCAGTGACAGGGGGCTGAGGCGCGGCAATGGATACGAATATTCGCATACAGCACGAAGATTTCAGCATCCAGGAGGAAACAGACTGGCTGCGGACGCAAGGAGGCGATGCTGGAGCCGTGGTGACCTTCACAGGACTCGTGCGTGGTGATGAAAACGGCCGCGGTATACGCGCGTTGTTTCTCGAGCACTATGCTGGCATGACAGAAAGCAGCCTGCGTGCAATTGTTGATGAGGCTGCAGGCCGCTGGCCACTGTTGGGCGTTGTTATCATTCATCGCATCGGCGAGCTATTGCCGGGTGCACATATTGTATTTGTTGGGGTCAGCAGTGCCCATCGTGCTGCTTCTTTCTCTGCCTGCGATTTCCTGATGGACTATCTGAAAACACGTGCCCCTTTCTGGAAGAAATGTCTGTTTGACGATAGCAGCCACTGGGTCACGGCCAAAGAGTCGGATGCAGAGGCCAGCAAGCGCTGGTAATGCCTTCAGTTGTGGCTGGTCAGGTCGGCCTTTTCGATGATGCGGAATTCGCCGGGCTGCAATCCCTCAACTGACCACGGCCCGATCTGCCAACGCACCAGCCTCAAGGTCGGAAACCCTACAGCCGCCGTCATTCGGCGAACCTGGCGATTTCGTCCTTCGGTGATCGTCAAGGCAAGCCAGCAATCCGGTATGGCTTTGCGCACGCGGATAGGCGGGACTCTCGGCCACAAGTTCGGTGGGGAAATGGATTCAGCCAGCGCAGGCAATGCAGGGCCGTCGTTGAGTTCCACTCCGCGGCATAGACAATCCAATGCTTCACTTGTGAGCGTTCCCTCCACTTGCGCGAAATAGGTTTTTGCAAGTTTGTGGCGGGGATCGCTGATGCGGTGTTGTAGTTTCCCATCGCCGGTCAACAGCAACAGTCCTTCAGAGTCATGGTCGAGACGACCAGCAGGATAGACACCCTTGAGTGGAATGTAGTCCTCTAATCCCGGGTGATCCGCCTCAGGGGTGAATTGACTTAGCACCCCGTAAGGCTTGTTGAAGAGGATCAGCACCCGGATCGGAAGCGTAGGGCCTTAGGCCACAGCGTCTGCTTGGCTGGCATGCATGCCGCTCTCGGCTTCCTTGATTGCCATGATATTGATGGCGTGCAAACCCTTTGGGCCTTCGATGATGTCAAACGAAACGGGCTGGCCAGCTTTGAGGGTTTTGTAGCCCTCCATCGCAATTGCCGAATAGTGTGCAAAAAGATCACTGCCACCGCCATCGGGCAGGATGAATCCAAAACCCTTGGCATTGTTGAACCATTTCACCTGACCGGTATTCATGAATCCCCCTTCTGTAGTTGCATCTGCAGTTATGTCTGCATGACGCTGGCGGGCTTGGCGACTCGCCTTTTTTATTCCCGAGTTATCCTGCTTCGTTGCTGCAGCATTAAATGGGTTTCCCCTGCTTTTATCGGGTTTTTTGCAGGTGATCGCACGTATAACGCTAAAAATTTGGCTTGTCAAATCCATTTTTTCCCACATTAATCGATGCAGTGAACCTCCAGTTTGTCTGGGCAGGAGCCGTGATGAATCGTGCTATAGTGACGTCGTACCATCTGGGTGCAGTTCATACCAGTGAGCACGTGATCAACCATGAATGATGCAAGAATTTTTCCCCACGTTTCTGCTGCTGCCATGAGCGGGCAGAACGACAATCAGGACGATGATGCGCAGCGCGGTACAAGTACTCGCGAGCTGCTCGCGCCCGATCAAGTCAAACTCAAACCACCACCGCTCTATCGGGTGGTCCTGTTGAACGATGACTACACCCCAATGGAATTCGTCGTCGAAGTCCTGCGCCAGTTTTTCGGAATGAATAGCGAAACCGCGACCCGGGTAATGCTTAAGGTTCATACCGAAGGCAAAGGGGTATGTGGTGTCTATCCGAAGGAAATCGCCGAAACCAAGGCTATCCAGGTCAATGAGCATGCAAGGGCGGCGGAACACCCGCTTCTCTGTGACATCGAGGTTGATGATTGAAAGGGGCCCTTTGATTTGTGTGCGGAGCCCCCATGTAACGTAGAACGGTTGCGTACAACGCGGTACACATGAAAGGTAAACACCATGTTCAGCAAAGAGTTTGAAAGCGCTCTCAACGAAGTTGTGAAATGGGCTCGTTCCAAACGGCATGAGTTCATTACGGTGGAGCACCTATTGCAGGCGCTGCTCGATGAGAGCGCGTCAAGGGACATCCTGCAGGCCTGTGATGTCGATGTCGATAAACTACGGGCAGAATTGCAGCAGTACCTCACGAGCCAGATGCCGCAGGTAATCGAGCAGAACGAAGGCAGTGATATCACGCAAACCTTGGGCTTCCAGCGCGTCATCCAGCGCGCCGTGTTCCACGTGCAGTCTACAGGCAAGCGTGAAGTCTCCGGTGCCAACGTCTTGGTGGCAATTTTCGGTGAGAAAGACAGTCATGCCGTCTACCTGTTGAAGAAACACGGGGTCAACCGCGGTGATGTCGTTAACTACATCACGCACGGTAATGTTCGGGGGCCTGGGCCTGCTGATGACAGCGAATCTGAACTCGGCAGTAGCAACGGCGAAGCCAGGGAGAAGCCACAGAGTCCACTTGATAGTTTTGCGACCAACCTCAATGAGGAGGCAAAAGCAGGGCGTATCGATCCGCTTATCGGACGTGAAGAAGAAATCACCCGGTTGGTGCAGGTACTATCACGACGTCGCAAGAACAATCCGTTGTTTGTCGGAGAGTCCGGAGTTGGCAAAACCGCTATTGCCGAGGGGCTTGCGCGCCAGATCGTTGATGGCCAAGTCCCCGAGATATTGAAAGACAGCGTGGTCTATTCGCTCGACATGGGAGCCCTGCTGGCAGGCACCAAGTACCGGGGTGACTTTGAAAAACGCTTCAAGTCACTGTTGGCTGAACTCGGCAAGAAGGAGCATGCCATCCTGTTCATCGACGAAATCCATACCATTATAGGTGCCGGTGCTGCTTCCGGCGGCGTCATGGATGCTTCCAACCTGCTGAAACCCGTGCTCACCACTGGAAAGTTGCGCTGCATAGGATCAACCACGTATCAGGAGTACCGCGGCATCTTTGAAAAGGATCGCGCCTTGTCTCGACGCTTCCAGAAAATCGATGTTACTGAACCCGATGTCGAAACTACGTACCAGATCTTGCGAGGTCTCAAGTCGCGTTACGAAGAACACCATGATCTGCGTTATACCGACAAGGCACTGCGTGCCGCTGCTGAGCTGGCATCGCGCTACATCAACGACCGGTACATGCCAGACAAAGCCATTGATGTCATTGACGAGGCTGGCGCCTACCAGCGGCTGCAAAGCGCCAGTAAGCGCAAGAAGCTTATCCAGGTTGGCGACATAGAACGCGTCGTAGCGCAGATTGCGCGCATTCCGCCAAAGAATGTCTCAGCGTCCGATAAGACCACGTTGAAGGATCTTGAGAAGAACCTGAAAATGGTGGTATTTGGACAGGACGAGGCTATCAGTGCTTTGTCGGCGTCGATCAAACTGTCGCGTGCTGGACTGAAGGAAGGTGAGAAGCCGATTGGCTCCTACCTGTTTGCCGGCCCGACGGGTGTCGGCAAAACCGAGGTCAGCCGTCAGTTGGCGAAAATTCTAGGCATCGAACTGATCCGCTTTGATATGTCCGAGTACATGGAGCGGCATACCGTGTCGCGTCTGATCGGCGCACCTCCAGGCTATGTCGGTTTTGACCAAGGCGGTCTGTTGACTGAAGCCATTGCGAAGAATCCCCACTGTGTATTGCTGCTTGATGAAATCGAGAAAGCGCATCCTGATGTGTTCAATCTGCTGCTTCAGGTGATGGACCACGGCACACTGACCGACAATAACGGGCGCAAAGCGGATTTCCGGAATGTGATCTTGATTATGACGACCAATGCCGGTGCACAGGAAATGAGCCGTGCGTCGATCGGCTTTGCGACGCAGGACCACACCACCGATGGCATGGAAGTAATCCGTCGTATGTTTACTCCGGAGTTCCGTAACCGCCTCGATTCCATAATCCAGTTCCACTCGTTGGACAGTTCCATCATCAGTACCGTTGTGGACAAGTTCCTGGTGGAGTTGCAGGTGCAACTGGATGACAAAAAGGTAGTGCTACACATCGAAGATGAAGCGGTTGATTGGTTTGTCGCCCATGGCTATGACAAGGCGATGGGTGCACGTCCGATGCTGCGGCTGATACAGAACAAGATCAAGAAACCGCTGGCTGAAGATATCCTGTTTGGCAAACTGGTGAATGGTGGCGACGTACATGTCACCGTCGACAACGACGACATCAGCCTGGAGATTACGCCGTCTGCCGCCATGCCGATCCAGCGGGAAGATGATGAAGACCTTAAGGAAGAGAATCTGGGCGTGTGAATCCGGCGTTTAGATCCAATAAAAAGGGGCCCTTGGGCCCCTTTTTATTGGATCTACAGTTGACTTCAGTATTGGGTCAGTATTGATGCTGTTGGTTCATGACAGGCTGAATGCAGATGCCTTGGTTCCGGACGCCACAGATACCATCCTTCGGGCATTGACGTTCAACGCGCACGGAAGGTGATACGGCCCTTGGTCAGGTCATAGGGAGTCATTTCGACCTTCACTTTGTCGCCGGTCAGGATGCGGATGTAGTTCTTGCGCATCTTGCCCGAGATGTGCGCGATCACCACGTGACCATTTTCCAGCTTCACCCGGAACATGGTATTTGGCAGCGTGTCGATCACTTCGCCGTCCATCTCGATCTGGTCTTCTTTGGACATTCAATAAGCCTGTGTTTGCAAGGTGGGGCATTCTGCCCGAAAAGCGCCGGTGCCGTAAACGGTGAATTGCCCTTGGGCCGAGTTCTTACGGGGGCAACATGGTATGGGTAAGGAGCACCCAACGCTGGCGTATCAGGAGTTCTATGGGGCGGTAGTGGATCTTGTAGCGCATTTTACGGCTGTCCTTGATCCAGTAACCCAGGTACACGTAGGCAAGGCCAAGCCGGCGGGCTTCGAGGATTTGCCATAGCACGCCAAATGTGCCCAGCGAGCGCTTCTCTTCCAGCGGGTCGAAAAAGGTATACACCGCTGACAAGCCGGTTTCCAGCTTGTCGGTAACGAGTACGCCCAGCAGGCGTCCTTTTACACGCAATGTGAAGTATTGCGTACCCTCACACTGTTTGAGAAGGAATGCCTCATACTGCTCTCGACTGGGCGGGTACATGTCGCCATCGCCATGGCGTACAGCAATGTAGTGTTTGTACAACAGAAAGAATTCGTCATCTGCAATGGACCCGACCCTAGCAACTTCAACGTCGGCATTGCGCTTTAGCACGCGTTCGAAGCGGCGGGTCAGTTCAAACTGCTGAACGAGTACCCGGCACGATAGGCATTGCTGGCAGTTTTTGCAGTTGGGACGATAGACATGGCTGCCACTGCGGCGAAAACCGATTTCGGACAGGCGGCTGTTGTGTGATTTCTCGACCTGGAATTCAGGATCGATGAACAGTGTCTGTGCTTCCTGATCGGGCAGATAACTGCATTTGTGCGGCTGTGTGGTGAAGAGCCGTATGTCTTTCAGCGATGTCATGGCAGGGGCCAACAACGAGTACAATGCTATTGTACGGGCCAGTGTGCGGGCCGGGAAATGTCTGTTGCTGTGGGCAAATATCGCATGAAATCCTGCCGCGGAATCTGGCGTGCCCCCATCGTGGCAAGGTGGGGATTGGGTACTTGGCAGTCGATAAGGCGGTAACCGGCCGGTATCAGCGCCCTCACCAGTGTTGCCATGGCTGCCTTGGATGCATCTTTTTGGCGGCTGAACATCGATTCACCAAAGAATATTCCCTCCAGTGCGACGCCATACAGGCCGCCCACCAGCGCACCATCCTGCCAGGTTTCGATCGAGTGCGCATGGCCAAGGCCGTGTAATTCGCTGTAAGCCTGCCGCATGTCTGCATCAAGCCAAGTGCCATCACTGTCATGGCGGGGGGCGGCACAGCCTGCGAGGACTTCGTTAAATGCCTGATTCGAGCTGAAGCTGAAACAGCCACTGCGCAGCGTCTTGGCCAGAGTGCGACTCACGTGCAGTTCCGCGGGAAACAGCACCATGCGGGGATCGGGTGACCACCATAGAATCGGTTGGCCATCGCTGAACCAGGGAAAGATGCCATGCTGATACGCGTGCAGAAGGCGAGCCGGGCTGAGGTTGCCACCGGCGGCAAGTAATCCATTCGGGTTGGTGAGTGCCGAGGTTGGATCCGGGAAGTCCAGACTTGCCGGATCCAGCCAAGGCAGGGTGAGATTCATGATGATGCGAATCAGTGCACGAGTGAGTCGAGGTACTTTTCGGCGTCGAGGGCGGCCATGCAACCAAAACCTGCTGACGTGATGGCTTGGCGGTACACATGGTCGGCAATGTCACCTGCAGCGAATACGCCAGGTACGCTGGTTACGGTTGCATTGCCTGTGATCCCCGAGCGGATCTTGATATAGCCATCGGCCATGTCGAGCTGACCTTTGAATATTTCCGAGTTTGGCTTGTGGCCAATGGCGATAAAAACAGCACTTAAATCAATAGTTTCAGAAGAAGACGTGAGCGTACTTTTAACTCGCATGCCCGTCACTGCACCACCAATACCCAGAACCTCATCCAAGGCGTGATTCCACAGGATGCGGATCTGGCCGGCTCGTTCCTTTTCGAACAGTTTATCCTGCAGGATTTTCTCGGCTTTTAGTTTATCGCGGCGATGTACCAGCGTCACATGGCTGGCTATATTGGACAAGTAGAGCGCTTCCTCCACCGCGGTGTTACCACCGCCAATTACGGCAACCCGTTGACCTTTATAGAAAAATCCATCGCACGTGGCGCAGGCACTGACGCCGCTGCCCATGTACTTTTCTTCCGAAGGCAACCCGAGGTACTGCGCAGAGGCGCCAGTAGCAATAATAAGGGCATCGCAGCTGTACGTGCCCATGCTGCCAGTCAGCACGAACGGACGCTGCGAGAGATCAGTCTTATCAATGTGATCGAAAATTATATTAGCTTCAAAGCGTTCCGCGTGATTCTTCATTCGTTCCATTAAGTCTGGACCGGTCAGGCCGTGGGCATCGCCAGGCCAGTTATCGACCTCGGTAGTAGTGGTCAGCTGGCCACCTTGCTGCATGCCAGTGATGATTACTGGTTTGAGGTTGGCACGTGCGGCATAAACGGCAGCGGTATAACCGGCAGGGCCGGAGCCGAGGATGATCAAACGGTGATGCTGGATCGAGCTCATGGTGAATCGGAATCCTGAAATTTGGGTGTACTCATTATGGGGCTGGAGCGTGCGATAACCAATTGCCGCAGCCAATCATCCCGATTGAAAAGAACGCTAAACCTGCAGATTGGTTTACGGGTCCAAGGATGCCATGTATGCCGCCAATGCCACGATGTCCTCGGGGGCCAGGTTGGCGACGACATTACCCATCAAAGGCGACCACAGTCCTCTGCGGTTGCCGGTCTGCAGATCGTACAACTGGCGGGCGAGGTAGCTGGGCGAACGCCCCGCAAGCCGAGGCACCGGACCGAGTCCGCGCAGGTCGTCGCCGTGGCACAGGGTGCAAGCGCGGGTTTTGCTGTCCGTCCCGCTGGCCAATTGCCTGCCGCGTTCGACGCTACCAGGTGGCACAAAGGCAACAAAGCCGGAGTGGCTATCACGCAGTTCGGTACGTTCGAGGTCCTCCGGCATTTCAAGAATGCGGTTGCCGATGACTTCTTCACCACCGCCAGGCTTGATGATCGACATGTATCCGGACACTACGGTCTCCGGCACGGTGGCGGTTTCCACCACGCGTATCCATGGTTGCAACGTCAGGCTGGCGAAGTAACGGGCGGCTGCCTCGGCTTCCTCCGGTGTGGCATTGGCTCCCACGGCCTGCATCAATGACGGTGGCACCATCTGAGGCTCCGAACTCCTGCGCAGGCCAGCACGGTAATCGGCCATCTGCTGCATGATGTAGTCGGCGGACAGGCCCGCAAGACTGGCATTTTCCGGCCTGCCCTGGCCATTGGGCAAATGGCAGTAGCCGCAGGCGAATACCTGCGGCTGGCGACCCTGCGACACCACTGGCGGCATAGTGGGGTGGTCGGCTGGATGCCAGTCGGGCGGAGAGAATCGGTCGCGTGGAAAGGTGAATTCCTGCTCGCTGCCGGGTACACGGTGGCTGCCATTGGGAGCAGGCAAGTTCAGGCCGGGAGTATTGAGTCCATAGGCCCACTCCAGCGGTGTTTTAGGAATTACAACTCGCTCCTGCGCCACAACGATGCTGCTGGCCATCAGTAATGTCCACAGTCCAGCCCGTTTCAGATTGTTAAGTTGATACATGACGCTCCCCTGATCGTGTTATTGGTGTGCTTATAGCCCAGCGTCGCAGCCGATGACAATTGGATCGCAGCGAATGTCCGGAAGTATGTCCTGTGTCAGTGTGCCTGCGCCGTATCGCCCGCACCGGGAATTGATTATGATAGGCCTCTGTTTTTGGCGGAAAAATTCGGTAACCACGGTGGCAGCAGTCCGGGAAAAAGCGACCCGCAACGACACGCCCAGCCCGACCAGCGGTCTGAGCCAATTGTTCATGGTAGAGGGGGTGATGATCATCCTGCTCGCGCTTGCGTTTTATGTGCTGCTGGCGCTTGTTTCGTATTCGCCACAGGATCCCGGTTGGTCCAGCACTGGTGAAAATGAGATCGTCAACAACCTCGTGGGCAACAGCGGTGCCTGGATATCAGATGTGCTGTATCTGCTGGTAGGTAACCTGGCTTACCTGTTGCCGCTGCTGCTTTTCTATCGTGCGTTCACGTTGTTTCGTGATCGTCAGGTACCACACACGTTCAACTGGCCGTTGTTCAGCATGCGCGCCGCCGGTCTCGTCATGTTGCTTATCAGCGGTTGTCTGCTCGCCAGTCTGCATTTCGCCAGCAATTTGCAAGGTTCGGCGGGTGGTTTGTTAGGGCGTTCCCTGGGATCCGTGTCGTTGCCGGCCTTCCAATTGGTAGGCACTACGCTGCTGGGGCTTACGCTGCTCGTGCTCGGCATGACGCTTGGTGTTGGTATTTCGTGGATCAAGGTTGCGGACCAGACCGGCGCGATCAGTCTAAAAGTATTGGGATACGCGGGCGAAGCCTGGCAGCGGCATAGGGAGAAGCAGCGTGAAGAAGAAGAAACCAGGCACAACATCAACCAACGCAAGGAAGCACTGGACCATTTCATCGAAAAAGACGCAAAACGTCCGCCCATTGAAATAACGCCAATTCGCGAGCCAACAAGAGAACCGGTCCGCCGCGTTGCGCGTGAGAAGCTAAAAGAGAAGCAAGGCAAGTTATTTGATACTGCCGTTGTGGGAGATCTGCCGCCGATCACGCTACTGAACGAATGGGACGACAACAAAGCGGTCGGCTATTCACCGGAAGCATTGGAAGCGATGTCGAAGCTGCTTGAAATCAAATTGAAGGATTTCGGCATAGACATCACCGTGGTCGGTATTAACCCCGGCCCAGTCATTACCCGCTTCGAGGTCCAGCCTGCGGCTGGCATCAAAGTGAGTCGTATCAGCAACCTGGTCAAGGACCTGGCGCGTTCTCTGGCTGTGTCGAGCTTGCGCGTGGTTGAAGTGATCCCAGGCAAGACCTGCATCGGGATCGAGATCCCGAACGAGAAGAAAGAAATGATTTTCTTGGGGCAGGTGCTGGCGTCAGGCGAGTTCGACAATGCACGCTCACCCGTCAGCATGGCGCTGGGTCATGACATTGGTGGTCACCCGGTGGTGGTAGATCTTGCCCGCATGCCGCACCTGTTGGTGGCAGGTACCACCGGCTCCGGTAAGTCCGTGGGTGTCAACGCAATGATTCTCAGTATCTTGTTCAAGTCGACACCACAGGAAGTGCGAATGATCATGATTGACCCGAAGATGCTGGAACTGTCGGTATACGACGGTATTCCACACCTGCTGACGCCGGTTATCACCGACATGAAAGATGCAGCTAACGGTCTCCGCTGGTGTGTGGCCGAGATGGAGCGTCGCTACAAACTGATGTCAGCGCTTGGCGTGCGTAACCTGGCCGGTTACAACAAGAAAGTGGCCGATGCGATCAAGGCGGGCGAACCCATTGTCGATCCCCTTTGGAAGGCCGACCCAATGCTTGCCCTGGAAGAACAGACGCCTGATGGTCTGACTGAACTGCCCGTGATCGTTGTGGTGGTCGATGAGCTGGCGGACATGATGATGGTCGTTGGCAAGAAGGTGGAGGAGTTGATTGCCCGTATCGCCCAAAAGGCGCGCGCTGCCGGCATCCATCTCATTCTTGCTACACAAAGACCATCGGTGGATGTTCTGACAGGCTTGATCAAGGCCAACATACCAACGCGCTTGTCGTTCATGGTGCAGTCAAAGATCGATTCTCGCACCATTCTCGGTGAGGGTGGTGCAGAGCAATTGCTCGGTCACGGTGATATGTTGTTCCTGCCTCCCGGTGGTGGCGTGGCGCAGCGCGTGCATGGGGCCTTTGTGGCTGATGAAGAGGTGCATCGCGTGGTTGCTGACTGGAAGGCACGTGGTGAACCAAACTACATCGACTCCATCACTTCTGACTCCTCCGGTTCCGGTGTGCTTGGTCTGGGAGGTGAGGGCGAGGAAGCAGAGGGCGGGAATGCTGAGGAGAACGACCAGATGTATGATCAGGCAGTTCGGTTCGTCACCGAGTCGCGCAAGGCGTCCATATCATCGGTACAGCGCAAATTCCGTATTGGTTATAACCGGGCTGCCCGGTTGATTGAGGCGATGGAAATGGCCGGCGTTGTCTCGGCGATGAGCAGCAATGGCAACCGTGAAGTGCTGGCGCCTCCGCCCTCGTGAAAACATGGAAAACAGGCCTTAAATGAAGATTTCCGCAATATGGGCGCTGCTCGCTTTGTCTGCTCCGCTGTGCGCGCAGGCCCCTGTCAACGCTCCCGTGATCACTACGGCTGAAGACTATGCTTTGCAGGAGTTAGTGGGACTATTGCAGCAAACCAATACGCTTCAGGCTGAAGTTGAACAACTGCTGATGGACCAGGACGGACGTGAACTGCAGGAGACTCGGGCACTGCTGCTGATGCAAAAGCCATCCAACTTCCGCTGGGAAATTGTGGAACCCTATAGGGAATTAATGGTGACGGACGGCAGCAGGATTTGGCGCTACGAACCTGATCTTGAACAGGTAACTATCCAGACTTTCAATACCGAGCTCGACCGCACGCCCGTGATGCTGCTCAATGGTACTGCCGAAAGTATTCGTGACAATTATGCAGTGACTGAGTCGACCATGGCCGATGGCGTGCGCCAGCGCTTCATCCTTCAGCCCCGTCAGCCCGACAGTCTGTTCGAACGCATGAGTCTGACATTCGACGGCGCCAAGCTGGAAGAAATGCAGTTTGAAGACAGTCTCGGACAGCAGACAAGCCTTAGTTTCCATGCTGTCCAGCGCAATATTGACGTTGATTCTGTCTCGTTCAGGTATGAACCGCCCGCTGGCGTTGACGTCATCGATTCCACTCTTGATTCCTCACGCGACTGAACTGACATGACGTTGTCGTTGTTCCATGAGAAGCCTGGCTATCAGCCACTGGCTGCACGCATGCGACCGCTTGCGCTTGTTGGCTACGCGGGTCAGGAACATATTCTGAGCCCGGGCAAGCCTCTCTACGAAGCCATACGCCTGGGCCAGCCGCACTCGATGATCCTGTGGGGTCCCCCGGGCACCGGCAAGACCACTCTGGCACGGATGGTAGCCGGCAGCGCCAATGCCCATCTGGAAACGCTGTCTGCGGTATTGTCAGGAGTAAAGGAGAT
>Ga0255096_1000134_pt1 | contig 42512 bp, 37 predicted proteins | sample Colum_Atlam_RepA_2_FD_188563 | JGI IMG/M metagenome (GOLD analysis project Ga0255096, IMG submission 188563) | Freshwater microbial communities from Columbia River, Oregon, United States - Colum_Atlam_RepA_8d | ecosystem: Environmental > Aquatic > Freshwater > River | place: USA: Oregon... | reverse complement strand
GGTGGCATCACTCACGGTGGCCAACCGTACGCCGGGCCGTGCGCGCGATCTCAAGCACGACCTGGCCTCAGGTCTGTCGCCTGAGGCCAGCAAGCGCCTGAACGCCGGTGGGATGGAGCTCGCCCAGGGGCGCTTTGATCTGATCATCAATGGCACGTCGGCCGGACTCGATGACGCCGCGCCCGAATTGCCCGATGGCCTGCTGGGTCAGGCCACGGTTGCCCTCGACATGGTCTATGGCGCGCATCCCACGGCCTTCATGCGGCAGGCGTCGGCCCAGGGCTGCGCCCGGGTTGAAGATGGTCTGGGCATGCTGGTCGGGCAGGCGGCCGAGTCGTTTGCCCTGTGGCGGGGGGTCCGGCCTGAGGTGCAGCCGGTGTGGCAAGCCCTGCGTGAGCAGTTGGCTGCCCAGGCCTAGCAGCGCCCAGTCATGCAACGCAACGGTGCTTCGTCTCGCGACAGCCGGTCGACTGAGAGAACCCGCCAGAACACCCGCCCCGCACGAGGCTGGTTTGCAACCATGGGTCGGGGAGTGCTCTGGGTGCTGGGTCTGGCCGCGCTGGGCGTGGTGTTGCTGCAGTTCTGGTTTCTGGCCCACATCGTCTGGTGGAAGACGCAACCGGTGCAGTCCACCGCCTTCATGAGGGCGCAGCTCAAGGTGCTGCAGCAGACCCATCCCAAGGCGCGTATCACCCACGAGTGGGTGCCCTACGATCGCATCTCGGTTCATCTCAAGCGGGCCGTCATTGCCGCGGAAGACGCCCGGTTCAACACGCATGAGGGTGTCGACTGGGAGGCCATCGAGCGCGCCTGGGAGCGCAACCAGAAAAACGGCAAGGTGCTCCAGGGGGGATCGACCATCACGATGCAACTGGCCAAGAACCTCTTTCTGAGCGGCGAGCGCAGCTACCTTCGCAAGGCTCAGGAGGTGGTCATCACCTGGATGCTTGAGGTAGTACTCGACAAGCGCCGCATCCTCGAGATCTACCTCAATGTGGCCGAGTGGGGCGTGGGCATCTTTGGGTGCGAAGCGGGGGCCCACCGGCACTACCGGTCCACTGCGGCGCGACTGGGCCCTGCCGAGGCGGCCCGCATGGCCGCGATGCTGCCCCGACCCCGTTTTTACGATCGCAACCCGCAGGCCGCGGTGCTGTCGCAACGGGCTGCGATAATCCAGCGATGGATGGGTGCCGTGCAGGTGCCCTGAGCCCTTGAAAGCCCTGCAGGCCTGACCCATGACTGCCCCCAGCCCGCGCGAATCCGCATCGCCTGAGAGCACCGAGCCCGTTGCGCGGCCCGATGCGCCAGCGCATGCGGTCCCTCGGGATCCCGAGGAGGCTCAGCGTGCGCTTGCCCAGGTCCAGGACCTTTTGCGTCGCTTCGAGGTGGTGCGCGAGCAGGCCCGCCAGGAGGCCGAGCGACTGCCCGAGGAGCGCCGGCCCATGGTCGAGCAGGTGGCGGTCTCACAGCACCTGTGGCATCTGCAGGCCCGGCTCGATCGTCTGCACCCGGCCGATGTGGCCTACATCCTCGAGGCCCTGCCGCGCGATCAGCGGCTCGTGGTCTGGGACCTGGTCAAGGCCGAGCGCGATGGCGAGATCCTGGTCGAGGTGTCGGACTCGGTGCGCGAGACCCTCATCGCCTCCATGGATCGCGACGAGCTCGTGGCAGCGGCCGAAACCCTCGATACCGACGATCTGGCCGAAATCGCCGACGATTTGCCCGAGGATGTTGTCGAACAGGTGCGCCGCCAACTCACCCCCGAGGAGCGTGAGCAGCTGCGGGCGGCCATGTCCTATCCCGACGGATCGGTCGGGGCCTGGATGGATTTCGAGCTGGTTACGGTGCGCGAGGATGTGTCGCTCGAGGTGGTGCTGCGCTACCTGCGCCGCTTCGAGGCCCTGCCTCGCCACACCGATCAGGTCTTTGTGGTCGATCGCCGCGACATCCTGCAGGGCGTGCTTGCGCTCGATCGACTGGTCGTCAACGAGCCCGAGGCGCGCGTGGCTGACGTGATGTCGCGCGACGTGCTGTCGCTCAGTGCCGATGACGAAGCGGGTGAGGCGGCTCAGGCCTTCGAGCGTTATGACCTGCTCTCGGCCCCTGTGGTGGATGCGCGGGGGCGGCTGATCGGAAGGCTGACGGTCGCCGAGGTGGTGGACATCATCCGCGAGAAGAGCGAGTCGGATGCGCTCAATGCGGCGGGTCTGCGCGAGGAGGAAGACCTCTTTGCCTCGATCTGGAACTCGGCCCGCAACCGCTGGCTCTGGCTGGCCGTCAATCTGTGCACGGCCTTCTTTGCCGCCCGAGTGATCGGTGCCTTTGAGGGCACGATCGAGAAGGTGGTTGCCCTGGCTGCGCTCATGCCCATCGTCGCGGGCATCGCCGGCAACTCGGGCAACCAGACCATGACGCTGTTCATCCGCTCGTTGGCTCTGGGTCAGGTCACGTCCGCCAATGCCCTGCGGCTGATCCGCAAGGAAACCGTCATTGCCCTGCTCAACGGGGCGGTATGGGGCGGTATTGCCGGCGCGTTTGCCTGGTTTTTGTACCGTGACTCCGATCAGGGCATGCTGCTCGGGCTGACCATGATGCTGGCCATGCTGCTCAACATGCTGCTGGCCTCCCTCATTGCCATGGCCGTGCCTCTGGCGCTGCAGCGCATGGATCGCGATCCGGCCCTGGGCTCGTCGGTGCTGCTCACCTTTTCCACCGACAGCATGGGCTTTTTCATCTTTCTGGGGTTGGCCACATTGTTTTTCGGCTGAAACACCCTGCGTGTATCGTTTCCACCGCAGTGCTGGGCCGCACCAAGGCCCCTGGCGCGTCCTTTCGCAGTTCATCCGCTCACATCAGAGGCAGACCTCATGGCCAAAGACTTTTCCACGATGGAAGACTCCAACCGGTCGTCCAATCCCAGCATTCACGAGGTTTCGGATCCAGGGCGCCGCATCGTGGTGCGCGGCAGCCTGGGCGCATTGGCTGCGGGCCTGCTCTCGCCGCTGGTGTCGGGTTGCGTCTCGACCCCGGGGCCCGGGGAGGTGCCGTCCTTTCCACCGGGGCCTTTGCTGGGATTCAAAGGGATTTCGGCCAGCGCGGCCGATACCATCCGCGTGCCCGAAGGCTATGTGGCGAGCGTGATCTGCAAGTGGGGCGAGCCGGTGGGCGTGCCCGGCAACATGCCGGCCTTCAAGCCCGATGCCAGCAACACCGCAGCCGAGCAGTCGGTGCAGGTGGGCATGCACCATGACGGCATGCATTTCTTTGCGCTCGAAGGCAACCGGCGCGGGCTGCTGGCGATCAATCACGAGTACACCGACGACGGCCTGCTGCATGCCGATGGCTTCAAGGTCATGACCGCCGAGAAGGTGGCCAAGTCGATTGCGGCTCACGGCGTGAGCATTGTCGAGGTCGCCCAGAAGGCCGATGGCGACTGGGACATGGTGCGCCCCTCAAAGTTCGCGCGCCGGATCACTACGGCCACACCGATGCAGATCACGGGCCCGGCCGCAGGTCACGCCATGATGCGCACCGCAGCCGACCCTGCCGGCACGCGGGTGCTCGGTACCCTCAACAACTGCGCGGCGGGCCCCTCGGCCTGGAACACCTTCCTGACCAGCGAAGAGAATTTCGCCTTCTACTTCAACGGGCCCGACAAGCCCGATGCGCATCAGGCCCGCTGGGGCCTGCGCAAGAATGGCCGTGGCTATCGCTGGCATGAGCATGAGGAGCGCTTCGATGCCAACCGGCACCCCAACGAGATGAACCGGTTCGGCTGGATCGTTGAGATCGACCCGACCGATCCGGGCAGTCCACCAATCAAGCGTACCGCGCTGGGCCGCGGGGCGCACGAGATCGCCACCGTCGCGGTCATGAAGGATGGCCGGGTCGCGGTCTATATGGGTGAAGACGCCCAGTTCGAGTACATCACCAAGTTCGTCACCCGCGATGCCATCAAGCCTGGTGGCTTCAAGGCCAACCGTGACCTGCTCGACCACGGCACGCTCTACGTGGCCCGCTTCGATGCTGATGGCACCGGCCGCTGGCTTGAGCTCACCGCCGGCAAGAACGGCCTCACTCCCGCGGCCGGATTTGCCGATCAGGGCGAGTTGCTGGTCAAGACCCGTCAGGCCTGCGACCTCGTGGGCGGCACCAAGATGGATCGCCCCGAATGGATTGCGGTCGATCCCAAATCGGGCCAGGTGTATTGCACCCTGACCAACAACAGCAATCGCGGCGCCAAGGATCGTCCCGGGGTCGATGCAGCCAACCCGCGGGCCAACAATGTCATGGGCCAGATCATCCGCTGGAAAGAGAACGGCGACTTCGATGCCCAGACCTTCAGCTGGAATCACTTCCTGCTCGCGGGCGACCCCGCCAATGAGCGCCCGGAGGCCCGCGGCAACATCAAGGGCGATATTCTGGGCTGCCCCGATGGGCTCTGGTTTGATGCGCGTGGCCTGCTCTGGGTGCAGACCGACATCTTTGCCACCCAGATGAACAAGGGCGAGTTCGCCCGCATTGGCAACAACGGCATGTTTGGTGCGGATCCGGTCACCGGCGAGGTGCGCCGCTTTCTCACCGGCCCGACCAACTGTGAGATCACTGGCATTGCCACCACGCCCGATCTGCGCACGATGTTCATCAATGTGCAGCATCCGGGCGAATCACCGGGTGAGCGATCCGACCCGGCCCGACCCAATCAGTATTCCAACTGGCCGGATGCGGGTGTGCGCCCTCGGTCGGCGACGGTCGTGATCCGTCGCAAGGATGGCGGCATCATCGGGACCTGACAGGTCCCGGTCAGTAGGGCGTGTCGCCCTGCACGGTCACGCGATTGCCGTAGCGCCGGTGGGGCCAGTAGTCCCACATGGCGCGGTGCTGCGCGCAGCGGTTGTCCCAGAACGCCACGCTGTTGGGCTGCCAGCGAAAGCGGCACTGAAAGAGCGGGTTGGCCATGTGGTCGTAGAGGTAGTCGAGAATGCCGGCGCTCTCGTCGGGCGGAATGCCCAGAATGCGCCGTGTGAAGCCCTTGTTCACATACAGGCATTTGCGGCCGGTTTCAGGATGGGTGCGCACCACCGGATGCTCGGCCCGCGGATAGTTCGGCTTGTCCTTGACCCCGAAGTTGGCATAGGTGCCACGGTAGTTCTGCTCGCCGTCGTGCACGGCGGTCAGTCCCTCCAGATAGGCCTTCATGCGATCTGACAGTGCCTCATAAGCCTCGTACATGCTGGCAAACAGCGTGTCTCCGCCGGAGGGCGGGCACTGCTTGATGTACAGAATGCTGGCCATCGGAGGCTGGGTATCGCAGGAGACATCGGTATGCCAGCCTTCGCCGTTGGCGCGCGGGCTGTTCTCGTCGGCAGTGATGATCATGAGCTCCGGATGTCCGGGCTCGTGGGGCGCGGCCGGATGCAGATGCAGGGGTCCGAAGCGCCGGCCCAGATCGAGGTGTTGTTCCTGGGTCATGGTCTGGTCACGAAAGAACACCACGCAATGCTCGAGCAGGGCCCGGCGAATCTCGGCAATCTGGGCCTCGCTGGGATTGGCGAGATCAACCCCACCAAGCTCGGCGCCGATGATGGGCGTGAGTCGCTCCACCGTCAGGGTCTGGTAGGGCGCGTCCGAGCGAATGTCCTTGTGCCGGATACGGGGGCCGGTCGTGCGCACGGTCATGGTGTCGGTGGTCATGGGCGTCTCCTGGGATGTTCGGGGTGTGGTTCAAGGCGTCACGGGTCGCGGGCTGTGGATTCGACGGGGTATCGCAGATCAAAGGGTCACTGAATCGCCGCGCCCAGGAATTTCCACCGTCCAGCCGAGTTCGGTGCGCAGGCGTGTGGCCAGGGCCTGGGCTGCATCGGTTTCGCCATGCACCAGATAGACCTGCCGGGGCGGGCGCGCCATGGTGCGGGCCCAGCGCACCAGATCATTGGCATCGCCGTGGGCTGACAGGCCCGACAGGCTGGCCACCTCGGCACGGATGGGAATGTCTTCGCCAAGCATGCGCAGGCTGCGCTTGCCGGCCTGCAGATCAGCGCCCCGGGTGCCGGGCGCCTGATAGCCCACCAGCACGATCGTGCTGCGCTCATCGGGCCCATGCTGGCGGATGTGATGCAGCACCCGCCCGCCGGTGGCCATGCCCGAGGCCGAGATGATCACCGAAGGCCCCCGCAGTCGCATGAGGTCGCGCGATTCGGCTTCGCTGCGTACCATGCGGGCCACACCGGCCATGGCCTGCAGTTCGGCGTCATCCAGCCGATGCCCGCGCGCAAAGCGCTTGTAGAGGGCCGTGGTGTCCACTGCCATGGGGCTGTTGAGAAAGACCGGCACATCCGGAATGCTTTGCGCCGCCTTGAGCCGTGCGATCACATGCAGCAGCAGTTGGGCCCGGCCCACGGCAAAGGCCGGAATCACCACACTGCCCCCTCGGGCGCTGGTGCGGCTGATGATCTCGGCCAGCGCCTGACCGGGATCGTCCTGCCCGTGCAGTCGGTTGCCGTAGGTGCTTTCCATGACCAGCACGTCGGCCTCCGGTGCGGCGGCCGGGTCCTGCATCAGCAGATCGTCGTAGCGACCGAGATCGCCCGAAAACAGGATGCTGCGCCCACCGGCCTGAACCCGCACGCTGGCCGCGCCCAGGATGTGTCCCGCATGGGAGAAGCTCGCATTCACATCGGTATCGAGCTTCATGGCCTCGCCGAACTTGACGGGCTTCAGGCGACCCACGGCACGTTCGGCATCGGCCTCGGTGTAGAGCGGCAACGCCGGGTGGTGTTTGGAGTAGCCCTTGCGGTTGGCATAGGCCGCGTCTTCTTCCTGCAACCGCCCGCTGTCGGGCAGCAGCAGCTTGCACAACTCCAGCGTGGCCGAGGTACAGAAGACCGGTCCACGCAGGCCGTCACGCACCACGGCCGGCAGGTAGCCGGAGTGATCGATATGGGCATGGGTGAGCAACACCGCATCGAGGGCGGACGGATCGAAGGGCGGCGCTTCGCGGTTGATCAGGCGCAGATTCTTGTGGCCCTGAAACAGGCCACAGTCAATGAGCACCCGCAGTCCATCATGCTCGAGCAGGTGTTTGGAGCCGGTGACGGTGCCCGCAGCACCCAGGAAGCTGAGTCGTGTCATGAGCCCATTGTGCCGGCAGGGCTGAATCTGCTCCAGTCTCGCCGCGTTGCCTTGGCACGGTAGGATATCTTCATGAACGCACCCCTGCCCCAGTCTGCCGCCTTGCGGCCCTCCGAGCGCACGCTCGACATCATGCGCACCCTGGTGGGCTTTGACACGGTCAGCCACCGCTCCAACCTTGGTCTCATCGAGTGGGTCCGTGACCGTCTGGCAGCCCAGGGCGTCGCGTGCCGGCTCACCTATGACGCGGATCGCCGCAAGGCCAATCTCTTTGCCACCCTCGGCGAACAGCGCCCCGGGGGCCTGATCCTGTCGGGCCACACCGATGTGGTGCCGGTCGAGGGCCAGGACTGGACGAGCGATCCCTTCACCCTCACCGAGCGCGACGGCAAGCTCTTCGGCCGGGGTACGGCCGACATGAAGGGCTTCATTGCCAGTGCCCTGGCCACCGTGCCCGACATGCTGGCGGCCAACCTGCCTGCGCCCATCCACCTGGCCCTGAGCTATGACGAAGAGGTGGGCTGCTTTGGTGCGCGCGGCCTGATCGCGGATCTGCAGGAGGCGGGCTTTGCGCCCGCGGGCTGCATTGTGGGCGAGCCGACGCTGATGGCGCCGATCGTGTCCCACAAAGGTACCTGGCGGCTGCGCTGCTGCGTGCGGGGCCGCGAAGCCCACTCCGCCATGCCCACCCACGGGGTGAACGCCATCGAATACGCCGCCGAGCTGGTGGTCTTCATGCGCGACATCGCGGCGCGCTTTGTGCGTGAAGAAGCCCACGACCTGGGTTTCCCGGTGCCCTTCAGCACCATACAGACCACCACCATCGCGGGCGGTACGGCCCAGAACATCGTGCCCAATGCCTGCGAGCTGGTGGTTGACCTGCGCACCATGCCGCAGACCTCGTTCGAGACCCTGCATCAGGAGATCCTCGACTTCGCGGCCCGGCTCGATGCCCGCATGAAGGCGGCCTTTCCCGAGACCGGCATGCAGGTGGAGTTCCTGGCGGGTGTGCCGGCCTTCGTGGTGGCCGATACCGCGCCGATCGTGGACTACGCGCGCCGACTGGCCCGCACCCAGGGTGCCGGCAAGGTTACCTTCGGCACCGAAGCCGGTCTCTTCACCCAGGCCGGGATTCCCACAGTAGTGCTCGGCCCGGGCAGCATCGATGACGCGCACCGGCCCGATGAGTTCGTCTCGCTCGAGCAGATGGCCGCGTGTGATGCCTTCATGCGGCGCATCATTGAATCGAAGCTCGAAGGCGTGCGCTGAGGTCCGTGCGCTTCGTCTGAGACGGCTTCGCACGACGATCGATGGTTAACCGAGCAGTTCGCCCCTGAACCGGGCGAGCGCCGATGGCGCAATTCCCTGAGCCTCGAGATAGCCCTCAACGCTGCCGAAGTCCTGGCGCAGTGAATCCATGGCGGACTGCAGGTAATCGGGATAGACCGCCGCCACCTCGGTGACCGCCCCCACGGTTCGTGCATCTCGGGGCAGGCCGTGAAAGACCAGCATCGAGTGAGCGAATTCCTCGGGCGGGCGGCGCTCGTTGCTGTGCAGATAGTCGGTCAGGATGTCGTCCCAGCCCACACCGAGCGCCTGCAACATCACGGCGATGACAAAGCCCGTGCGATCCTTGCCCGCCATGCAGTGGGTGACCGTGGGCGCTGCAGTTTGATCGATGCCAGCGAGCGACTTCACCATGGCGACCACCGAGGGGGCCAGCGCGCGCGGCATGCGCCGATAGGTGTTGCTCATCCAGGCATGGGCCGCAGCCGCATCAAAGCTGGGCTCATCAATCACATCGCGCCAGCCGTGGCCCTGCACGGCGGCGAGCTCGGGCGGGGAGTCATGAATATGGACGGTGGGCGCGGGCCGGGGCAAGCGCGATGGCGCGTTGCCGCGCTCGGTGGCGTTGCGCAGGTCAACCACCGTGGCAATGCCCAGGGATTGCAGCCTCGGCAGGTCCTGATCCGTAAGCCGGTGCAGGCCATCGGAGCGAAAGATGCGACGCGGCTTCAGGCGCGCCCCGTCGAGCCCCTTCAGGTGGCTCACACTGCGAAAATTGGGGGCACCCTCAAGGCGCTCTTCAAGGAGGGGGGCAGTGTCGTTCATGTCGTCGACTCGGTCATGGCAACGAGTATCGCAGACCCCCTGCGACAAACCCGTGAAGGATTCTGAAATCCGGGCACAACGCAGTGGTCTGAGGATCGAGGATGCGGGCAAGGGCTGCAGCAGTCGGGCCGCCGGCCGGTGCCATGCTAGGCTGAGCTGACCATGACTGCGCGGACCGCTCCCTCTCCCCTGGCCACCGCACCCATCCTGCCCACCCTGCTCAGGCTAGCCGCTCCCAATGTGCTGGCCATGGTGATGTCGGTGCTGGTGGGCATCGCCGAGACCAAGTACGTGGGCCTGCTGGGCACGGCGCCCCTGGCCGCCATGGCGGTGGTCTTTCCGTTTGGCATGCTGGTGCAGATGATGTCGGGCGGGGCCATGGGAGGCGGCGTGTCCTCGGCGGTGAGTCGTGCGATTGGCGCGGGTGATGCCACGCGTGCGCGCCTGCTCGCTTGGCATGCCCTCATTGTGGGCGGCACCGCCGGCCTGCTCACCACGGTGCTTTTTCTGGTCTTCGGTCCGGCGCTGTTTGTGTTTCTGGGCGCGAAGGGCGAGGTGCTGCAGCTGGCCATCGACTACGCGGTTGTGCTCTTCTCGGGGGCGGGCCTCGTGTGGCTGCTCAACACCCTGGCCTCCATCCTGCGCGGTACGGGCGACATGCGGGTGCCCTCGGCCACGCTGCTGGCCTGTGCCGTGCTGCAGATTGTCGTGGGTGGGTCTCTGGGCCTGGGCCTGGGCCCGATTCCGCGCCTGGGCATGCCCGGTGTGGCCATGGGCCAGTTGGTTGCCAACACGGCGGGCGTTGCGTTTCTGGTCTGGTGGCTGCGCAGCGGGCGCGCCCGCCTGAGGCTGGAGGCCAGCGGATTTAAGGTTCGCCGCGAGATGTTCATCGACATCCTGAAGGTGGGGGCGGTGGCCTGTCTGTCACCCACGCAATCGGTGATCACCATCCTCATCATGACCGGCCTCATCGCACCGCTGGGCGTGGCGCCGCTTGCCGGATACGGCATCGGGCAGCGCTTGGAGTTCATGCTGGTGCCGATTGCCTTCGGTATTGGCGTGGCCGCTGTACCGATGGTGGGCATGGCGATCGGTGCAGGCGATGTCGCGCGCGCCCGGCGCGTCGCCTGGACGGCCGGTGTGCTGTCGGCCTTCAATCTGGGCAGCCTCGGCCTGCTGGTGTCGCTGGTGCCCGGAGTGTGGTCGCACTTTTTCAGTGACGATCCTCAGGTGCTGGCTTTTGCTGCGCAGTTCATGCACTGGGCGGGCCCGGCCTTTGGCCTGTTCGGCCTCGGGCTCACGCTCTACTTTGCCTCGCAGGGCTCGGGCAAGATTCTGGGCCCCGTGATGGCGGCCACGGTGCGCCTCACGCTGGTGGCGAGTGTGGGCTACTGGCTCTCGGAGCGTGGCGCCGAACCGTGGCAGCTTTTTGCACTGGTGGCCGCAGGCATGGTGGTGTATGGCCTGAGCACCGCGGCATCGGTTCGCCTCACTCGGTGGGGGCCACCCGCAGCCGCGCGCCCGGCGGGTCGATAGAGCGGTTTCACACCGGGGGCGATTGCACGCCCGTGGCGGTTCTGCGTATGGGGGTCAGGAGCCGAAGGTGAGCCCCGGCCTGTCGCTGATCCGACGCAGCAGCAGCTCGGCAAACTGAGCAAAACCCAGCCCCCCTTCGTGCTGCATCACCACCGCAGGACGGTGCGTCAGACGATCCCAATGCCGCCGGATATTGGCGACCCCTGCACTCAGGGGCAGCACTTCGAACAGGCCCTGATCATTGGGTGAGTCGCCGATGCAGCAGGCCACTGCGCGAGCCGCCTGAGCATCCACGCCATGGCGTGCAAGCCAGCCCAGGGCTGTACCGCGCTTGGAGTGGTCACCCTGCCAGGCATTGATGTGAATCGAACTGGCCGTGGCCTGGGCGCCGGTGGCGCGTATGGCCTGCAGCAGGCTTTCGATGCGATCAGGCTCGATCCGCGGTCGGTGCTGGCCAATGTCGATGGCGACTTCACACAGCCGGTAGGGCTGATCGAGGGTCAGGCCAAGGTCGGGGTGGTCGAGCAGGACGGTCTCGATTCGGGCCCGCAAGGCCGCCTGCTCGGCGCGCATTTGCGCCAGGGGGCGCAGGGTTTCGAGCTTCAGATGCCCGTGCTGAGGCTCTCGATGCAGGATGAAGGCCCCGTTTTCGCCAATCACGGCATCCAGCGGCCAGGCCTGCACGATGTGATCGCACCAGCCCGCGCAGGCTCCCGTCACGGCCACCACCCGCAGACCTGCCTGTCTCAGGCGCTCAAGCGCAATCAGCGATTCCGGCGACAGGCGGCCATGCAGGGTGAGCGTGTCATCGACATCGGTCAGGACCCACTGAACACTCGACCATTCGGGGCCGAGCGGTGAAGGGCCCCTGGATGCTGAAGGAATGTCAGACTCGCTTCCGCCGGGCGGCGGCAATTCCGAACAAACCCATGCCCATCAAAGCGAGGGTGGCGGGGACGGGAACGTTAGCGCTGCGTTGGGTGAGTGACTGCAGGATACTGGGGGAGATGTTGTCGCCAAATCCGCCGATGTTGAAAATCACATCAGAGCCTGATTTCCCGTTCAACTGGGCCAGATTTGTACTGGAAAAAGCCGAGTCCTGGAAAAAAAGGACAAGCCCGTAGACATCACCCAAGGTCGATGTGAAGTCCCCATAAAGAAGAGCGAAGTCGGATGGGGAAGGAAACGGAAAACCTAAATTGGAATTGTCGACAAGTCCGATATGGAGGGAACTCGGAACAATGCCGTTTAGATCGCCGCTTGCGGCATACCAACCAATCGTAACGCCGGAGCCGACACTTACGCCGCTCGGGCCGGTAGTTGCCGCTGATGCATCGTCATACGAGAAAGAGCCGCTCACCGTACTGGGGCCGTAGCCAAGCGTGTTAACGACACTGAAGTCATAGGTCACGGTGGCTGCCTGGGCTGCGCACGTCAAACCGAGTGCAATGGCTAAGGATGCAAGGATGCGTTTCATTTTGATTTCTATCCTGTCGGTGGCCGAGGGCAATTGATTTCGCCCCTCCGGACGGCGGAACATTATCAAAGCAATCAACGTGCCAGTCGTTCAAAGGATTGTTACTTCTCGCTTTGCTTGAATGTACGTCGGAGAGCCGGTGTCACTGTGTAAAGTCAGCCGACAAGAACGGGGGCGCCACAACCCACCAACCTGCCGTTTTCAAACCAGCCCATTGGTTTCAAACCCGCCCCACCGTTCTGATGTCCCTGCAGATCTGGCTTCTCTACACCCTGGCGGCGCTGGGGCTATCGCTGTCCCCTGGCCCCAACAGCCTGCTCGCGCTCACGCATGGCGCGCTGCATGGGACCCGCGCCTCGCTCGCCACGCTGCTCGGCGGCAGCCTGGGATTTACATTCATCATCGCGCTGTCGATGTTCGGCATCGGCGCCTTGCTGCAGGCCTCACCCCTGGCATTGCAGACCCTGCAATGGGTGGGCGCAGCCTATCTGGCCTGGCTGGGCGTGCAGGTCTGGCGCTCGGCCCCGATTCAGCTCACGCTGGTTCCGGGCGTGCCAGGGCCCAGTCGGCCGAACGGAACTTCAACGATACCGCCCCCGCTCTGGAGCCTGTTTCGTCAGGGCTTGCTTGCAGCCGCCACCAACCCCAAAGGCATTCTGTTTTTCGCGGCCTTCCTGCCGCAGTTCATCGACCCCGCAGGTTCCGTGCTGAAGCAGTTCAGCATCATGGCGGCCACGTTTGTCGTCATTGAATTTCTGGTGGAGCTGGCCCTGGCCGCCACGGCTCAGCGTGTGGCCGGATGGCTTGCGCGAGTGGGGCAGACTTTCAATCGGGTCTGTGGGGCCTTGTTTATCGGCCTTGCGCTGGCGTTGCTCTGGCGAGGATGAGGCGGGGTTACCGAGGAAGGCGTTATCGCTCGGATTGATCAGCGGCTTTCGCGAACAGCCTGCGAGCGAATTCAGCCCCCCGCCACCCAGTCCCCCGACTTGCCGCCGTGCTTTTCCAGCAGCCTCACCTCAGTAATCACCATGCCCCGATCCACGGCCTTGCACATGTCGTAGATGGTGAGCAGGCCGACCTGAACGGCGGTCAAGGCCTCCATCTCCACGCCGGTCTTGCCGTCGCACTCGACCGTGGCGGTGCAATGCACGGCCTGAGCCGCCGCATCGAGTTCGAGGTCAACCGCGACGCGGGTGAGTGCGATCGGATGGCACAGGGGGATGAGGTCGGCTGTGCGCTTGGCCGCCTGAATGGCCGCAATTCGTGCGATGCCCAGCACGTCCCCTTTTTTGGCCGTCCCCGAGGCAACCATGTCGAAGGTGGTGGGCTGCATTCGAATCATGCCCGCAGCAACCGCGATCCGGTGAGTGACTGCTTTGGTGGCCACATCCACCATATGGGCCTGACCGGCATCGTCGAAGTGGGTGAGTTTGGAGGGCGGGGTCATGCAGAGCGAGGGGTTGGATTGATGGGTGTGCTTGATCAGGCACGCTGTCGTTCAGGCTTTCGAGTCCGGGCAGCCCTCAGGGACCAGTACGCCCATTTGATGAAGATGGCGTCAAGATTCCGGCTCCAGGCTTTCCCGGGCCGACTGCCGCGGAAGTCTCGGCTCAATAGCAGTCGGGCCACATCGAGCCAACGTCCTTCTCTGGCCAGGCGGGGCAGCGGTTTGGGATAGACCAATCCCGACCAGCCGTCATGATTATCCAGATCCTGGACCACAGCCTCGCCGCGGGCCCGCTGGGCGAGCGCGCCAAGCAGGTCACCGCCTGCAGCATCCGCAGCAGTGATGGAGCCCCAGGCCCTCGGATTGAACTCAAGAAAGACCAGTTCGCCCGAGGGCCGGCGCATGTAGTCGATCTGACCATAGCCGTTCCAGCGGAGGTGTTGACCGAAGCGCTCGAGATCGCTCATTGCCTGCGGAAGTGTTTCGTGGCGAATTTTCTCGGGAGGGGCCATGGGCATTGACCCGCGCAGAAGAAGTTTCTGAAAGACATGGACACGCAGCACCCTGCCCGCCTCAAAGTAACCGCCAGCCGCCCAGGTCTCGCCGTCGACCCACTCCTGCACGCTGACCTTCGATACTTTGGAGATCTGCGCGAAGGCCTGCTCCAGAGCGGCCGGATCATCACACCGTCGGACCTGTACCCCCGCTGCTCCTGAGTCTCCCTTCACCATGATGGGATAGCCCCATGCGCGGGCGATCTGCAGACCCTGTGCTGCGGTCTCGATCACTTCGGAATGAGGGACGATCAGTCCCGCCTGCCTGGCCTCTTGCAGCATCAGGCTTTTTGACAGCAGGGTGTCGAGTGACACCGGACAGTGTTCGTTCAGCAGGCATCCTTTGCCTGCAAACACGGCATGGCAGACCGGGATCATGTCCTCCAGCATCGGGACCACAAGACGCAGTCTCGGATCATCACGCCAGGCGAACAGGGCGTCTCGCACCTGGGACAGGTCAGTGGACCGGGTCAGCCAGCGATGAATGAACGGCGCGCGATACTCGGCGCCCCCCGTATCCACAATGATGCAGGTGAGCCCCTCACGATGCAGGCGATGGGCAAGCACCAGGGTCTGCGGCCAGGCCGATGCGCCAACCAACAGCACGATCGGTCCTTGGGGTGGCATTGTGCGCATGGGTCAGTTGCTTTCCGGGCCGCCCGCCGACACGTTCATTCTCGCGTAAACCCCACGCCAGACCCCGGGTTGCACTTGGTTGAGTGTCGCGATTCGGCGGGCCAGGGCTTGTGCACACCGCACGGTTGCGGCCCGACGATCAAGGGTCCGATCGACTTCGATGGGCGATCCGACATCGATCTGGAAATTCTGCCCCGAAATTCGAGAGACGGTGACCGCAAAGAGCGCTGAGCCAAGGAGGTGACACAGTCCCGGTGCGCCGGCACCCACGCGCAAGACCCTCCCCTCATGCGGCACCTCGGTCATGCCTGTGCCCTCGAAGTCGCCTGTCTTGATGCTGACGATGCCGCCCTCGGCAAGGACCTGGCGAGCGTTCCGCATCGCGCCAGTCGCCTTGCCCTCGACCCGAATGCGACCTGCGAGCCATCGATCCTCGACCTGCGTCCGGATCGGATTGAGAAACCGCAAGCCAAAGCGGGAGCCCGAAAATCCATGTTCAGGGCGGCTGAGATGGTGAACCGCCAGTCCAGCCCGATGACAGCCCCACTTTCCAACGCTACTGTCAAAGTCCGTGTTCACCATCCAGAGCACCACGCCCTTGCCGGCCCGCAGCGCCGCTTCGATCCGCTCCAGCCCCTGCCACTGAACGGCGGGGCGCCAGATGCCCTGCCGCGCCGCGAGGGTTTGAATCTTGATTTCAAATGCCGTGGCGCGCTGGGCGCGGATGCGGTCGCGTTCGCGAGGGGGGCCGGAAGGTAACGAAAATCCGCTGAGGCGTCGAGCAGCCTGCGGCCAGGACGATTGCGGCACCAGCCGGGCACAGACCTGCGCTGCGAGAAGCTCGGTCATGACCGAGACATCGCTCGAGCGAACGACCGGGCGCCAGCGATCCCTGCTTCGCGGGCCGAGCGATCGGTCGAGGGCCAGGTGTGCAATGCGCCGAAGGCGTTCAATCATGTCCGGAGGTTGCAGAGAAGCGGATTCGCTGAGACCGAGGACCCGCAGAAGCCAAACGGGTCGTGGAGGTCCACAATCGACCCTTCTACAGTAATCGTCCCACCCGATGCGTGCCAATGTTCTCAATCCGGGCCCATTCAGTCAGTCCGCGTGGTCGGCTTGTTTCCTCTGCATGCGACGTGGCCTGGCCAGCGTCCTGATTGGAGCCCTGCTGATCCCGATGGCGGACGCTCAGACCCCATCGCCCATCGATCAGTTGCCTCGCCTGGGCGATCCTTCAGGCGACGAGCTGTCGCCTCAGGCCGAGCGCCAGTTGGGCGAGGCCATCATGCGACAGATCCGTCGTGATCCCGCTTTTCTGGATGATGCCGAGGCCACCGATTTCCTGGTGACGTTCACCGGGGCGCTGCTCGCCACCCCAGCTGCAGCCGGCCAACGGATGAACTTTTTCCTGATGGATGACGGATCGATCAACGCCTTCGCTCTTCCCGGGGGATTCATTGGCGTGCACACCGGCCTGATTGCCGCATCGCGGTCTGAGTCCGAACTCGCCTCGGTTCTGGCCCACGAGATTGCGCATGTCACGCAGCGGCATGTGGTGCGAATGCTCGCCCAGCAGCGGCGAGCCAGCATGATCTCCATGGCAACCATGGCGCTCACCCTGCTGGCAGCGCGTTCCAATCCCCAGGCGGCAATGGGCGGCATGATGCTGGGGGACCATGTCCTGCGCAGCACGTCGCTCTCCTTTTCTCGTGACGCGGAACGCGAGGCGGATCGACTGGGTCTGGAAATGCTGCGTCAGGCCGGGTTCGAGCCCCAGGGAATGTCAGCCTTCTTCAATCGGCTGCAGGTGGCGACCCGCGTTTACGAGACTCAGGCGCCTGCTTGGCTGCGTACCCATCCGCTCACCACCGAGCGGATCGCGGACATTGACCTTCGGCTGCAGGATGCGCCACGACGCCAGCGGATCGACAGCGTTGAATTTCGGCTGATTCAGGCCCGTCTTCGAGCCACACTGGACGGCAGCGGTACCGGCCGACAGCGGGCGCGTGAACAAGCGGAGCTGGCGGTGCGCGAGGCTGCTGCGCCCGGGGCAGAAGACTGGTTTGGTCTCGCTTCAATCGCTGCAGCCCAGGGTGACCTCGCCCGCATGACCCAGGCTCTGTCCCGAGCACGGGCCGCGCTCGGGACAGACCATCCCTGGTTTGCACGGCTTGAAGCCGCGGCCCGCCTGGAAGCGGGGGATGCCCGAGGTGCGCTCGACCTGTGCCGCCAGGCCCTTGCGCGTTTCCCGGATCAGCGGGCGCTGGTCCGGGTTCAGGCGCAAGCCTTGCTCGTGCTGGGCGAGGCTGCACCGGCGGTCGCCGTGCTGCAGGAGGCCACGCGCGCATGGCCTCAGGATGACGCTTTATGGTTGATGCTGTCCAAGGCCCATGAACTAGAAGGACGGCGTGCCCGAGCGCATCGAGCGGCGGCTGAGCGCTTCGTGATTCTTGGTGCCTACATGGCAGCTGTCGATCAGTTGAGGCGCGCTCAACGCGAGCCTGACCCCGATTTCCATGTCACATCGATCATCGACGCCAGGCTGCGTGAACTGGAGCCTGCGGCCCGTCGCGAACTCGAAGAGTCTCGTCAGACGGGCCGAGAACGGATGCCTTGGGTCGTCAGTCCGGTCGAGGCCGACTGACAAAGCCGAAGCTGAGCTGGGGCGATGAAGCGATCAGGTGGACCTCATGTTCACCCAGCAGACTCAGTCGTGCAGTGATCGCTGCGGGTGTCCCGGTTTCGGCTTTTGCTTCGGCACTGGGAACATCGAACGCAATGGGAAGCTGGGCGAGGTCGCGGTCATCCACACACCCGGGCCCCTGATCGGTCTCGAGCCACAGATTGCCGTCTGAATCGAGGGCCCCGCGATCGATTCTGTGGACGGGATAGCCGGTGTGTGTGATCAGGCCCGGTGCGACCGTGTCCTTTGAACCCGTCATGACCCGAAAGTACAAGGGCGCCAGATCGAGATCGACGAACACCCGCTGCGGGCCGTTCTGCCAGTACCAGCGCCCGGCTTCGTCGTGCAGGTAGTTGCGACCGATGAAATCCACAATCGGCGGGCTGGTGATCTCGCTGCCCTGGCCATGCAGGGTTTCATCAAACCCGGCCACCCCTCGATCAACCAGCATCCACCGGCCGCGCCGTGTCAGGCGCAGCCAGCCGTGCATGGCGGGCACGTTGGGCCAGCGGGCCATGGCGCGGCGCACCTCATCATCAAGCGGCATGGCGGTCTCCTGTAGTGCGGTCCGTGGGCGGTGCAACGCCGCAGGCGCGGTCTTGAGGCAGGCGGGCGTATCGACTGAAGTGGTCAAAGGCTCTGTGCGGCAGCCAGTCCAGACGACCAGGCAGTGCACCACGGGCAAAGCCGACATGACCGCCCGTGGCCGGATACTCCAGGCAGACGCGGGCACTGACCTCCCGCGGCTGGGCCAGAAATTGCGCGGGCAGAAACGGATCGTTCAGGGCATTGACGATCAGGGTGGGCACTTCGATGCCTCCCAGAAACTGCCGGCAGGAGCAGCGCTGCCAGTAATCGATCGCGCTGCGAAAACCATGCAGGCGCGCCGTGACATGCTCATCAAAATCAAAGAAATCGCGCGCCGAGCGCACCCGGCTCACATCGAGCAGTCCGGGAAAGCGATGGGCCAGTTGCAGGCTCTTGCGCTTGAGACTCACCAGGAAGTTGCGGGCATACAGGCGACTGAACCCCTGCTTGAGCGCCACGGCACCGGCCTGCAGGCTCTGAGGCGGGCAAAACGCCACGGCTGCCGCAACAAAGATGGCGTCGTGTCCCTGCTCCCCCAGCCATTTGAGCAGCACATTGCCGCCGAGCGAGACGCCGGCCACCAGCAGCGGCGCTGCTGAGGGCAGGGCCGTGCGCAAGCGCCGCAGGATCCAGTCGATTTCGGCGGAGTCGCCCGAGTGATAGGCCCGGGGCAGCCGGTTGAGCTCGCCGCCGCAGCCCCGGAAGTGCACCACCACACCGGCCAGCCCCTGGGCCGCCGTCTGCGCCATCAGGGCGCGCGCATAGTGGCTGCCCGAACTGCCCTCGAGACCATGAAACAGCACGACCAGGGCAGGCGCGTTCGATAATTCCGGCCCGATCCAGTCAAGATCGATGAAGTCGCCATCGGGCGTATCCCAGCGCTCGCGCCGGTAGGTCACCGCAGGGCGAGGGCATAGCAGGGCAGGCCAGACCGTCTGGGCGTGAGCGCCCGGCAGCCAGGCAGGAGCCCGGTAGGGCTCGGCACGCATCAGTGCAGTCGGCGCCGGTCTGTGGGCGGGCGATCGGCATCATCGCCCGCATCGAGCGGGTCGGTCTCTCCGGGCAGCAAGCCAGGCCGCCGGGCCGCCGGCCGGCCCGGACCCCAACCCTCGGCCGGAGCGCTCGAGGCCTGGACATCGCCACTCAGCGCGCTCAGCACATCCTCGTCGTCGCCTTCGCCGGCCTCGTCGTCTTCATCTTCGGCAACCCCGGCATGATGCATCAGCAACCGCCAGCCGCTGGGCGTGCGCACGAAGATGTTGGTGGCAATCACCTCGATCTCCTGAGTGCCGCCGGGGCCGCTGACCGTGATGCATTCAATCAGGCTGTGCACGGCCATGTCGGCTGTTCGCACGGCATGGACTCGGCTCGGCCGAATCTGCAGCCCGCCATGCGACAGGATTTCGCGAAACGATGATTCGACCGCCCCGCGGCCGATCAGACGCGGCCCACTTGGATGATTGCAGACGATCGCATCGTCATCGGCCCACAGTGACATGACCGAGGCGAGATCGCCCCGGGCCAGCGCCTTGTAGAAAGCCGTCTCGACCGACTCGGCTGACTGCATCCGCACCGGGTTCAGTGCCCCTTGACGGTGACGCCCGGCTTGAGCCGGTACTCGGTGCTGCAGTAGGGGCATCGGGCCTGGCCGTTGTGAGACAGATCGAGAAAGACCCGGGGATGGGCATTCCAGGTGCTCATGTGGCGGTTGGGACAGAACGCCGGCAAATCGGCTGCGCCCAATTCGACGACCGGGGTCGTCGGGTCGGATGCGCTGGGGGTGGCGGATGCCGCGGAGCGATCTGCCGGAGCAGACGAGGAGGCATGGCTCATGGGAACGCTCGTCGGGTGGGTTCGATGGGGCAATGTCAGACCGCGCTCAGCCAGCCCTGGTAGGCCGGGGCCTTGCCAGCGACCACATCAAAGAACAGGGCCTGCAGCTTTTCGGTCACGGGACCGCGCCGGCCCTCGCCGATGATGCGGTCGTCGAGCTCGCGAATCGGTGTGACCTCGGCGGCAGTGCCGGTGAAGAAGGCCTCGTCGGCGCAGTACATCTCGTCGCGCGTGATGCGCTTTTCGATGACGTTGTAGCCCAGGTCACGGGCCATCTGGATGACCGAATCGCGGGTGATGCCATCAAGGCACGATGCCAGGTCGGGCGTGTAGAGCGTGTTGTTGCGAACGATGAAGACGTTCTCGCCGGCACCTTCGGACACATAGCCTTCGGTGTCGAGCAGCAGGGCTTCGTCGTAGCCGTTGGCCGTGACTTCCTGGTTGGCCAGGATGGAATTGATGTAGTAGCCGCTCGCCTTGGCGCGCACCAGTGAGACATTCACATGGTGGCGGGTATAGGACGAGGTCTTGACGCGGATCCCGCGGGCCATGCCGTCTTCACCGAGGTAGGCCCCCCAGGGCCAGGCCGAGATCGACACATGCACGGTATTGCCGCGGGCCGACACCCCGAGCTTTTCGGAGCCGATCCAGGCGATCGGCCGCAGGTAGCACGACTCGAGCTTGTTGGCCCGCACCACTTCCTTTTGCGCCTCGGCGATCTGCTCGGCCGAAAAAGGCATCGCCATCTGAAAGATCTTGGCCGAATTGAAGAAGCGCCGGGTGTGCTCCTGCAGGCGGAAGATCGACGTGCCGGTGCCGGTCTTGTAGGCGCGCACGCCTTCGAAGACCGCCATGCCGTAGTGCAGCGAGTGGGTCAGGACGTGAATCTTTGCATCACGCCAGTCCACCAGCTTGCCGTCAAACCAGATGTATCCGTCGCGGTCGGCCATCGACATGGTGCGTTCTCCCGGGAATGGAATGCTGTGCCAAAGCCTGCGATTGTAGCCGCAACGCGTCCCAAGGGCCGGCCAGTACAATCGCTCGATGATCCCCGCCAACCTGCCTGCCCAACTCGGCCTGCTCTGCGTCATGCAGGCACTGCTGCTGACCAACAACGTCACTCTCATTGCCGTCAATGGTCTGGCAGGCGCAGCGCTCGCCGGCAACCCGATCTTTGCCACCCTGCCGGTCACGGGGTATGTGCTGGGCGCCGCCCTCACCAGCATGTCGGCGGCCCGCTTCATGAAGGCCCGCGGCCGCCGCGCGGGCTACACCCTGGGCTCCATCTTTGCACTGGCGGGCAGCCTGCTCGCCTGGCATGCCGTGGCCGAGCGCAACATGGCCCTGCTGGTGTTTGCCACCTTCGTGCTCGGGGTCTACAACGCCTTCGGGGCCAGCCTGCGCTTTGCCGCAGCCGATGTGGCCGATGCCTACCAGCCGGCGTTTCGCGCCAAGGCGATCTCCCTGGTGCTCGGGGCCGGCATCGTCGGTGGCATCGTCGGGCCCGAGCTGTCCAAGTACACCCGGGAGTGGTTGCCCACGCTGTTCTCGGGCACCTACCTCACGCTGTCGGTGTTTGCGATCGCCTCGCTTGTGCTGGCGCAGGCCCTGAAGCTGCCCGAGTCTCAGGTGGCCGCCGCAGCGCAGGGCCCTGCAAGGCCCCTGCGGGTGATTCTGGCCCAGCCGGCCGCCTGGGCTGCCGTGCTGATTTCAGCCATGTCCTATGGTGTGATGAACCTGGTCATGGTGGCCACGCCGCTGGCCATGGAGGTGTGCAGTCATCCCTACTCGGCGGCGGCACGGGTGCTGGTGTGGCATATCGTGGGCATGTTTGCGCCGGGACTGGTCACGGGCTCGCTCATTGGCCGGTTCGGCACCATCCAGATCATGCTCACCGGCTGTGTGCTGATGTTCGTCTGCGCCGCAATTGCGCTCTCGGGCATCGAGATCTGGCATTTCACGGTGGCGCTCTTTCTGCTCGGGGTGGGCTGGAACTTCATGTACACCGGCGCCACCACGCTGCTCACCACCACCTACACCCCAGCCGAAAAGAACCGCGTTCAGGGTTTCAACGATGCCTGCGTCTTTGCCGTCATGGTGACCTCATCGCTGTCCTCGGGAGCCTTGCTGCATGTGCAGGGCTGGACCATCATCAATGCACTCTCGGTGCCGGCCACGGTGGTGGCGCTGGTGGCCATCCTGCGCGCTGCCCGAACCACCGGCTGGGCCATCGGCCGCGTACCTGCACGCTGAGTGCCGTGCTGAAACACGACCCGGGCCCTGACGCTGGTCTGCTTGAGGGCGCCCGTCTGATGGGCACTGCAGCCCTGGGCACCTTCTTCTGGGGCATCGCCACCGGGGTGGCCATGATCAAGGGGGGCCTGTCGCCCGTGCAGGCGATCGGCATGACCATCGTGGTGTTCTCGGGTACGGCGCAGCTCGCCGCGCTGCCGCTCATGATCGAAGGTGCAGCGCTGCCCGTGATCTGGCTCACGGCCACATTGGCCAATCTGCGCTTCGTGCTCTACAGCGCCATCACGGCCAACGAATTCCGTCGCCTGCCGCTGGCCCGCCGATTCGGCCTGGGCTGGCTCACCACCGACAGTGGCATTGCAACCTACCTGCATCATCGCGAGGCCTTTGCAGCGCAACCGCGCCGGCGCGCCGGCCTGTATGCAGGAATCAACGGCCTCACCTATGGCGCCTGGATCTCGGGCACGGTCATTGGCGTGGTGTTGGCGGGCAGCCTGCCCGACTCGCCCCGTCTCGCATTTGCAGGGGTGCTGGCCATCCTCGGGCTGGTGGGCGCCATGCTGCGCGATGCGCCCGCCTGGGCCAATGCAGCCGTTGCAGGCATCCTGGCCACACTCGCCACGGACTGGCCGTTTCGCAGCGGCCTCTTTCTCGCCATTCTCGCGGGCGCTCTGGTGGCCACGGTCATGACCCGCCAGCCCGTCCAGCCAGGCAAGCCCGCATGACCCGGTCGGTCCAGTCGCGGCCGTGTTGCGCCACGCCGATCCCGCGATCCCCCGCGCCATGATCCTGCAGGGCAACGACATCCTCTGGGCCATCGCCGGACTCGCCGCCGTGGTCTTCATCACCCGCAATGTGTTTGTGGTGCTGCCCGCCGCACTGCAGCCGCGCGGTGCGCTGGAGCGCGCGCTGCGACATGTGCCCATTGCGGCATTGGCCGCTCTCACGCTGCCGCAGTCCCTGGCGGTGCTGCGCTCGGCCTCTCCCGATCTGATGCTGGTACTTACCGATGCACGGTTGCCGGCCGCGGTGGTCACGGTGCTGGTGGCCTGGTGGTGGCGCAGTGCGCTGTGGGGCATGCTGGCGGGCTGCGCGGTCTTTGGTCTCCTGCTTGTTCATGGCGCTGCGCTCGCCGAACTGTGGGGGTCACATGGCCAGTGATCCGCGGCCTGTCCCGGCCTCCCTGACACAGCTCTTTCTGGTGTTCAGTGGCCTCGCACTGCGGGGATTCGGCGGCGTGCTGCCCTGGGCGCAGCGGGTGCTGGTCGAGGAGCGACAGTGGCTCACCCGCGAGGAGTTTCTCGAGACGCTGGCGTTTGGTCAGCTGCTGCCCGGCCCCAATGTCTGCAATGTGGCGATCATGGTGGGCGATCGGTGGTTTGGCTGGCGCGGCGCGGTCACGGCCCTGTCGGGCATGCTGGCCGCTCCCCTTGCGCTCGTTCTCATCGCCATCAGCCTGTACGGGCAGGTGGCCGATGCGCCGCTCCTGCGGCACGCACTGGCTGGCATGGGCGCTGTGGCCGGTGGCTTGTTCATGGCCACAGCCGTCAAGCTGGCCCTCGGCGCGCGGCGTCAGTGGCGATGGCTGGGCTTTGGTCTGCTCGCCTTCCTGGGCCTGGCAGTGTTCAGAATCCCCATGGCAGCCCTGATGCTGGGTCTGGCGCCCGTGGCGATTGGCGCGGCGGTCTGGGCCCAGCGACGCCAGGGCACACAGTCGGGCCAGGCGGCCCCGAGCCGGACTTCAAGCGCCCAGGGTCAGGCCCCCAGAGATGAGGATCGCTCATGAGCGTCGAAGCGCTGATCGATCTGCTGCTGCACTTTGCCAGCCTCTCGCTGCTGGCCATTGGCGGTGCGCTGGGGCTTGCCCCCGAGATGCGCCGCTACCTGGTCGATGAGCAGCAGCTCATGAGTGGCACTGCATTCACTGAAGCCATCGTGATCGCTCAGGCGGCGCCCGGCCCGAACATTCTGTTCGTGACCCTGCTCGGCTGGCAGGCGGGCGGGGCCTGGGGGGCGTTGGCCACCACGGTGGGACTGCTGCTGCCTTCGAGTCTGCTCACCTGGTGGGGCGCGCGTTTCAAGCGCCAGCGCGAAGACGCTCCCTGGGTCGCCGCCGTGCGCACCGGTCTTTCGCCGATCGCGATCGGTCTGACCGCCGCCGCGGGCTGGGTGGTGTCCGCAGGCAATAACGGATCCGATGGGCGCCTCTGGGCGCTGGGCGGCGCAGCCCTGCTGATCGTGCTGCGATCGCGCATCAACATGCTCTGGCTCATTCTGGCCGGGGCACTGGCCGGCATCCTGCTCGAAGCAGGCTGATGGCATCATCCAGGTCAAAAATCCGTTCAGCCGACCGCATTGCCTTGTTTTGGACCACACCATGAACTCCTCCCGCAAGACCGCCTTTGTCGATGGCCAGGAAGGCACCACCGGCCTGCAGATCCGCGAGCGGCTGCTCGCCCATCCCGACATCACGCTGCTCGAGATCGAAGCCGATCGCCGCAAAGACACCGCACGGCGTCGCGAACTGATCAATGCGGCCGATGTGGTGTTCCTCTGCCTGCCCGATGACGCAGCGCGCGAGTCGGTCACCCTGCTCGATGCGGGCAATACCCGCACCTCATTCATTGATGCCAGCACGGCGCATCGGGTGGCCGAGGGTTGGACCTACGGCTTGCCGGAGCTGGGTGCGAACCAGCGCGCGGCCATTCGCCAGTCGCGGCGTGTGGCGGTCAATGGCTGTCATGCTGCCGGATTCATCCTGGCCGTGGCCCCCCTGGTGGCTGCGGGCCTGGTCCCTGCCGACTATCCGGTGAGCGCCACGTCCATCACGGGCTATTCAGGCGGTGGCAAGAAGATGATCGCCGACTACGACGCAGCCCGCGAGAACCGTGCGCTCGATGCCGCTCGCATGTATGCCCTCGGCCTGGTCCACAAGCACCTGCCCGAAATGAAGGCCTACTGTGGCCTGTCGCGCGCGCCGGTGTTTGTGCCCATCGTCGACAACTTCTACAAGGGCATGGCCGTCTCGGTGCCTTTGCATACCCATCTGCTCAGGCCCGGCACAACCCGCGTGCAGGTGCATGCCGCCTTGTCCGCCCATTACGCGGGTGAGCGGTTCGTGAGGGTCATGCCGCTCGATGAGCCGAGCAACGCCCCGGGCGGATTCTTCGATCCCATGGCCTGCAACGACACCAACCGCAATGATGTTCACGTCTTTGGCAACGACGAGCGCATGCTGGTGGTCTCCTGCCTGGACAACCTCGGCAAGGGCGCTTCGGGCGCGGCAGTGCAGTGCATGAACCTCATGCTGGGCCTGGACGAAGCGCAGACCCTGGCCAGCTGATTCAATCGGTGTCGCCGATGAGCGAGCGCCAGAGCCTGCGCACGGCCTCGCGATGCGCGCTGAAGGTGTCCTGGGGCACGCGGGCATAGCGCGCGTCGTTCAGGCGCAGCAGGTGCTGTTGCTTGCGAAAGTCCCGGTAGGCCTGAGCACAGGCCTGAGCATCCGCAGTCTCGATCAGCCCCGCCTGTGCGGCACGCTCCAGCAGCGCGATATTGCCCGCATTGTCGAGCAGTGCCGGATGCGTGCGGCCGTGCGCAAGCACGAGGTACTGCACGATGAACTCGATGTCCACCATGCCGCCCCGGTCGTGCTTGATATCGAAGTCGCCGCTGCGGTTGGGATGGCCTTCGAGCATCTTGCCGCGCATGTTGCGAACCTCGGTCCTGAGCGTGTCCAGCGTGCGGGGCAGGGCGAGCAGGTCGCGGCGCAAGTGCTCGAATCGCTCGCCGAGCGCGATATCGCCCGCCGCAAAGCGGGCGCGGGTGAGGGCCTGATGCTCCCAGACCCAGGCCGATTCCCGCTGGTAGTTCTCGAAGGCCGACAGACTCGACACCAGCAGCCCTGCATTGCCATTGGGGCGCAGTCGCAGATCGATCTCGAAGAGCAGGCCCGCGGCCGTTCGCGTGGAGAGCCAGCCCGATAGCCGCTGAGCAAGCAGGGAGTAGGCGGGCTGGGCCATCGGGTCGTCATCCTCATAGATGAAGACCAGATCCAGGTCCGAGGCGTAGCCCAGCTCCTTGCCCCCCAGGCGGCCATAGGCGATCACGGCAAAGACCGGAACCTCCCGATGCCGTTGACGCACCTGCAGCCAGGCCTGCTCCAGGGCAACCGACAGCACCCGGTCGGCCAACTCGCTCAGATGATCCGACAGCCGCTCAACCGTCAGCTGACCGGCGAGGTCCTGAGTGAGCAGCCGAAACACCTGGGCATGATGGCCCTCGCGCAGGAGATCCATCTGACGCTCGATGTCGGGCTCCCCGCCGGGCAGCCGCATGAGACCGATCGATTGTCGCAGGTCGCGCTCCCAGGCCTTGAGATCCGCCCCCTGCAGGATCTGTCCATCGAGCAGTTCATCCAGGACCACCGGATGTCGGGTGAGGTAGTCGGCGGCCCAGCGCGCCTGCCCGATCATGCGCAGCAACTGTCGATAGGCACCCGGGAACTGGACCAGCAGCGCCAGATAGGCCGGTCGCCCGGCCACGGTCTCCAGCAGGTCGATCAGCCGGCCCAGCCAGTCGGTGCGGGCGATGCCCGCTGCATCCGGCGATTGCGCGGTCTCCAGTGTGATCCCTTCCCGCAGGGCCTGATCGATCAGCTGATCGATGCGGGCCCGGGTGTCGGACTTGGCCATCCGGTAGCGTCGGCCTTCGCGCAGTGCGTCGAGCCGGGCCTGGCCCTGGGCATCCACGCTCAGCGCCTGCTCACGGCGATCGCCTTGCGCGGCCTGTGGAGGGGTGCCTGAGGCGGATTCACTCAGCAGGCCATCGAACACTTCGGCCACCCGGGCGCGCGCGGCCTCGAGCCGGCTGTCGAAGACCTCGGGCGCGAGGCCGATCATGCAGGCAACGCGGGCCCGCATTGCGGGGTCGTCTGCCAGTCGATGGGTCTGGGCATCCTCCTGATACTGCACCGCATGCTCGATCCGGCGCAGCAGGGTGTAGGCCTCGCGCAGCTGGTGCGCTGTATCGGCCTCGATCAGTCGACGCTGGGCCAGGGCCTCGAGCGTGTGCAGGGTTCGGCGATCCCGCAGCCCACTGTCGCGGCCGCCTCGCACCACCTGAAACAGCTGCGCACAGAACTCCACCTCGCGGATGCCGCCACGACCGAGCTTGACATCGATGCCCCCGCCATCGCGCTGATCCTTGCGACGATCCCGCCGATCGGCCTCGCTGCGAATCAGGCGATGCAGGTCGCGCATGGCATCGATGGCCGCAAAGTCCAGGTAGCGTCGGTAAACAAAAGGCGTGACGATCTCGCTCAGCGAGGCCTCGTCACGGCTGCGCGCCTCGGGCCCGGCCAGCCCGCTGTCGGCAATCACCCGGCTCTTGAGCCAGGCGAATCGCTCCCATTCACGGCCCTGTTCAAAAAAATACTGCTCAAGCATGCCCAGGCTGACAGTGAGCGGGCCGGAGTCGCCATTGGGGCGCAACCGGGTATCCACCCGAAAGACAAAGCCGTCGGCAGTGACCTCCGAGATCAGGCCGGTGAGACGACGCGCCAGCCGGTGGAAGAACTCATTGGAGTCGATGCGCCCGTGGCCCTGGGCATCGCCCTGCGTACGACCGCCATCGCGATGCACATAGACCAGGTCGATGTCGGAGGACACATTGAGTTCGTTGCCCCCAAGCTTGCCCATACCCACGATCAGCAGGTCTTGAGGTGCGCCGTCGGCATCGAGGGGCAGACCATGCACCTGGACCAGCTCCCTCGCCAGATATCGCAAGGCGGTATTGACGGCCAGACAGGCCACCGCACTGACCGCGCCGCAGACCTCGGCCAGCGAGGCCTGCTGGCGCACATCGCGCTCCATGAGCGCCATCTGGATCAGTTGGCGCAAGCGTCTCAGGGCGGGGCCGGGGTCCTGGGCTGCCGTGGGGTCAGCCGCCGATGCGGTCCGCAGCTGCAACCACGCGTGCTCGATGCGCGGCTCGTCGATGGTGGTGCTGCTCAGTTCGCCCAGCAGGGCGATCCGCTCGGGAGCACGGCGCTCCAGGGCATCGAGGCTGCGCGAAAACCAGGGCGAGAGCGGTCGTGCTTGGAAGTCCATCCCCCTATGCTACAGTCGCCGCGCCATTGAAACGCCGGCGCGCCCACTGCCGCGACGGCCTGCCATGCGCGACTCCATGACGTCCGACGCCGCGCCCTCCGAACCGCCCAGTCCACCGCCGCGCATCCGCCGACCCCGGTCGGTTCTGCGACCCGCGCTGATCTCGGCTGCGTTCGCCCTGTCGGTGGTGGCGCTGGCCCTGCTGATTTTGCGGGCCTGGGTGTGGCCACAACTCGACCGATGGCGTGAGCCGCTCCAGGCGCTGGTCAGCAAGACACTCGCACGACCCGTGCAGATCGGCCAGATCACGGGGGCCTGGAGTGGGGCGGCGCCTGTGCTGGTGGTGCGCGATCTGCGGATCGATGCACCCGATGGCCGTGCGGGGCTCACCGCGCTGTCGTTGCGGGGCGTGCTCTCTCCTGCCGCCCTCTGGACGGGCGAATTGCGGTTTTCGTCGCTGGTGATCGAACAGCCCCGAATTCAGGTCACCCGCAATGCCCAGGGTGAAATCGCGCTGGCCGGCTGGCCCATGGCGCGTTCATCACAGGGCCCCTCCGCTGCGCTCGACTGGGTTTTGAGACAGGGCCGGATTCAGGTGGAGTCGGGTCAGCTGGAGCTCCAGGATGCGCTGGGCCGCTGGCCTGATCAGACCGCGGTGCCTCTGGCCTTGCGCATGGCCAGTGCACGGGAGGGCCATGCGCTGGATGTGCAGGTTGGCCAGACCGGGTCCGCGCAGGCGTTGCAGGTCTCCTTCAAGGCACGATGGCAGCAGCCACTGTGGTCAAGGCCGAGTGATCTTGCGTCCTGGACGGGGCTCGCCCATCTCGATGGCCAGGGGGTCGACTGGGCGACTCTGGTGGGGCAGATTCCTCGACTTCAGGCGCTGCTGCCCGCGCCCGGTGCTGCACCCAACGCAAGGATGGCGCTCCAGGCCTGGGCGGGATTCGAACGGGGTCGCGAGCTGCGGGGCTTCGCGCGCGCCGAAATCGTCCGCTTCGATGCAGCAGGCGAAAGACCCGCAGCGGGTCAGACCCCGGCGGGCCCTGCCAGGGGCCTGGCGCTGGTGGCCTCCGCCGTGGTGAGCCCCGCGCCGCGTCAGGGCGACGCCTCGGGCCGGTCGGGGCGTATCGAGCGGGTGAGCCTGACCGATGAGGACGGCTTGAGTCTGGTGGGCACCGGAAGCCTCACGCTGCCTGCGCAACCGCCTCGGACCGATGAACCGACCCGGCGCACCGAGGTCAGCCTTGTGCTCGACCCTCTGGAGCTGCAGGCGGTGGGCGCTTTCATGAGTCGACTCAAACAGGTCTCCGGTCTGAATCTGTGGCCGGACGACCTGCGGCTCAAGGGCCGACTGGAGCAGCTGCGATTCAAGTCCGATCCGACCGGTACCGAGAGCGAACCCTGGATCGAGGCCAGGGTGTCACAGGCAGGGCTTGCCTTTCGCCCGAGCGCGACCAGCGCCGTGGCCAGGGCGGCGTCGGATCCTCCGGCCGGTCTGTCAGGATTGACGGGCGAGCTGCGCTGGCGGCCGGGTGATGCGCAGGTCCAGATCGATGCAGGGCCACTCGAGCTGACGCTGCCCGGGGTCTGGGCTGAACCCACCCTCAGGCTGACCCGCCTCAAAGGGACCATTGCGGTCCACCGCCTTGATGAACCCTTCTCGAAACAGGGTCGGCGATGGACGATCGACAGCCCCAGGCTGGAATTTGCGACCGACGATTTTTCAGGTGCAGCCCGCCTCAAGTGGGCCTCTGCGCCCGGGTCGCCGGGTCAATTGCAGCTCGATGCCCGCATCGAACGGGTCGCGGCCAACCGGGTGGTGCGTTATCTGCCCTCGGTGGTGGGCTCGGCCACGCGAAGCTGGGTTCAGCAAGGCGTCCGCAGCGGGGCCGTTGAGAACATCGAGGTGCTGCTTCAAGGGGATCTCGCCCGCTTCCCGTTCCGGGAGCCATCGCAGGGGAAGTTTCGCGTCAGCGGCCGCATGCGCGAGGTCGGGCTCGACTACGCACCCGGTTGGCCTGGCCTTGAGGGTCTGGAGGGCCAACTGATTTTCGAGCGCGCGGGTTTCGAAGTGACAGCTGCCAGTGCCCGCATCCAGGGTGTGGCCCTGCGCACCCTGCGGGCCCGCATGAACGACTTTCGGGAAGGCCTGCTGAGTGTCGAAGGCCAGGGCGAGGGGCCCGCACAGTCGCTGCTCGATTTCATCGATCGCAGTCCGTTGGCCAGTTCAATCTCGACCTTCACACGCGATCTGCAGGTGCAGTCTGCAGCCGAAATGGGGCTGGCGCTGCAGATTCCGATCTTCGACCCTGCGGCGACCCGCGTGCGGGGCCAGGTCCTTCTGGCGGGCAACGACCTGATTCTGGACAGCACGCTGCCCCCCTTTGAAGGCGTGCAGGGACGAATCGAATTTACCGAATCCGGCCTGACCCTGAGAGACATCAAGGCCCAGTTTCTGGGTGGGCCCCTGAGCGTGAATGCCACACCGGGCGCAGCAGGCCAGTTGCGCATCGACGCGCAGGGCCGCTTGCAGGTGGCAGCGGTTCAGGCGCTGCTCAACAATGCACTGACCCAGTCTCTTTCCGGCAGCCTGCCCTATCGCGCCGAGATCAACGTGGATCGCCGGGCGTCCAGCCTGCGGCTGCGGTCCGATCTGACGGGGTTGGCCTCGAGCCTGCCTGCACCGCTGACCAAGGCCGCCAGCGAGCCGCTCGCGCTGGAGGTGAGGTCGCAGCCGCTGGCCCCCGCGCGAGCCAACGAACGTCCGCCGGGCGATCGGGTTGATGTGATGCTGGGGCGGGACATGCACCTGGCGCTTGAACGCAGGCGTGACCCATCGAGCGATCGCCTGCGGGTGCAGCGAGCGGGCTTCGGCATGGGCAATCCCCCCATCCTCAGGGATCGCGGGTTCAGCGTTGCGATGCGCACAGCGTCCTTCGATTTCGATACCTGGTGGGCCTTGCTGGCCCGCACCGATCTCGATGGGATGCGTCGGGCGTCGGGCGAGCAGCCCCTGCCCGGCTTCACCCTGGTGCCCGACTGGGTCTCGGTGGTGGCCGATACCCTTCGCATCGGTGGCCAGACCCTCAATGCGGTGGTGATTGGTGCATCCCGACAGGAAGGGCATTGGCGGGCCAATATCGCCGCGCAGGAGATCTCGGGCCACTTCGAGTGGCTCGACGCGCGCCCCGGCGAGCCCATCGGCACCCTGCGGGCGCAGTTCGATCGCCTGAGCCTGTCGCGCGCCCGCGAAGGTGAAGTCGAAACGGCCCTGGCCCGCGCCCCGGAGCGCCTGCCTGCGCTCGAGATCTCGGTTGAATCGCTGGCACTGGGCCGGGTGGAGCTGGGCCGTCTGTCGGTGTCTGCTGCCAACACGGGCAGCGCGCAGCAACCCGTGTGGTCCTTGCGCCGTCTCGAGATCGACAACCCGCATGCCCAGTTCAGTGCCACAGGACGATGGGCCTATGTGGCTGCGGACCCCGGGGCTGCCCGTGCCCGCGAGGTTGCTGCCGCCGCTGCCGGTGGCGCAGCGGCGATTGATCCGCGCAGCACCGAGCTCGATCTGACCCTGCAGGTACGGGATGCCGGGGGCCTGCTGGCCCGTTTCGGCATCGAGCATGCCGTTCGGGCAGCAGCGGGTGAGGTGAGCGGCAGCCTTCACTGGCATGGCTCGCCCCTGGCGCTCGATCTGCCGAGTCTGCAGGGCGCGCTGCAGTTGTCCCTGGGGCATGGCGGCTTTTTGCGGATCGATCCGGGCGCAGCCCGCCTCGTGGCCGTGCTCAACCTGCAGGCGATTGCTCGCCTGCTGACGGGTGATCTGCTCGATGTGTTCAGAGAGGGGTTCGCCTTTGATTCGATCAAGGGTCAGGTGGCCATCCAGGATGGCGTCATCAAGACCTCAGACCTGATCATGCGCGGCCCCCAAGCGACCGTCACGCTGCAGGGGTCTGCCGACCTCAAACAGGAAACCCAGAATCTGCAGGTTCGGGTTGTGCCTGAGTTCAATGCCAACCTGGCCTCGGTTGCGGTGGGCGCCATGGTCAACCCTGCAGTTGGCCTGGGTTCACTGGCGGCCCAGTATGTGCTGCGCAAACCGCTGCAGCAGGCGCTGGCCGTGGAGTTCGACATCGATGGCTCCTGGACGGAGCCGCGCATTCGCGAACGTCGCCCCCTGACTGACAACCCTTCCCGGACCCCATGAGCGCAGCCCATTCTCCCCAACCCTCGGATTCTCTTCAGGTCGCCGCGATTCAGATGGTCTCGGCGGCCAGCCTGCAGGCCAACCTCGATGCCGCCGCGCGCCTGGTCCGTGAGGCGGCCCGAGGCGGGGCTCAGGTGGCCGTGCTGCCCGAATTCTTCTGCCTGCTGGGGCGCAAGGACACCGACAAGGTCGATCTGAAGGAGCCTGCAGGACAGGGCCCGATTCAGTCCTTTCTGGCTGATCTGGCCCGTGAATGCGGACTGTGGCTGATCGGTGGCACGGTACCGCTGGCGTCACCGGAGCCACGTCGCATCTGGAATGCCTGCCTGGTGTTTGATCCCCGGGGCGAGCAGGCGGCCCGCTACGACAAGGTCCACCTGTTTGGGCTGCGCCGGGGCACGGAGCGTTTTGATGAGTCGGCCACCATCGTGCCGGCCCGCACGCCGGTCGTGGCCGACCTCACCATCGGAGAGAGTCAGCCCTGGCGGGTGGGCCTGTCGGTCTGCTATGACCTGCGCTTTCCGGAGTACTACCGTGCCCTCGGGACGGTTGATTTCACGGTGGTGCCCAGTGCGTTCACCCACGTGACGGGTCAGGCGCACTGGGAGGTGCTGCTGCGGGCGCGGGCCATCGAGAATCAGTGCTACATCGTGGCGCCCGCCCAGGGCGGGCTGCACGAGAACGGCCGTCGCACCTGGGGGCATACCCTGGTGGTCGACCCCTGGGGCGACGTGCTGGGCTGTCGGCCTGAGGGCGAAGGGGTGGTGCAGGTGCGCATCGAGCGGGCGCGGATTGCCGAGGTGCGCGCCCAGCTGCCGGCACTCGCTCACCGCGTGATGTAACCCGGGCCTGCATCGCGGTGACCCGGGCCTCCGCTAGACTGCACCCATGAACGCTGTCACCGACCCCGCCCTCATCCGCCTTGAGCAGGCCCGCAGTCTGCTGCTCGAGCCCTTCGATCTGCATGAAGCCCGTCTGTCCGAGGCCCTGGCCGAGGTCTTCCGGCACCGGGTCGACTACGCCGACCTGTATTTCCAGCACACGCGCAGCGAGGGCTGGAGCCTGGACGAAGGCATCGTCAAGTCGGGCAGCTTCTCGATCGACCAGGGCGTGGGTGTACGGGCCGTCAGTGGCGACAAGACGGCCTTTGCCTATTCCGACCAGATTGGCCTGGATGCACTGCTGTCAGCGGCTCGAGCCACCCGCACGATCGCGCGCTCCGGCAGCGGCAAGGTGAAGGTCGGCGTGCCGCGGGCCGGGACCGAGGGTCGCAACCTCTATCGGGGCGATGATCCGATCGGTTCGCTCGATGCCCAGGCCAAGGTGGACCTGCTGCATCGGGTGGAGCGTCTGGCGCGCGCACGCGATCCGCGCATCGTGCAGGTCATGGCGGGGCTGGCAGCCGAATGGGATGTGGTGCTGGTGGCTCGCTCCGATGGCCTGATCGCCGCCGATGTGAGGCCTCTGGTGCGCCTGTCGGTCACGGTGATTGCCGAGAGCAACGGCCGACGCGAGCAGGGCAGTGCGGGCGGCGGCGGGCGCTTTGACTTCAGCCACTTCAGTGATGCGGTGATCGAGCGCACGGTCAACGATGCCGTGCATGGCGCGCTGGTCAATCTCGAATCGCGGCCGGCCCCCGGCGGCGTCATGAGTGTGGTGCTGGGGCCAGGCTGGCCTGGCGTGCTGCTGCACGAGGCCATCGGGCACGGCCTGGAGGGCGACTTCAATCGCAAGGGCTCGTCGGCGTTTGCAGGACGTCTGGGCGAGCGCGTTGCAGCGCGCGGCGTGACCGTGATTGATGACGGCACCATTGCCGATCGCCGCGGTTCACTGAACATCGATGACGAGGGCAATGCCACCCAGCGCAATGTCCTGATCGAAGACGGCATCCTCAAGGGCTATCTTCAGGATGGGCTCAATGCCCGCCTCATGAAGGTTCCGGTCACCGGCAACGCTCGGCGCGAATCCTATGCACACCTGCCCATGCCGCGCATGACCAACACGCTCATGCTCGCAGGCAGCCTCGATCCCCAGGAGATTCTGGCCTCGGTCAAGCGTGGCATCTATGCCGTGAACTTCGGGGGTGGGCAGGTCGACATCACCAACGGAAAATTTGTTTTTTCGGCCAGTGAGGCCTACTGGGTCGAGAACGGCAAGGTGCAGTACCCGGTCAAGGGGGCCACCCTGATCGGCAACGGCCCCGATGCCCTGACCCAGGTCACCCATATCGGCAATGATCTGCGCCTTGATCCCGGCGTGGGCGTCTGCGGCAAGGATGGCCAGAGCGTGCCCGTGGGGGTGGGTCAGCCCACCCTGCGCATCGAGGGGCTCACCGTAGGGGGCACGGCCTGATCGCGTGATTCAGTGGATGCAGCAGGGCCTGAGCACTCGGCTCTGAACACCTTGAAGGAGCCTTTCATGCGTGATGATTGTTCTCGAGCGCCTCAGGTTGAACTGATCGGCCAGGCGCCGGTGATGGAGCCCCTGAAGGGATACGCACGACGCTCTGACGCCGACATGATTCAGGCTGCGCAGGCGTTTCAGACGCACATGCAGACCCGGCGCACGGTGCGGCATTTCAGCCCCGAACCGGTCCCCCAGGCGCTGATCGAGCAGGCGCTGCTGGCTGCGGGCAGTGCACCCTCGGGCGCCAATCTGCAGCCCTGGCAGTTTGTTGTGGTGACCGATCCCGCCATCAAGGCGAGGCTTCGCGTTGAAGCCGAACGAGAGGAGCGCGAGTTCTATGAGCACCGCGCACCCCAGGAGTGGCTCGAGGCGCTCGCACCCCTGGGCACCGATGCCGACAAGCCCTTTCTCGAGACCGCGCCGGTCCTGATCGCCATCTTCGGCTGCAAGCACAGCCAGACGCCCTCGGGCCGCCGCGTGAAGAATTACTACGTGGCCGAGTCGGTCGGCATTGCCACGGGCCTGCTGATCGCCGCCCTGCATCAGGCCGGGCTGGCCACGCTCACCCACACCCCAAGCCCGATGGGCTTTCTCAATGAATTGCTGCAGGTGCCTCGCGATGCCAAGCCCATGATCCTGCTGGTGGTCGGTCATCCGGCCGCCGATTGTCAGGTGCCTCGCATCGGTCGCAAGCCGCTGGAACAGATCGCCCGATTCCTATGAACCTTCAGCAGACCGACATCCTCATCATCGGCGCCGGCATTGCTGGCGCATCGACGGCCTACTTTGCCTCGCCTCATGCCCGCGTGGTGGTGCTCGAGCGTGAATCGCAACCCGGCTATCACAGCACGGGCCGATCCGCGGCCCTGTTCTCTGAAACCTACGGCAGTGATCCGGTGCGCATCCTGTCGCGGGCGAGCCGCCCGTTTCTGTCAGCGCCGCCTGCGGGCTTTGCGGACGCTCCCATCCTCACGCCTCGTGGGGCGCTGATGCTGGCTGCGCCTGGGCAGGAGGAGCTTTTGCGCGAGGAGTTGGCGGCCATGCAGCGCATCACGCCCTCGGTGCGTGGGCTGAGCGCCCAGGAGGTGCTGGCTCAGGTCCCGGTCCTGCGACCTGAGGGCGTACTGGGTGGCATTCTCGAACCCGAGGCCTGCGACATCGATGTGCATACCCTGCATCAGGGATTTCTGCGAGGCGCGCGGCAGCGGGGTGCAACCGTGGTCTGCAATGCACCGGTCACCCGGATCGAGCGGCAGCCCAACTCGCCTGAGGGGAATCAGCCTCCGGGCGGGGATCCCCCTCCGGACGGCCCTGCTGAATCCACGCCACCGGCTCCCTGGCGGGTTCACACGCCCGCCGGGGTGTGGCAGGCCAGGATCATCGTGAATGCAGCCGGCGCCTGGGCCGACGACATCGCCGCGCTGGCCGGTATCAGGCCGATCGGCCTGCAGCCCAAGCGACGCTCGGCCATGACCTTCTCGCCCCCCGAGGGCACGGATCCCCGGGCGTGGCCCATGGTGATCGCGCTTGACGAGTCCTGGTACATCAAGCCCGATGCCGGGGTGCTGCTGGGCTCACCGGCCAATGCCGATCCGGTTGATCCGCACGATGTGCAGGCCGAGGAGTTCGATATCGCCCTGGCCATTCACAACATCCAGGAGGCCACCACAATGAGCATTCGTCGGCCGATCCGGGTATGGGCCGGGCTGCGTTCCTTCGTGGCCGATGGCAGCCTGGTGGGTGGGGCCCGAACCGACGAGCCTGGCTTTGTCTGGAATGCCGCGCAGGGCGGCTATGGCATTCAGACCTGTGCCGCCATGGGCGAGGCCTGTGCTGCGCTTGCGCGCGGCGTGCCCATTCCCGATCACCTTCAGGCCCTGGGCGTGACGGCCGAACTGCTCTCGCCCGAGCGGCCGAGCCTGATCGCCCTCTGACAACCCGCTCCGGAGTGTTCTTTCATGCGCGTATTCAGTGCCACCCTGGCGACCGAAACCAATACCTTCGCGCCCATGCCCACGGGGCTGCAGTCCTACAAGGCCTGGGGCCTGTTTGAAGCCGGCCGCCATCCGGATCGCCCCACGCTGTTTGCAGGGCCGCTCTGGGCGGCCCGTCAGCTCAAGGACGAACTCGGTCTGCACCTGAGTGAAGGCCTGGTGGCCTTTGCCGTGCCGGGCGGCACCACCACCCGACACGCCCACGAGACGCTGCGGGCGCGTCTGCTCGATGACCTGAAGGCCGCGATGCCGGTCGATATCGTGCTGCTTGGCCTGCACGGGGCCATGGCGGCCGATGGCTGCGATGACTGTGAAGGCGATCTCATCAGCCGGGTGCGCGAGATCGTGGGCCCCTCGGTTGTGATCGGGGCCGAACTCGACCCGCATACCCACCTCACCGAGGCGATGGTGCGCCATGCCAATCTGCTGATGGCATTTCGGGAGTACCCCCATACCGATGCGGTGGAGCGTGGGCTGGAGCTGGTGCGTGCCTGCGTGGCCACGGCACGAGGGCAGATCCGACCGGTGCCGGGCGTGTACGACTGCAACACCATCGGTGTGGTGCGCACGCCGGTGGAGCCCGCCCGCAGCTTCGTCGATCGTCTCAAGGCCATGGAAGGTCACGAGGGCATCGTATCCATCACCGCCATCCATGGCTTTCCGTGGGCCGATGTGGCCGATCTCGGCTCCAAGCTGCTGGTCTACACCGATGGCGATGCGGCGCTCGCGCAGCGCAAGGCCGACGAACTCGGCCCGCAGTTCAGGCAGGTGATCGAAGCCTTTCGGGACAAGGGCCTGGGCATCGATGAGACGCTGGATGCGGCCCTGGCTGCACCCCCGGGCCCGGTGGTGATCGCCGATGGCGCCGACAACGCCGGGGGCGGTGCGCCGAGCGATTCCACCTTCATTCTGAAGCGCCTCATTGCCCGCGATGTGCAGGCCGCCGTGCTGGGGCCGCTGTGGGATCCCGGGGCCGTTGCGCTGGCCTTCGAGGCGGGGGAGGGGGCTGTCCTGCCCTTGCGCATCGGCGGCAAGGTGGCGCCGGTATCCGGTGAGCCTGTGGATGCGCAGGTACGTGTGGTGGCCTTGCGCCACGACGCGCGCCAGAGTGGTCTTTCGGGCTCGACCGATTCGCTGGGCGATTGTGCGGTGGTGGCCATCGGTGGGGTGCAGGTCATGCTGACATCCAACCGTACGCAGGCCTTCAACACCGATCTGTTCACCAACATGGGTGTTGATCTGGCCGCGCAGCGCATCGTGGTGGTGAAATCCTCCCAGCACTTCTTTGCGTCGTATTCGCAGATTGCGGTCAAGGTGCTCTACTGCAACGCGCCGGGCACGCTGGCGAGCGACCTGCGCACCCTGCCCTATCGCAAGGCCCGACCGGAGGTGGTGGCATCGTTTTGAGGGGTTGGCCTCAGGCCCGGGCTGGCTTCGTCGAAGCGATGTCTGGCGCGCTGATTTGCGCGCCACCCCCAATCCGGGCTACAGTCACTTCATCATGAATCGTTACTGGTTTTACGCGTTTTATTTTTTTGGCTTTCCGGCCTCTGGCGGAATGAGTCGAGCGCGCGTTCAACCCTGACGAACCTCACCCCTCTCAAACCGCCAGCCTGCAAAGCCTGGCGGTTTTTGTTTCTGGGCGATGCAGTGCAGGCCCAACCGAAACGGAGCATCCATGAGCAAGCAGCCGGCGACCGACGATCTGAGGATCCGCGAAGTGAAGGAACTCACCCCCCCGTCTCATCTGATTCGCGAGTTTCCGCTCGGCGAGCGCAGCGCCCGCACCGTGCATGATTCGCGTCAGGCCATCCACCGCATCCTGCATGGCATGGACGATCGCATGCTGGTGGTGGTCGGCCCCTGCTCGATTCACGACCCCAAGGCTGCACTCGAATACGCCCATCGCCTGGTCGAGCAGCGCGAGCGCTTCAAGGATCAGCTCGAAATCGTGATGCGGGTGTACTTCGAGAAGCCCCGGACCACCGTGGGCTGGAAGGGCCTCATCAACGATCCCGATCTCGACGGCCAGTTCAACATCAACAAGGGCCTGCACATCGCGCGCGACATGCTGATGCAGATCAACGAGCTCGGTCTGCCCGCAGGCACCGAGTTTCTCGACATGATCACGCCCCAGTACATCGCCGACCTGATCGCCTGGGGGGCGATCGGCGCGCGCACGACCGAGTCGCAGGTGCATCGCGAACTCGCCTCGGGGCTGTCCTGCCCGGTGGGCTTCAAGAACGGCACCGATGGCAATGTGCGTATCGCGCTCGATGCCGTGAAGGCCGCATCGCAGCCGCACCACTTTCTGTCGGTCACCAAGGGCGGTCACTCGGCCATCGTCTCCACCAATGGCAACGAGGACTGCCACATCATCCTGCGTGGCGGCAAGGCGCCCAACTTCGACAAGGCGAGTGTGGAGGCGGCCTGCCGTGAGGCGGGCAACTCGGGCCAGGCCTGCCGTCTGATGATCGATGCGAGCCACGGCAACAGCCAGAAAAAGCACGATAACCAGATCGCCGTCATCCGTGACATCGCCGAGCAACTCTCCGATGGGGAATCGCGCGTCTTCGGCGTGATGGTCGAGAGCCATCTCGTGGCGGGTCGCCAGGATCTGGTGGTCGGCAAGCCGCTCACCTACGGCCAGAGCATCACCGATGCCTGCATTGCCTGGGAGCCCACACTCGAGGTGCTGCAGACGCTGGCCGATGGCGTGAGTGAGCGGCGCGTGGCGCTCGCGCAGTAAGGCGGATCGGCCAGAAGGCGAGTCGCCCCGATGCGATGCGCATCGGGCGCTGATTCGGTGGCGCTTCAGTTCCCCTCAGTGCGCCTCGGGTTTGGCGCCGTAGCGACCCTTGTCCCAGAGCACGTCGTTGCCGCCGGCGTGGCGATTGAGCACCCGGGCCAGCACGAAGAGCAGATCGGACAGGCGGTTGAGGTATTGCCGGGCCACGGGTCGCAGGGCTTCGACATGACCCAGGGCCACCACGGCCCGCTCGGCTCGCCGGCAGATGGTGCGGGCCTGATGCGCGATGGCGGCCGCGCGCGAGCCGCCCGGCAAGATGAATTCCTGCAGCCGGGGCAGGTTGGCGTTGTGCTCGGCCAGCCAGCCGTCGAGCCGGGCCACCTGCACATCGGCAAGATTTTCGAAACCCGGGATGCACAACTCGCCCCCGAGGTCGAAGAGGTCGTGCTGAATGGTGATCAGCGCCTCACGCACTGCGTCGGGCATGGGCTCGGTGAGCAGCAACCCCAGCGTGGAGTTGAGCTCATCCACATCGCCCATGGCGGCGATGCGAGGGCTGTCCTTGTCGGTGCGGCTGCCATCGCCCAGGCCGGTGGTGCCGTCATCGCCCGTGCGGGTTGCGATCTGCGTCAGTCTGTGTCCCATCGGCCGATGCTAGCAGAGCGTTGTCGGCGCCCAGGCGGGGAGCCCCTGCGCGCAGCAGGGGCCGTTGGCCATCCAGGCTGAGCGGCAGTCCGGTCAGACGGAAGTCTTCGCCGGGCACGGCCTGCACGATACCCAGGGCCTGCACCTGCGGCTGCGCATGAGCTTCGGACAGGTCGTGGATGGGGGCGCAGGGCACCCCTGCGGCTTCGAGGGCCTCGAGCCAGGCCTGGCGCGGTTGGCCAGTCAGAACCGCTCGGATCTGCGCAAGCAGTTCGGGCTTGTTCCTGAGCCGGTCCCGGTTGCTTCGAAACCGCTCGTCCTGCGGCCAGTCGGGCCGGCCCAGCACCTGCGAAAACTTCACGAAGAGCCTGTCGTTGCCCACGCAGATCAAAAAGGGCCCATCGCTGCCATCAAAGGCCTCGTAAGGCACGAACCCGGGATGGCCGCTGGCATGTCGCTCGGGCAGCACACCCTCATTGAGCCAGGCATCGCCCTTTTGTGCAGACCAGGCAAGCGCCGTTTCGAGCAGCGAGCCCTGCACGATGCCACCCCGTCCGGTGAGCTGACGCCGCTGCAGCAGGGCCAGTGCGCCAATGACCACCCACATGCCCGTGCCCTGGTCGCACACCGAGGCGCCGATGCGCACGGGCGGGCCATCCGGATCACCGTTGATGCTGGACAGCCCGCTGTAGGCCTGAATCAGCGGCTCATAGCCGGGTCGGTCAGCCAGCGGGCCGTTGGCGCCAAAGGCCGAGATTTCGGCCACGATCAATCTGGGATGGCGTTCGCACAGGGACTGCGCACCGATGCCCAGGGCGGCAGGCACGCCCGGTCGCAGGTTGTGAATCAGCACATCGGCATCATCGAGCAGGGCATGCAGGTCGGTCAGGCCCGCAGCATCCTTGAGGTCGAGCGTGACCGAGCGTTTGCCCCGGTTGAAGACCTGAAAGGCGAGCGAGTCGCCATGCCGAAAGGCGCGGCCCATCTGCCGGGCATCGTCGCCGGTGCCCGGGCGTTCGACCTTGATGACCTCGGCGCCCAGGTCCGCAAAGATGGCGCCGGCGAAGGGCCCGGCCAGGACCTGGCCGATTTCGACCACCTTGATGCCTGCAAGCGGGTTCATGCAGCCTCCGGCCGGATCAGGTTCGCAAGGGATGGGTTCATTCGATCTCAAGCCTCGCCTGGGTGACCACCCGTTTCCATTTGTCGATTTCGGAGGCGACAAACTGGCCGAGCTCCTGCGGGGTTCCCGGGGCGAGGTCGGTGGTGGGGCTGTTGCGTTGCCGATATTCGGGCGAGCGAAGAATCTCCACCAGGCGGGCGTTCAGTTTGTTGAGGATGACCGGGGGGGTGCCCGCCGGCAGGAACACGGCGGTCCAGGCCACCATCTCGTAGCCCGGCAGCCCGGATTCGGCCACCGTGGGCAGATCCGGCAATGCGCCCGATCGCTTGAGGCTGGTCGCGGCGAGGGCTCGCACGCGATGGCCCTGCACCTGGGGCAGGGCGGTTCCGGCGTCGCAGAACATCACCTGGACCTGACCCGCAACCAGATCGGCCAGAGCCTGCGGATTGCCCTTGTAGCTCACATTGACCATGTCGATACCGGCCATGGACTTGAACATCTCACCGCCAACCCGTGAAGAGGCACTGCCGCTGCTGAAACTCAGCTTGCCGGGATGGGCCTTCGCATGGGCAATGAGTTCCTGCGTAGTGCGGATGGGCAAGGAGGGATGGACCAGCACCAGCAGCGGCGACGTGCCAATCAGGGTGACGGGTGCGAAGTCCTTGATGGGGTCGTAGGACAGCTTGCGCTTGAGGGCGGGGTTGGATGCATGGGTGCTGTTGGACGTGACGAACACGGTCTGCCCGTCAGGGCGTGCGCGGGCCGCTGCCTCGGCCGCGATGATGCCGTCTGCGCCCGGTCGGTTATCGACAACCACGGGCACACCCACCGCCTGAGCGAGTCTTTCGCCGATGAGCCGCGCATTCACATCCGTGCCGCTGCCAGCCGGAAAGGGCACGATGAATCGAATCGGGCCCTGCGGCCAGTCGGGGGTTGCCTGACCGCTGGCAATCGCCGGCAGGATCAGGCCCGAGCTCAGCGCGACGGCTCGGCTCAGATGAAGTCGTCTTGGGGTCATGGCGTGTCTCCTGCCG
>Ga0255096_1000128_pt1 | contig 43092 bp, 33 predicted proteins | sample Colum_Atlam_RepA_2_FD_188563 | JGI IMG/M metagenome (GOLD analysis project Ga0255096, IMG submission 188563) | Freshwater microbial communities from Columbia River, Oregon, United States - Colum_Atlam_RepA_8d | ecosystem: Environmental > Aquatic > Freshwater > River | place: USA: Oregon... | reverse complement strand
CCACGAATCGCAGATTTGAAAGTGAACAGGAAAGTCAATGAAATCAACGATCTACCAACACCACCTCCGCGCCAGTGCTAGCTTTTCGTACCGTCACTTATTGCACTGAAAACGAGGAGACCCCCTCATGCGCACCTTCTCCCGCGAATTCGCGCCCCACATCCTGATGAATGCCGTGGCACCGGGCCTCATCGAGACGCGCATGACCACCGACGTGATCGCCCGCTTCGGCGACCAGCGCATGGCCGAGATCCCGCTGGGCCGCTACGGCACGCCCGACGACATCGCCGGCGTGGTGAAGTTTCTCTGCGGGCCTGACTCGGCCTACATGACCGGGCAACTGATCACGGTCGACGGCGGGGTGTTGAACTCGTCTTGAGTTCAGTCCTTGCCCACCTCACGCACCGCATCCAGATTGGCCAGCATGCGGTTGAGGTAGCCGATCAGTGCGTCGCGCTCTTGCGGGCTGAAGCCACCCAGCAGGGCTTCTTCGCGCGCGGTGGCCAGGCGGATGATGCGGTCGTGCTGCTTCCTGCCGGCGGGCGTGGTGGCGTACTCGACCTTGCGCAGGCCGAGTGGGCGCGATTTGAGGAATCCGCGTTCCTGCAGCAGGGCCACGCTACGGCTCACGGCGGCCTTGTCCAGTCCCATGAGGTCGCAGGCGGCGGAGGCGGTGGTCCAGGGATAGATCTCGAAGTAGGACAGCACCCGCCAGTCGGCCACACCCAGGTCGAAGCGGGCCCGGTACAGGCTGGACGCGCTGCTGGACATCTTGTTGGACAGCCAGAGCAGGAGGCCGGGCACGTAGCGATCAAGATCGAGTTTCATGCCCGGAATGGTAGTGGGTCCGCCCGCGCCGGGCTCAGACCTGAGCGAAGCCCTCGTAGTTTTTCTCCGCCACGCCTTCGATGATGCGGCGGTAGGCCGGCACACCCGCCACATACGGCATGAACACGCGCGGCTTGCCCGGCATGTTGGCGCCCAGGTACCACGAATTGCCCACCGGGTAGAGGGTCTGGTTCGCGACCTCGTTGACGTGATCCACCCATTGGTCTTCGTGCGCCTGTTCGGCCTCGATGCGCCGGGTGCCCTTCGAGCGGCTGTGCCCGATGAAATTCGAGATCCAGTCGACGTGGGTTTCGATCGAGTGCACCACGTTGCTGAGCACCGACGGGCTGCCCGGGCCGGCGATGACGAACAGGTTGGGGAAGCCCGCGATGGACACCCCGAGGTAGGTGCGGGGGCCCGCCGCCCATTTCTCGCGCAGCGACTGGCCGCCCGTGCCCCGGATGTCCATGGCCAGCAGCGCGCCAGTCATGGCGTCAAAGCCGGTGGCGAACACGATGACGTCGAGCTCGTGGTGGCCCTGCGTGGTGCGCAGTCCTGTCGGCGTGATCTCGGTGATGGGATGGGCCTTCACATCCACCAGGTCCACGTTGTCGCGGTTGAAGGTCTCGTAGTAATGGGTATCGACGCACAGTCGCTTGGTGCCGAAGGGCAGGTCGGGCTTGGGGCAGAGGATCTCCGCCTTGGCCGGGTCCTTCACCGTGGCGCGGATCTTTCCGCGCACGAAGTCGCCAGCGTACTGATTGGCGATGGGGTTGCGCAAGAGGTCGTTGAACGCGCGCAGCATGCGGAAACCACCGCCCGCGCCGCGCCAGCGGAACTCGAATTCCTTGAGCCGGTCCTCGTCGCTCACCTCCAGGGCACTCTTGTCGTTGGCGCTGAGGAACACGCCGGTGACGGCTTCGCGACCCAGGGCACGCCTTTCGGCGTAGTGCGCCTTCACGTGAGCGAGCGTGGCTTCGGTGAGCGGTTCGTTCTGTGCGGGCACGCTGAAGTTGGCCGTGCGCTGAAAGACGGTGAGATGGGCCGCCTGCTCGGCAATCACCGGCGTCATCTGCACGCCGCTGGAGCCGGTTCCGATCAGGCCCACGCGCTTGCCGGCGAAATCCACGCCTTCGCGCGGCCAGTTGGCGCTGTGGTACCAATCACCCTTGAAGGTCTCCAGGCCCTTGAAGGCCGGCGGTTGCGGAATCGACAGGCAGCCCGTGGCCATGATCAGGTATTGCCCATCGAAGCGTTCACCCGCTTCGGTCAACACGGTCCAGCGCGCGCTGGCCTCGTCAAAGGTCGCGCTGGCCACGCGCGTTTCCAGCTGGATGTCGCGGCGCAGGTCGAAGCGGTCGGCCACGTGGTTGATGTAGCGCAGGATCTCGGCCTGCGGCGCGTAGCGCTCGCTCCAGTTCCACTCCTGCTGCAGCTCCTCGCTGAAGGAATAGGAATAGTCCAGGCTCTCGACGTCGCAACGCGCGCCGGGATAGCGGTTCCAGTACCAGGTGCCGCCCACGCCGTCTCCGGCTTCGAGCAGCTTCACAGACAGGCCCATGCGGCGGGCGCGGTACAGCTGGTACAGGCCGGCGAAGCCGGCGCCAACAATGATCATGTCCACCGGCGCGGTGGTTTTCTGGGGGGTCATGGATGTGCTCCTCGGGTCTCGGGTGGGGCGGGTGTTGAAGAACCCGCTGTCGAGAACGATTTTGCGCTGTCTAGTGTTGTGTTGTCAACCTAATAGGTTGACCTTACAACAGTTCAGACGTCTAATGCGCCGCAGCACGCCCGCAAACCGAAAGGAGACACGAACCGATGGACAAGGAAATCGAGACCCTGCTGGAGATGGTCAAGTCGGCCAACCGCAAGCCCTTCTGGCAGAGCACGCCGCAGGAAGCGCGCAGCGGACCCATGCTCATGGCCCTGCTCTTTGGCGACGCGCCGTCCGTCGAGCGCGACGAGAGCTTCACCATCCCTTCTTCCGGCGGTTTCGACCTGCCCGTGCGGCTGTACGTCCCGTCTGCAAATCCCAAAGGCCTGATCGTGTATTTCCATGGCGGCGGCTGGGTCATTGGCACCGTGGCGGGTTACCACCCGTTCACCGCCACCCTGGCGAACCGCACCGGTTGCGCTGTGCTCTCGGTGGACTACCGGCTCGCACCCGAACACGCGTTTCCCCTGCCGGTGGACGACGCGCTGGCCGCCATCCGGTGGGGGGCTTCCCCGGCGGCGGCAAAGGCCATCGGCCACGAGCCGCCTGTGCTGGTGGCCATGGGCGACAGCGCAGGGGGCAACCTGGCCACCGTGGCATCGCGCCTGCACAATGCCTCGTCGCCTGCTCGCCGGGTGGACCTGCAGGTGCTGGCCTACCCCGTGACGGACCACCGCTTCGACACGGGGAGCTACGCCGAGTTTGCCGAAGGCAACCTGCTCACCCGCAACGACATGAAGTGGTTCTGGGACCACTACTGCCCGGACACGTCGAAGCGCTCGCACCCCGATGCGTCGCCGATGCAGGCTCGGGACCTGTCTGATTCGCCCGCCGCCCTCATCGTCACCGCAGGGCGAGACCCGCTGCGCGACGAAGGCGAAGCCTATGGCCAGCGCCTCAAGGATGCAGGCGTGCCCACGGAAGTGGTGCGGGGAGAAGGCCTGGTGCATGGCTTCCTGGCCATGATCAACTATGCGCCGAGTGCGGGGCGTGCGTTCGAGACGATGGCGGCGGCCATCGGGCGTGTCACTGCGCGTTGAGGTCCGATGGCGACATTGAAGCCTTGAACTTGAGAGCCGCCAGCGTGACCAGAAGGTCCAGCGTGGGAGTGGGCACACCGCGCTCTCGTGCCATGCGAAGTGGTGCGAGGAACATGCTCTCGATCTCGATCGGCCGCCCGGCGGCTGCATCCTGCGCGATGCTGGGCAGGTGCGTGGAACGCTTCGCGAATGCCATCTGGGCTGCGAAGTCGATCTCGAAGTCGCATCCCATGGCCCGTGCGATCGCCAGCACTTCGGCCTGGATCCGCAGCCGGGCGTCCACCAGCACCTGTTCCGCGAACAGGTCCTTCAGCGGCACCGGCGCCAGCACGCCCATCGGACCGGATCCGAGATTGAGGGCCAGCTTGGACCAGATGGCGTTGCGTATGGCGCCCGTGGTCTCGACCGGGAAGCCCGCCCGTTGCAACGCCTGAGCTGCGTCGCGCAGACGGTTGGTGTCCCTTCCGTCGGGCTCGCCCAGCATCAGAGACCGGTTGCCGCCCTTGACCTCGATCACGCCAGGCGCCAGCACGGTGCATGCACTCGAGGTGACGCCGCCTATCACCCGCTGTGGGCCGACCCGCTGCCAGAGCGCGCCCGCAGGATCGAGTGCGGGAAGTGGCCGACTGCCCTGGGCGCCGCTCAGGCCGTGGTGGTACCACCAGGGGATGCCGTTCTGCAGGAACAACACCGGTGTGTCCGGTCCCAGGAGATGAGCGAGGCCATCGGCTGCTGGGGAGAGGGCGTGTGACTTGAGCGTCACGAGCACCAGGTCCTGAACGCCGAGATCGCGCGAATCGTCACTGGCCTTGACGTCGGCACGGATGTCGCCGGAGTCGGTGCGCAAAGTCAGACCGGAACTGCGCACGGCCTGAAGCGTGGCACCGCGCACCACCACGCTGACATCCACACCCGATTGCGCTAGCAGGACGGCAAAGTGGCCGCCGGTGGCGCCCGCGCCGAAGACGGCAATCTTCATGGAGGTGTGACCTTCTGCTCCGGATCTTGAGCCTCGATGTGCTCGCGATCGGCGTGGAGCTCGATGAGCTTGTTGAGCAGGGTCAGCAGCTGCTTGCGCTCGGCACGTGGCAGCGGCTCCAGCACGGCTTCTCGGGTCTCGCGGGCCGCAACGCTGGCTTCGCGCAACACCTTCTCTCCTTCTCGGGTGAGGTGCAATGTTCGCGCCCTCCTGTCGCTCGGATGCGGCCTGCGCTCGATCAGCGCCTTGGCCTCGAGACGGTCGATCTCGCCCGTGAGCGTGGCTTTGTCGAACTTGATCAAGGCCGAGAGCCGGGTGGCGTCCAGACCGGGGTGCTCGTGAATGCCCACGAGCGAGGCGAACTGCACCGTGGTGAGGTTGTGGGTGGCGAGCTGCTCGGTGGCAATGGCTACCGACAACTGGAAAGCCCGGCGAAAGAGGTAGCCGGGCGCCTGGCGCAAGTCCTTGACGGAGAGGATGGGCATGGTCGCAGTGTAGAGCGCGATGGATGAGCCGGCGGCGGCATGAATCGCGTGTGAAGGGCTTGGCAAATTCTATTTGAATAGATATAGTATGTATATGAACAATATAGGTGCGCCCTGCAACGGGGTGCATCACTCTGGAGACTCATTTGCGAACTCCCATCTGCGAACGTCTTGGCTGCGAGGTACCCATCTTCGCTTTTTCCCACTGTCGCGACGTGGTGGTGGAAGCCACTCGGGCCGGCGGCTTTGGCGTGCTGGGTGCCGTGAGCTTTTCGCCTGAACAGCTTGAACGCGAGCTCAAGTGGATCGACGAGCATGTGGACGGCAAGCCTTATGGTGTTGACGTCTTGATTCCCTCCAACTACGACAAGGCCGCCGAAGCCGGAGACCAGCCGGTGCAGGACATGCTGCCTGCCGAACAGCGCCAGTTCATGGAAGACCTGCTTGCCAGTGAAGGCGTCCCCGAGCTTGGCCCGGACGACGCCAAGGCCGCGCGTGAGGATCTGATGGGCAGGGGAAGGAACTCCACTCCCGCGGGTGCACGCAAGCTCATCGACGTGGCACTGCGCCATGCCCAGGTGAAGCTGGTGGTGAGTGCGCTGGGCACGCCGCCCAAAGCCCTGGTGGAAGAGCTGCACGCCCGCGACATCCTCGTGGGGTCGCTTTGCGGCAAGCCCGAGCACGCCGCCGATCAGCGCGACGCGGGCGTCGACATCATCGTGGCGCAGGGCACAGAGGCAGGCGGCCACACGGGGCAGATATCCACCCTGGTGCTGGTGCCCCAGGTGGTGGATCTCGTTTCGTCAGCCGGTGTGGCGGTTCTGGCCGCCGGCGGCATCAGCCGCGGCAGCCAGATCGCGGCAGCCTTTGCGCTGGGCGCACAAGGAGTCTGGATGGGCACGGTGTGGCTGGGTACGCGCGAGAGCGAGCTCACTCCGATGGAGAAGGATGTGCTCTTCAAGGCGCGCACCGAAGACGCCGTGCAGCGCAAATACCAGACCGGCAAGACCGTCCGCATGATTCGAAGCAAGGCCTCCGAAGCTTGGGAACGACCCGGTGCGCCGAGGCATCTGCCGCCACCCTTGCAGAACGTGCTCTACCACAGCGCGCGCATCCGGATCGAGAAGGCGCGCCGAGCCGACCTGTGTTCGTTCCCCGCCGGCCAGGTGGTGGGAACGATGCGCGAAGAGACATCTGTGCGCCAGGTGGTGGCCGACCTGATGAACGAATACGCGGAGACGGCTGAACGGCTTTCTCCCCTGATCAACCTTTGACCCTTGCAACGAAAAGACCATGAGTCACATCGAATCGAGAGAATTCTGCACCGTCGAGAGAGACGGCCACCTCACCATCGTCACGATCAACCGACCCGACGTGATGAACTCCACCCACTTCGAGGCCGACGAGGAGCTGCACGAGGTCTGGAATGAATTTGCCGCCGACGACGAGCAGTGGGTCGGCATCATCACCGGAGCGGGCGACAAGGCATTCAGCACCGGCAACGACCTGAAGATGCACGCCCAGCGCGGCGTGCGCCACTTTCCGCCGACCGGCTTCGCGGGCCTCACCACCCGCTTCGATCTGGACAAACCGGTCATCGCGGCGGTCAACGGCATTGCCATGGGTGGCGGCTTTGAACTGGCGCTGGCTTGCGATCTGGTCATCGCCGCAGAAAACGCGTTCTTTGCATTGTCGGAACCACGTGTGGGCCTCGCGGCCCTGGCCGGGGGTGTGCAGTATCTGCCGCGTGCCATCGGGTTGCCGCGCGCCATGGGCATCCTGCTCACCGGGCGGCGTGTGCCTGCCGCCGAAGGGTACGAGCTAGGGTTCGTGACGGCGCTGGCACCGGCGGGTGGTGCGCTTGCCGAGGCACGCAAGTGGGCCGACCAGATGCTGGAGTGTTCGCCCCTGTCCTTGCGAGCCACCAAGGAAGTCGCTCGCAAGACCATGCTCGGCGACGACTTCGAAACCAAGCTCATGGCTGCGCGTGAGTTCCCCGCCGCTCAGCGACTGCGGGCCAGTGAGGACTACAAGGAGGGCCCTCGCGCCTTTGCCGAAAAACGCAAACCCCAATGGAAGAACCGATGATGCTGGACAAGACGCGCGTTCCTGTCATCGTCGGTGTCGGTCAGGTGACCGACACCACCTCGCCACCCGAATCCGCGCGATCGCCGCTGCAGATGATGCTGGATGCGGCACGACTCGCTGCCGCCGACAGCGGCGCCGGTGAAGCGCTGTGGGGTGCGCTCGATTCGATCACCGTCATTCGTCTCTTTGCCGACACGGTGCCGCGCTTTGCATCACCCTTTGGCAAGCTGGTCAACCCGCCCTGGTCCGTGGCCCGGCGCCTGGGTGCACAGCACGCGACCGATCTGGTTTACCCCCCGCAAGGTGGCGATTCGCCGCAGGTGCTGCTCGCTCGCGCTTGTGAGCGCATCGCACGTGGCGAATCGCAGGCGGCGTTGATCGTGGGCGGCGAGGCGCTTCGCACGGAGCTCGCGGCCAAGCGCGCGGGCCTGGCGCTGCAATGGGGTGAAGACGCGCCGACCTTGCCCGATGGGTTGGGTGGCGTGAAGGACATGTACACCGCAGAAGAAGAGGCGCACGGCATGCGCTCGGCGATTGCGATGTACGCGCTCATCGGACAGGCGTTGCGCGGCGCGGCAGGGCAGACGGTCGATGCGTACCGCGAAGCCAGCGCACGCCTTTTTGCAGGCTTTGCCGCAGTGGCCAAGGCCAACCCGCTGGCGACGCGTCGGGCGGGCTACAGCGCAGAGGCCATCTCCACACTCACGCAAGACAACCCCTACGTGGGCTTCCCCTTTACCAAGTTGATGACGGCCAGCGCCTTCATCGACCAGTCCGCCGCGTTCATCGTGGTGTCCGAGGCGCGCGCCGACGAACTGGGTGTTCCGCAGGACCGGCGCGTGTACCTGCATGGCAGCGCCGCCGCGCACGACGAGTGGTTCGTCAGCGAGCGCCCACGCCTGGACGAGTCACCCGCCATGCGCCTCTGCGCGCAGCATGCGCTGGCCCAGGCGGGGCGCTCACTTGCAGACGTGTCCCATCTCGACATCTACAGCTGCTTCCCTTCAGCGGTACAGATCGCCTGCAAGGAGCTGGGCCTGTCTCCCGAGGATCCTCGAGGGCTGACCGTGACCGGGGGCTTGCCTTACTTTGGCGGCCCGGGCAACAACTACGTGACACACGCCATCGCCGAGATGGTCCAGCGCGTGCGCGGCCAGCCGGGTTCCTATGGTCTGGTGATGGCCAACGGCGGTCTGGTGACCAAGGAGGCCGTGGGCATCTACTCCACGATGCGGCCCGAGAAATCATTCGTGCGCGAGAGCGCCTCGCTGATCCAGGATCAGATCGACCGCATGCCGAAACAGGAGCTCGATCACGAGCCACGAGGCGAGGCGGTGATCGAGACCTATGCCGTGCTGCACGGCAAGTCGGGGCCCGAGCGTTGTGTGCTGTTCGGCAAGCTGGTGTCGACGGGCGCGCGATTCCTGGCCAACACGCCTGGCGATGCACAGACACTGGCCACGATGCAGTCGAGCGAAGGTTTGGGCCTGCGCGGCCAGGTGTCCCGTGAGGGCGACATCAACGTGTTTGTCCCCGCCTCCTAGCTTGTCGGCTCAAGCAAGCAGGGGAAGCCCATCGCGATGTCCGAAATCCGCACACACTTCGTGGACGACCTCGCGGAGTGCCGCACGCACCCACTGGTGCAGCGGCTGCCGGTGGGTTCTCTCATGCCAGACCATGGTGGTCTTGAATGGGGCAATGTTCACCGGTACCTCATGCAGCCGGAGCTCCAGGGCGGCCTCGCTGCGCCGCGCGAGCCAGGTGGGCATGGTGCACAGCAGTGCCGAGGCAGACACGATCTCCGGCGCCAGCAGGATGGAGTTCACCCGAGCCCCCACGGTGCGCACCAGGTTGCGCGACTTGAGTGCTTCGGCCACAGAAGATTCGGCCCACGAAAGGGCCACGTTGGGTGCGGCGGTGAGGACATGCCGCTCGCGGATGAAGGCTTCCAGCGTGAGCCGGTCCTGGATGCGGGGATGTCGCGCCGATCGGATGGCAGAGAGCGACTGCACGAGCAGATCGCTCGCGTACATCTGCTCAGGCACCGAGGTGGCGTAGCCCACGGCGAGGTCAATGCGGCCTTCCGCCATCAGTGCAAAGAGGTTGGTGTGATCCAGGCGCTGGATGCCCACACACAGCTGCGGTGCCGCGTTGTCGAAGCGACCGATCAGTTGCGGACCGAGCAGGAGCGCCATGGAGTCCGACATGGCCACGGTCAACGTGCCCTCAGCCCTCGCCGGCTCGAAAGGGCGCGGGTCCGAAAAAATGTCCTCCAGCACCAGCAGACCGGTTTTCACCAGGGCGGTGAGCTCCACCGCGCGCGGGGTGAGCTCCATTCCCCGGCCGGTTCGTACCAGCAGCGGGTCGCGCGTGAGTTCACGCAGACGCGACAGCGCATTGCTCATGCCAGGCTGGCTCATGCCCAGGCGATTTGCCGCCCGCGTGACGGATTTTTCCGCCAGCAATGCTTCCAGGCAGAACAGCAGGCTGACCTCGATGCGCTGGGTCGTCATGATGGCTCGTCCATTGGAGAATCGAATGGTCCAATTCTAGGTCCTTTGTTGTTCGATGGGGTCGCGCTGGGTCTAATGCAGCGAACTGGCCGTTGCGCGTATTCCCGCAGTGGCAACGCCTTCGGGACCGCTGGAGACACGCTGCGAGTCAAGACCTCGCAGACAGACTGACCATCACCATGAGCCATACCACGACCCTGGACCAGACCGCCGTCAGCGCACGGAGCCAGCCCTTGCGCGAGAGCGCCGAACTCGAAATGGTGCGCGATGCGGCGCGGTCGCTGCTCGATGCGGAGTGGCCCAGCCAGCAGGCCGCAGCCCTGGCCGTTCGACCCGAGGAGCTTCAGCGCCTGTGGCGCCACGCGGTTCGCCAGGGGTGGACGCAGCTCGACCTGCATGACCGTGAACTGGGTCTGGCAGCGGCACTGGTGCTGCAGCAGGAGCTGGGGCGTGCGGAGTGCCCGATTCCGCTGGCGGACGCCGTGTTGTGCGATGCCGTTCTGGCGGGCGCCTCCGGGCCGGCAGCGGTCTCGTTGCGCGCCGCGCTGCACGAGGGCGATCTGGTGCCCACCTGGTGCTTTGGTCCTGGCTGCGGCGAGGCCGATGCATACGAGTTGGTGGACGCAGGGTCCACGTTGAATGCCCGTCTGTCCTTCGTGGAAAACACCGCCGTTGCCACCCACCTTTTCGTGGTCACGGGTCGTGAGCGTGAGGTGCTGGTGGTGCCGATGTCCACCGCTTCCATTCGGGCCACGACGGGGCTGGCGCGCCCTGCGCTTGCCGAAGTGATGCTGGTAGGCGCTGATCGGTTCGAGCGCATTGATACGAGCTTCGATCTGACGGGTCTGCCCACGCAGGCTCGGCTCTTGCTGGCCGCGCGCGCGCTGGGTGCCACGCGTCACGGGCTGGACCTGCTGTGCGACTACGCGCGCGTTCGCACCCAGTTCGGCCAGAAGATCGGCCAGTTCCAGGCCATCCAGCACAAGCTGGCCAACTGTCTGATCGGGGTGGAAGTCTGTCGACTTGCCCTGGTGCACGCTGGCACTGCGGACGCGGATCCCAAGGACGATGTGCGGGCTGCCACGGCCGCCGCGCTGGCCGGGCAGTATCTGCGGCAGGTGGTGCTGGAGCTGCACCACGGATTCGGTGGCATTTCGTTCTGGGAAGAGCATGAGATGCCGCGCATCTTCCGCCGCGTGCATGCCGACCTCACTCGCCTGGGCGGCGTGGCCGCGGCGCGTGCGCAGCTCGCTCGCACCCTTCTCGAGCCGGGTGCGCGCATGCCGGAATTCGATCTGGGCGAATCAGCCAACGCCTTCCGCGCCGAAGTGCGCGAGTGGCTGGCCGATCACTGGGACCATCGATATCCCGAGGAAACCCGGGACCAGCCGCTGAACCACCGCAAGGCCCGCCAGGACTTCAGCCGCAAGCTGGGCGCACGCGGCTGGCTGGGCGTGAGTTGGCCGCGCGAGTACGGGGGCCAGGCGCGCAGTGCCCTCGAGCACCTGGCGTTCGAAGAAGAGATGGTCTACAGCGAAGCGCCGGTGACCTTCCACAACACGGCCGCCACCATGATCGGCCCCACCCTGATCCGCTTCGGTTCCGCGCAGCAAAAGCAGTTCTTTCTGCCCGGCATCGCGCGTGGCGACATTTCCTTTGCACTCGGCTACAGCGAACCTGACCATGGCTCCGACCTGGCCGGTATCCGCACCGCAGCCACGCGGTTGCCCGAGGGCGGTTGGCGAATCAGGGGTCAGAAGATCTTCACGTCCACTGCCGGCTTCTCCACCCACGTCTGGCTGGCCGCGCGCACCGATCCGGCTCAGCAGCGCCACCGTGGCATCAGCGTGTTCATGGTGCCGCTGGACGCGCCCGGCATCACGCTGCAGCCCATGAGCGGCATCAACGGTCACCGTTCCAACGTCGTGTTCTACGACGACGTGCTGGTGGGCGAGGACGCGCTGGTCGGTGAACTGAACGGTGGATGGGAAGTCATCACCGCTGCGCTGGCATTCGAACGGGTCTCGCTGGCCGCCATTGCGGCGCGTACGCGCGGCTATTTCGATCTGCTGCTCGGGCACGTGCAGGCTGCCCGAAAGGCGGGTCAGCCGCTGGCAGCGGACTCGCTGGTCTGCGACCGGATCGGTCAGCTGGCCGCGCAGATACAGGCCGCGCGCCTGCTGGCGGTCAACACCGCCGTCGTGGTGCAGGACGGCGAAGTACCGGTGCACCAGGGCGCCATGGTGAAGGTCTTTGCCAGCGAATTGATGGAATCCCTTTCTGAAGCCGTGTTCGACCTGGTCGGCACCGGCGCCACGCTGGAGGGTGGCGCAACGAGTGCGCTGCTCGATGGCCGATTCGAATATGCCGTGCGCGACGCCTTGCTCTACACCATTGGCGGCGGCACCAACGAGATCCAGCGCACCCTGATTGCCCAGAGAGGCATGGGGATGCCGCGCTGAGCGCGCCGCTCGCGAAAGCGGAATTTCACTTCTCACGCCACCCTTGAAGGAGACCTCCATGACCTTGAATCGCCGTACCCTGCTGGCCGCCACGTGTGCCCTCGCCCTCGCGCCCTCTGTTCACGCGCAAGCGTATCCCGATCGCCCCGTGAAGTTGATCTTCACCTACGCCGCAGGCGGGGCAGGCGATGCCCTGACGCGCCTGCTGGCCCAGCACATGTCGCCGACTCTGGGGCAGCCGGTCGTGGTGGAAAACCGGACCGGCGCGTCCGGCGGTGTCGGCACGATGGCGGTGGCACGTTCGCCGGCCGATGGCTACACCTTGCTGCTGACCACCGTGACCACCGTGGTTCAGATTCCCATGGTGATGCGTGACAAGGAGTTCGACCCGGTCAAGTCGCTCACGCCCATTGCCAACATTTCTTCGCAGCCTATGGTGCTGGTGGCGCACCCCAGTGTGCCCGCCGACAACTTTCCTGCCTTCGTGGAATGGTCGCGCAAGCAGCCCGATGGCGTGCACGTGGCCGTGGCCGGACCCACGCTCGAAGTGGCCTCGGCATTGGTGAACAAGGGCGCCAACATCAAGATGGTGAATGTCCCCTACCGGGGTGCGGCGCCCGCTTTCCAGGCCTTGCTGGGGGGCGAGGTCAAGCTGTTCTTCACTGTACCCACGGCGTCCACGCTGGAGTTCACGAAACAGGGCAAGGTCAAGGTACTGGGAGTCACCTCGGCACAGGCATCGCCGCTCATTGCAGGCGCCGAGCCCATCGGCAAGTACGTGCCGGGCTACGTGCAGGACATCAACTTTGCTGTGTGGGGCCCGCCCGGCCTGCCCGCACCTGTCCTTGCCAAGGTGAGCGAAGCCATTCGCGTGGCGATGACCGCGCCAGAAATCAAGGAAAGGCTCAATGCGATGGCCATGTCGCCGGCCCATTCCGACCCGGGCAAGCTGGTGAGCATCACCGAGCACGAAGTCGCCAACATCAAGCGCGCGATGGAAGTCGCCACGATCAAGTACGGTGAGTGAGGCACGTGTGAAGTCGCTGGCCCCGATGCGGGACCGTGTCACTGAAGCCGAGTGGGCCACGCGGGTGGAACTCGCCGCGTGCTACCGGCTGGTGGCCCGCTACGGCATGGCCGACCTGATCTACAACCACATCACCGCGCGGGTGCCCGGTGAGGAGGGGCACTTCCTCATCAATCCTTTCGGTTTCCTGTACGAAGAGATCACGGCTTCCTGCCTGTTCAAGATCGATCTGGATGGCCGCGTGGTCGAAAGGCCTGATCTGCCCTACGAGGTCAACAGGGCAGGCTTTGTGATTCACAGCGCGGTGCATGCAGCACGACACGATGTGGATTGCGTGATCCACACCCACACGCGCGCAGGCATGGCGGTCTCTGTGATGGAGTGCGGTCTGTTGCCCGCGACCCAGGGCGCTTTGCGCTTTCATGATCGCCTGGCGTACCACGACTTCGAAGGTCCGGCGGTGGACGAAGGCGAGCGCGAGCGCCTGGTGTCGGACCTGGGCTCGTGCGACGCCATGGTGTTGCGCAACCATGGACTGCTCACTTGCGGTCGCTCGGTGGCTGAAGCATTCCTGCTCATGAATCGGCTGGAGATGGCCTGCCGGGTGCAGATCGATTTCATGGGCGCCAACACGCCGCTTCGATTGCCGACCCCGGACGTGATGACGAAGACCGCACGCGTGCTCGCACCGCCCACCTTCAGCGGCCGCCAGGGTACTGAAGCGTCTCTGGGCAACTGGAACGGCCAGCGTGAATGGTCCGCCCTGCTGCGCCAGCTCGAGCGAACCGATTCCTCCTACCAACTCTGAATCTTCACCCATGTTCCTGCTGGACCAGATCGAACGACAACTGCCTCCCGCCCCCGCCCGTGACCCGGCCGCGCCCACCGCGCTCGGAGGCATCCGGGTTGTCGACTTCAGCCATTTCATTGCCGGTCCCTACGCCACCATGATGCTGGCCGACTTTGGAGCGGACGTGATCAAGATCGAGGCGCCCGGCAAGGGCGATGATTTCCGGCATTACCCACCGACCGATCCGGCGTTTCCCGCGCAGGGCGCTTCTTTCTTCTTTGCCAACCGCAACAAACGCAGCGTGGCCCTCGACCTCAAGAACGCCGCGGCGCTCGAGGTGGTGCGTGAGCTCATCGCCACGAGCGACGTGCTGGTGGAGAACTTCTCCACCGGTGTCATGCAGCGTTTCGGGCTTGATCCTGAAACCTGCCTGGCGCTTAACCCTCGCCTGGTGTATTGCTCGGTGCCGGCCTACAGCCGCGATGGCGAATTCGCCGACCGGCCTGGCTTTGATCCGGTGGTGCAGGCAGAGAGTGGTTTCATGTCGATGAATGGCCACGCCGACCGCGATGGCGTGCGCGCGCTGTCGCCCGTGATGGACATCGGCACCTCGCTCATGGTGAGCAACACAGTGCTGGCCGCCCTGATGGCGCGCCACACCACAGGCCGCGGCCAGTACTGCGAGGTGTCGCTGTTCGACAGCGCCGTGGCGATGCTGGGTTATGCGCCGATGCAATACCTGCTGGGGGGCATCGAGCCGCAGCGCAACGGCAATGTGAGCCCGGATACCTCGCCCTCGGGTGTGTTCCATTGCACCGACGGCAGCTTCTATGTCAACAGCGGGAACGACAGGATCTTCGAACGCCTGGTGGCAGGGGTGCTGGAACGGCCCGATGTGGCGGCGGATCCGCGTTTCAACAACCGCGTCGGGCGCAACGCGCACCGGGATGCGCTGTTTCCCATCCTGGAAGAGGCCTTTGCAAAAAAGCCCTGGGCCCATTGGCGTGCCAAGTTCCGCGAAGCAGGCATTCCCAGCGGGCAGGTGCGCTCGGTGCCGCAGGCGCTGGCGTCTGCAGAGGTGTCGGCGCGAGGTCTCGTCACCCGGATTCCCCATCCCGAGGCGGGGTGGGTGCCCAACCTGACACCCCCGGCCCGCCTGAAAGATACCCCGGTGGTGGACCCCGTGCCGGCTCCCCGACTGGGCCAGCACACTCAGGATGTGCTGAAGGAAGTGCTCGGTTTCGACGATCAGCGCATCGCGCAGTTGAAGGCGGCCGGCGCATTCGGGGCGGGGTGATCCATGCCGGAACTCTCCACACTTTTCAACCCCAGGTCGGTGGTGCTGGTCGGTGCGACCGACCGCTCCACCTGGTCGAAGATGGCCTTCGACAACCTGCGTCTTCTGGGCTTCCAGGGCCGGGTGCACCTCGTCAGTCGCAGTGGTGGCAGCGCACACGGGCAGCCCACTTTTACGTCCGTCATGGAGATCGGCGAGCCCGTGGATGTGGCGCTCCTCATGCTGCCGATTGCTGCGATGAACGATGCCCTGCGAGATCTCGGGGCGGCAGGCATCACCAGTGCGGTGGTGCTTGCTGGCGGCTTTGCCGAGACAGGTCCCGAGGGCCGCGCGCTGCAGGACGAGATGGTGGCAACCGCGCGGTCCCTGGGCATCCGCCTGCTGGGCCCCAACTGCCTTGGCTTCATCAACTTCAACACCGGCGGCGTCTGCTGGACCGGCTCCATGCGCACGCCGCCGCTCAAGGGCGGCATCAGCATCGTGTCCCAGAGCGGCGCAGTGGCCACGGTGATGAAGCACTTCGCGCACCAGCACGGCATCGGTTTGAATGTGGTCGCCGCCACCGGCAACGAGGCCGTCCTGGGACTGGCCGATGTGGTGGATTACCTGGTGGACGATCCCGCCACGCGCGTGATCACGGTGTTTGCCGAGTCCGTTCGTGATACCGCCTTGCTGACACACGCGGCCAGGCGCGCGCTGCGCGTGGGCAAACCCATCGTGCTACTCAAGGTAGGTCGCTCAGAGATCACGGTTCAGGCGGCGCAGTCGCATACCGGTTCTCTGGTGGGCGATGACAGCGTGTTTGACGGCGTGTGCCAACAGTTGGGTCTTGTGCGCGTGCGCTCCATCGAGGAATTGATGTTCACCGCGGCGCTGCTCGAAAAGACAGGCGTTCTGCAGGGTGAAGGCGTGGCCGTGTTGTCGGCCTCGGGTGGCATGGGCGAACTCGCTGCCGACTACGCGGATCTTGAAGGCGTGGACCTGCCCAGGCTGGCGGCGGGCACGCTGGCAGCGCTCTCGTCCACGCTGCCGCCCATGGCCACGCCGGCCAACCCACTGGACCTGACCGGTGCAGTCGTCAACAAGCCGGAGCTCTTTCTGGACTGCATGCAGGCGCTGGAGCAGGACCCTGCCGTGTCGGTGCTGGTCTGCGTGTTCGACGTGCCGACCGACCTGAACAACGATTGGGCGCCCTTTGCGGTGGGCTCGCTGCAGGCCATCGGTCGCTTCAAGCCTGAGGGGCGGGTTCGGTTTCTCGCCATCAGCAACACGGTGAAATACGTTTCCGATCGCAGCCGGGCGGAGGTCGAGGCGGGCCTGCCATTCGGCGTCCGAAATGCGTTGGCGGATCGTCAATGTGTTCTCCTACTTCCCTGTGAGCTCGGCCTGCACGCTCGGCGAATGCCGGCTCGTGTGCAGCTCCACCAGCTTTTCCAGCAGCTGCATGAACTGCCTGCGTTCTTCGGGCGGCAGGGGGCCCAGCAGCACGTCGCGGCTTTCGTGCGCGGCGCGGTCGGCGGCTTCCAGCACGCGCAAACCTTCCGGTGTCAGGAAGAGCAGGCGGGCGCGCCGGTCGTTCGGGTCGACCTCGCGCATCACGAGGCCCTTGGCCTCGAGCCGGTCGATCACGCCCGTCATCGTGGGGCGGTCGTAGTCGATCAGCGCGGCCAGGCGCGTGGCGTCCAGGCCGGGCGAATCGTTGATCGCCACGAGGGCGGCGAACTGGATCGACGTGAGGTTCAGCGGCGTGAAGTGCTCCGCCACGATCGCCACGGCGAACTAGTTCGCGCAGCGCAGGAGGAAGCCCGGGGACCTGCGCATCTTCTTGACGTTTGTGATGGGCATGGGGGCAGTGTACGGGCAGGCTTGCGATTTGTGATCGATGAATATATTATCCATGCAACACATATTTGGTCAACCAAAAGAACTTCCCAACCATAGAGAGCCAGGAGACGAATTGAAGACTCCCATCTGCGAGCGCCTCGGCTGCGAGGTGCCCATCTTCGCCTTCACGCACTGCCGCGACGTCGTGGTCGAGGTCACCAAGGCCGGCGGCTTCGGCGTGCTGGGCGCGGTCACGCACTCGCCCGAACAGCTCGAGCGCGAACTCAAGTGGATCGACGAGCACGTGGGCGGCCGGCCCTACGGCGTGGACGTGCTCATTCCCGTCGTCTACGACCGCGAGGCCGAAGCATCGACCGAGGAGGTGATCGACCTCATCCCCGCCGAGCAGAGGCAGTTCGTCGACAAGCTGCTGGATGCGGAAGGCGTGCCCCCGCTGTCCGCCGACGACGCGGCCGAAGCGCGCCGCGAGCTGATCGGGCGCGGGCGCAACACCACGCCGCTGGGCGCGCGCAGGCTGATCGACGTGGCGCTGCGCCACCCGCAGGTCAAGCTGGTGGTCAGCGCCCTGGGTGCGCCGCCGAAGGAACTGGTCGACGAGCTGCACGGCCGCGGCATCCTCGTCGGCTCGCTGTGCGGAAAGGCCGAGCACGCGAAGGCGCAGCGCGCGGTGGGCGTGGACATCATCGTCGCGCAGGGCACCGAAGCCGGCGGCCACACGGGGCAGATCGCCACCATGGTGCTCGTGCCGCAGGTGGTCGATGTCGCCGGCCCCGACATCGCGGTGCTCGCCGCCGGCGGCATCAGCCGCGGCAGGCAGATCGCGGCAGCCTTTGCGCTCGGCGCGCAGGGCGTGTGGACCGGAACGATCTGGCTGGGCACGCGCGAGAGCGAGCTCACGCCCATGGAAAAAGAGGTGCTTTTCAAGGCGAAGTCCGAAGACGCCGTGCAGCGCAAGTGGATGACGGGGAAGACCGTTCGCATGATCCGCAGCAAGGCCTCGGAAGCGTGGGAACAGCCCGGTGCGCCCAGGCACCTGAAGCCGCCGCTGCAGAACATCCTGTACCAGGGCGCGCGCATCCGCATCGAGAAGGCGCATCGCGACGACCTGTGCTCGTTCCCCGCCGGGCAGGTCGTCGGGAACATGAAGGAAGAGACCTCCGTGCGCCAGGTCATGCAGGACCTGATGCAGGAGTACATCGACACCGCCGAGCGCATCTCTCCCTTGATCAACCTCTGAAAGCACAGATGGACAAGACACGCATCCCCGTCATCGTCGGCACCGGCCAGGTCACCGACACCACTTCGAAGCCCGAAGAGGGCCGTTCGCCGCTGCAGCTGATGCACGACGCGGTCAAGCTCGCCGCGGCGGACAGTGGCGCGCAGGACCAGGGCGCCGCACTGCTGCGCGGGCTGGACTCCGTCACGGTGATCCGCCTGTTTGCCGACACGCTGCCGCGTTTCGCATCGCCCTTCGGCAAGCTCGCGAATGCGCCGTGGTCCATCGCGCAGCGCGTGGGCGCGGCGAACGCCACGGACCTCGTGTGTCCCCCGCAAGGCGGCGATTCGCCGGTGGTGATGCTCGCGCGCGCGTGCGAACGCATCGCGCAGGGAGAGTCGCAGGCGGCGCTGGTCGTGGGCGGCGAGGCGCTGCGCACCGAGCTCGCGGCCAAGCGCGCTGGTCTGCAGCTGCAGTGGGGCGAGGACGCCCCCACCACGCCCAACCAGCTCACGGGCGTGAAGGACATGTACACCAAGGCCGAAGAGAAGCACGGCATGCGCTCGGCCATCGCAATGTACGCGCTCATCGGGCAGGCCCTGCGCCACGCCGCGGGGCAGACGGTCGACCAGTACCGCGAAGCCAGCGCCAAGCTCTTTGCACGCTTCGCCGCCGTGGCCAGGGACAACCCGCTCGCCACGCGCCGCAAGGGGTACAGCGCCGAGCAGATCGCCGAGGTGAACGCGGAGAACCCCTTCGTGGGCTTCCCGTACACCAAGCTCATGACGGCCAGCGCCTTCGTCGACCAGTCGGCCGCGTTCATCGTGGTGTCCGAAGCGCGTGCCGACGAGCTCGGCATCCCGCAGGACAAGCGCGTGTACCTGCACGGCGAAGCGCATGCGCACGACACGTGGTTCGTGAGCGACCGCGAGCGCCTCGACCAGTCGCCCGCGATGCGCCTGACCTCGCGCGCCGCTCTGGCGCAGGCGGGCAAGACCATCGCCGACGTGGATGTGTTCGACATCTACAGCTGCTTCCCGTCGGTAGTGCAGATCGCCTGCAAGGAGCTGGGCATCTCGCCCGACGACAAGCGCGGCCTCACCGTCACGGGCGGCCTGCCGTACTTCGGCGGACCGGGCAACAACTACGTGACGCACGCCATCGCCGAGATGGTGCAGCGCGTGCGTGCGAAGCCCGGCGCCTATGGCCTCGTCATGGCCAACGTCGGCCTCGTCACCAAGGAGTCGGTCGGTCTGTTTTCCACCGAGCGGCCGAACAAGCCCTTCATGCGCGCGGATTCCGACGCCATCCAGCGCGAGATCGACGCGCAGACCAAGGTGCGCTTCACCGAGGCACCGCAGGGTGACGCGACCATCGAGACCTATGCCGTGCTGCACGGCAAGAACGGTCCCGAAAGCGGCGTGCTGCTCGGGCGCCTGGCTGCTACGGGCGAGCGCTTCGTCGCGAACACGCCCGCCGATGCGGCAACGCTCGCGAAGCTGGAGCAGGTCGAAGGCATCGGGCTGCCCGGCACCGTGACGCAGGTGGACGGCCGCAACGTGTTCACGCCGCGCTTCGGATAAACGCGATGGCGGCACCGGACACAGGCCTCGCACGCCTCTTCAACCCGCGGTCCGTCGCGCTCGTGGGCGCGACCGACCGCTCCACGTGGTCGAAGATGGCCTTCGACAACCTGAAGCTGCTGGGCTTCGAGGGGAAGGTCCATCTCGTCAACCGCAGCGGCGGCGTCGTGCATGGGCAGCAGTCGTTCAAGACGGCAGTCGACATCGGCGAGAGCGTCGACGTCGCGCTGCTCATGGTGCCCAACCCCGCGATGGAGGACGCACTGCGCGACCTGGGCGCCGCGGGCATCCGCCACGCCGTGGTGCTCGCCGGCGGCTTCGCGGAAACCGGCAGCGAAGGCCGCACGATGCAGGAGCGCATGGTCGCCACGGCGCGTGAACTCGGCATCACGCTGCTGGGGCCCAACTGCCTGGGCTTCATCAACTTCACGACCGGCGCGGTGTGCTGGACGGGCGCCATGCGCACGCCACCCCTGAAGGGCGGCATCAGCATCGTGTCGCAAAGCGGCGCGGTCGCCACCGTGATGAAGCACTTCGCGCACCAGCACGGCGTAGGCATGAACGTGGTCGCCGCCACCGGCAACGAGGCAATGCTGGGCCTGGCCGAATGCGTGGACTACCTCGTGGACGACGAGAGCACGAAGGTGATCGCGGTGTTCGCGGAGACGGTGCGTGACACGCGCCTGTTCCGCGCCGCCGCCGAGCGCGCGCTCGCGAAGGCCAAGCCGATCGTGGTGCTCAAGGTGGGCCGCTCCGACATCGCGACGCAGGCTGCGCAGTCGCACACGGGCTCGCTCGTGGGCGACGACAGCGTGTTCGACGGCGTGTGCCGCCAGCTCGGGCTGGTGCGCGTGCGCAGCATCGAGGAGCTCGTGTTCACCGCGGCGCTGCTCGAGAAAACCGGCGTGCTGGCCGAAGGCGGGGTCGCGGTGCTGTCGTCCTCGGGCGGCATGGGCGAGCTGGCCGCGGACTATGCGCAGCTGGAAACACTGCGCCTGCCCGCCTTGTCGAATGAAACGCTCTCGGCGCTGCGCGAGATCCTTCCGCCGATGGCCACACCCGCCAACCCGCTGGACCTGACGGGCGCAGTCGTCAACGATCCGGCGCTCTTCACCCGCTGCATGGATGCGATGCAGCGCGATCCGGCCGTCTCCGTGCTGGTCTGCGTGGCCGACGTGCCCACGGCGAACAACAACGACTGGGCGCCGTTTGCGGTGGGAACGCTGCAGGCCATCGGGCAGTTCAAGCCGGACGGACGCGCGCGCTACCTCGTGGTGAGCAACACGGTGAAGGCGGTGTCGGACAAGAGCCGCGAAGAAGTGGAGAAGGCGCAGATTCCGTACCTCGCCTGCGGGCTGGACATCGCGTTGCGCGCGTTGCGCTACGCCGCGGACTGGTCCCGGATGTCCCGCAGTGCAGGGGGCGAGCGCGCGGCACGCGCCTTGCCGGGTGCGGCGTCGACGGCAGGCGCCGACTTGCCGCAATCCGAGCGCGAAACGGTGGACTACCTCAAGCGCTTCGGCGTCCCCGTGGTTCCCCAGGTGCTCGCCACCGACGCGAAGCAGGCCGTCGCCGCGGCGCGCGACATGAACGGCCCGGTCGTCCTCAAGATCGCCTCGCCGGACATCGCGCACAAGACCGAGGTCGGCGGCGTCGTGCTCAACCTGCAGGGCGACGACGCGGTCGAAGCGGCGTTCCGCAGGATCATGGACGCGGCCGCCTCCGCGATGCCGAAGGCACGGCTCGACGGCGTGATCGTTTCGCCCATGCGCAAGGGCGGCATCGAGCTCTTCACGGGCGTGCGCGTCGACGCCCAGTGGGGCCCCGTCATCGCGCTCGGACTGGGCGGCGTGTGGATCGAGGCGCTGCAGGACGTGAGCCTGCGCCTCCTGCCCGTGACGCCAGCCGACGTGGAACAGATGGTGTCCGAGCTGCGCGGCGCGAAGCTGCTGCAAGGCTTTCGCGGCGCGCCGCCGGTCGATGTCGCGAAGCTCGCCGACGCCGTGGCGCGCATCGGCGACGCCGCGCTCGCGCTCGGCGCCACGCTGGACACGCTGGAAGTCAACCCGCTGCTCGCCGACGGCGCGCGCATCGAGGCACTCGATGCCCTCGCCACCTACAACCACTGAAAGAGACACACCATGGCCATCACGCAACGCGAGTTCTGCACCGTCGAGAAAGACGGACACCTCACCATCGTCACGATCAACCGTCCCGACGTGATGAACTCCACGCACTACGAGGCGGACCTCGAACTCGACCAGGTGTGGGACGAGTTCGCAGAGGACCCCGAGCAGTGGGTCGGCATCATCACCGGCGCGGGCGACCGCGCGTTCAGCACCGGCAACGACCTGAAGATGCACGCCAAGCGCGGCGTGCGGCAGTTTCCCAAGGGCGGCTTCGCCGGCCTGACCACGCGATTCGACCTGGACAAGCCCGTCATCGCCGCGGTGAACGGCATCGCCATGGGCGGTGGCTTCGAGCTCGCGCTGGCGTGCGACCTCGTCATCGCGGCGGAGAACGCGTTCTTCGCCTTGTCCGAGCCGCGCGTGGGCCTGTCGGCACTCGCGGGGGGCGTGCAGTACCTGCCGCGCGCCATCGGCCTGCCGCGCGCCATGGGCATCCTGCTCACGGGGCGCCGCGTGCCGGCGAAAGAGGGCTACGAACTCGGCTTCGTCACCGCGGTGGCGCCGGCAGGCGGCGCGATGGAAGAGGCGCGCAAGTGGGCCGCGCAGATGCTGGAGTGCTCGCCGCTCGCGCTGCGCGCCACCAAGGAAGTCGCGCGCAAGACCATGCTGGGTGAGGACTTCGAGCGCAAGCTGGTGGACGCGCGCGAGTTCCCGGCGGCCAAGCGCCTGCGCACCAGCAACGACTACGTCGAAGGCCCGCGCGCCTTCGCCGAGAAGCGCAAGCCGAACTGGACCAACACATGAGCGAGGCCCTTCCCCTGGTGGAGAGCGAGGACCTCGTCCTCGTGCGCGATTCGGCGCGCGGCCTGCTGCAGGACGCCTGGCCCGCATCGCGCGCCGTCGCCGCTGCGAAGGACGCGGCCGCGCTGAAGGACATGTGGCGCAAGGCCGCGCTGCAGGGCTGGACTGCGCTCGCGCCGTCGCAGGACGAGATGGGACTTGCCGCGTCCATCGTGCTGATGCAGGAACTCGGCCGTGCGGCCTGCCCGCTGCCGCTGGCGGATGCGGTGCTCGCGAACGCGGTGCTCGCCCAGGCGCAGGGCGAGGCGGCCGCGCAACTGCTGGCAAGCGTGCAGTCGGGCGAGGCCATCGTCGCGTGGGCGGCCGATCCGCACGGCGGCAGGGTGACGGATGGGGCCACACTCGATGGCACCGTCTCCTTCGTCGAGCACGGCGCCATCGCCACGCACTTTCTCGTCGCGACCGGCAAAGGCGAAATCGCGATCGTGCCGCGCGAGGCCGCGGGGCTCGCGATCGATGCCACGCCCGGCCTGAACGTGCCGCCCCTGTCGCAGCTGCGCTTCACGCGGGTGGACACGTTCCAGCGCGTCACCACGTCGTTCGACGTCGGCACGCTCACGCCCCTGATGCGCCTGCTGCTTGCAGCACGCGCCACGGGTTCGGCGGGCTATGGCCTGGAGCTGCTGACCGACTACGCCAAGGTGCGCTCGCAGTTCGGCCACAAGATCGGCAGCTACCAGGCCATCCAGCACAAGCTCGCGAACTGCTTCACCAGCGTGGAGATCTGCCGGCTCGCGCTCGTCGCGGCGGGCCGTGCATCGCAGCACGAGCGCGCCTACAGCGCCGCCGTCGCGGCCGCGAATGCGGGCCAGCTGCTGCGCGACGTGGTGCGCGAACTGCATCACGGCTTCGGCGGCATTTCGTTCTGGGACGAGCACGAGCTGCCGCGCCACTTCCGCCGCATCCACGGCGACCTCACGCGGCTCGGTGGCGTGCAGCAGGCCCGGCGCGACGTCGCGGCCCTGCTGCTCGAACGCGGCGCCGTCCCCGACATGGCGCTCACGCCGGCGGCCGATGCCTTCCGCGCCGAGGTGCGCGAGTGGCTGGCGCACAACTGGGACCATGCCTATCCGCCCGAAACGTATGCGCTCCCGGTGAATCACCGCAAGGCGCGTCAGGACTTCAGCCGCAAGGTGGGCGCCAAGGGCTGGCTCGGCGTCAACTGGCCCAAGGCCTACGGCGGACAGGGACGCACGGCCTTCGAACATCTCGCCTTCGAGGAGGAGATGGCCTACGCGGAGGCGCCCGTCACCTTCCACCACACCTCGGCCAACATGATCGGCCCGACGCTCGTCATCCACGGCAGCGACGCGCAGAAGGCGTTCTTCCTGCCCGGCATCGCGCGCGGCGACATCTCGATCGCCCTCGGCTACAGCGAGCCGGACCACGGCTCCGACCTCGCGGGCATCAGAACATCCGCGAAGCGCACCGAGGACGGCGGCTGGGTGGTGAACGGTCAGAAGATATTCACGTCGACCGCCGGGTTCTCGCAATACGTGTGGCTGGCCGCGCGCACCGACCCGGCCAACCAGCGGCACGGCGGCATCAGCGTCTTCCTTGTGCCGCTGGACACGCCCGGCATCACGATCCAGCCCATGAGCGGCCTCAACGGCCACCGCGCGAACGTGGTGTTCTTCGATGACGTGAAGCTGCCCGCCGACGCGCTCGTCGGGCCGGAGAACGGCGGCTGGAAGCTCATCACCGATGCACTCGCCTTCGAGCGCGTGACGCTGGGCGCGATCGGCGCACGTGCGCGGGGTTACTTCGACAAGCTGCTCGCGCACGTGAAGGCCGACGCTTCGCTGCGCAGCGACCCGCTGGTGCTCGACCGCATCGGCGGGCTGGGCGCGGAGATCGAGGCGTCGCGCCTGCTCGCCGTGCGCACCGCGCAGGTGGTGGAGCAGGGCGAGGTGCCGCTGTGGCAGGCCGCCATGCTGAAGGTGTACGCGAGCGAGCTGATGGAGCGCCTGTCCGAGACGGCGTTCGACCTGCTCGGCCCCGGCGCCACGCTCGCCGAGGGCGCGCAAGGCGCGCTGTGCGACAGCGTGTTCGAGTACGGCGTGCGCGATGCGCTGCTTTACACGATCGGTGGCGGCACCAACGAGATCCAGCGCACCCTGATCGCGCTGCGAGGGCTGGACCTGCCTCGTTGATCCGGCTGTTTCATTCCAACTAGATCCTCATCCTGGAGACTCTCTCATGCAAGGCTTCCGACGTTCCCTCTTGCTGGCGGCATCGCTGCTGGCGCTCGCGCCCCTCGCGCCTCTCGCCCACGCGCAAGGCTTCCCCACGAAGCCGATCAAGATCGTCTTCACGTACGCGCCCGGCGGCACGGGTGACGTGATCGCGCGCACGCTTGCCACGTCGATGAGCGAGCTGCTCGGCCAGCCGGTGGTGGTGGAAAACAAGACCGGCGCTTCCGGCTCCATCGGCACCATGGCCGTGAAGCAGGCACCCCCTGACGGCCATACGCTGCTGGTGACGACCATCGGCACCGTCGTGCTGGCGCCGATGGTGACCAAGGACGCGAGCTTCGACCCGGTCAAGGGCCTCACGCCGATCGCCAACCTCGCAATGGCGCCACTTGTTCTGCTCGTGCACCAGAGCGTTCCCGCCAACTGTTGATTAGCCAGTCAAACTGAGCCAGTGTTTGCATCGAATATTGAGCCACTGGTTTTTAAAGAATTGGCTTATTCGGTTGTGGATAAGTTTAGCTGCTCGGTGCTTTTGCCCCCTTTCGTTTTGGATTGTTTACCCTTCAGGCTGACCGCCTGCGAGTGCTTGAAGCGCCAACTCTCGTTGCCCGTCTCAACAATGTGGCAGTGATGCGTGAGCCGGTCCAGCAACGCCGTGGTCATCTTGGCGTCGCCAAATACATTGGCCCACTCCGAGAAGTTCAGATTGGTCGTGATCACCACGCTGGTTCGCTCGTATAGCTTGGACAGCAAATGAAACAACAACGCGCCCCCTGATTGGGTGAACGGCAAATACCCCATCTCATCCAAGATCACCAAATCCACATACATCAAGCGATTGGCCAACTGCCCATGCTTGTTCTGAGATTTCTCAAGCTCCAAGGCATTGACCAGTTCCACCGTGGAGAAGAAACGCACCCGCTTGCCCTTACCGCGGATAGCTTGCACCCCAAGGCTGGTGGCCAAGTGCGTCTTGCCCGTGCCCGGCCCACCCACAAACACCACGTTGTGTGCCGAGTCCACAAACTGCAATTCATGCAACTGTTTGACCAGATTCGCGTCCACATGCGCCTGCGCGAAGTCAAACCCCGTCAAATCCCGGTGTGCGGGGAAGCGGGCAATGCGCATTTGATAGGCCATGGAACGCACCTCGCGCTGTGCAGCCTCCGACTTGATCAGTTGGTGCAACACCACCTCATGGTCCAGCGCTTTGATCCTGGCCGTTCCCAGAACCTCCGGCCAAGCGCTGGCCATGCCATGCAGACTCAATGATTTGAGCCCATCGACCACATCACTCATGGCGCGCCTCCTGTTCATCTCTCAAAGCGTCATAGCGCTCCAAGTTGGCAAGCGCAGGCGTGTTCAGTTGCAGGGGCGTGCTGATTTCCAGGCGCGCAGGCGCAGGCTCCTTAAGCCGGGCAATCACATTGAGCACGTGCTCGGCACTCACCCGACCCGCCTGCAGTGCCAACTCGGTGGCCACCAATACTTCTTCGAGCCCGTGTAAGTTCACCGCCAACAGCACCTGCGCCATCACCCGGTCCCCTCCTGGGTGTTTGAGTAATTGACGCTGCAACTCCAACAAGGGCTCGGGCATTTCCCTGAAGGGGGCGCCATTGCGCAACGCCCCGGGCTTGCGCTCGACCAAGGCAATGTAGTGCTGCCAGTCGTAAATGGTTTGATCCCGCCCAAAGTGACGCTCCAACCGGACACTGTGCCCATCGAGCCCCACCACCAACAAGTACTCCGGGTAGACGCGCAAACTCACCACCCCATGCACCCACTCGCAAGGCACGCTGTAGCGGTTGCGTTGGTATTGAATCAGCGATGTAGAGGTCACCCGAATCGGTTGTTCAACGTACCCATCAAAGGGCTTGGGGCAAGGCATCAAGCGGCTCGCCTCATCTTGCCAAACATCGGCAATGCTCAGCTCTGGCCACTCTGGGTGTGCCAACTCCTGCCAGGCATCTTGGCAGGCACGCTGGAGCCACTCATTGAGCTCGGCCAGACTGCTCCAGCGCCGCTCAGTGATCTCGCGCACAACACCTCGCCTGCGGTCTTGCACGTTCTTCTCGACGATGCCCTTCTCCCACCCAGCCGCACGGTTGCAAAACTCGGGATCAAACAAATAATGCCCCGTCATCGCCTCAAACCGCGCGTTGACGCTGCGCTGCTTGCCTTTGCCAATCTTGTCCACCGCCGTCTTCATGTTGTCGTAAATGCCCCGTTTGGGCACGCCGCCAAACACAGCAAAGCCTCTGGCATGGGCGTCAAACAGCATCTCATGGGTTTGTGTGAAGTAGGCCACCAGCAAGAACGCCCGACTGGCGGCCAGTTTGATGTGCGCCACCTCCAATCGGCGGCGCAACCCTCCAATGAAGGCGTACTCACAGCTCCAGTCAAACTGGAAGGCCTCTCCCAGCTCAAAGTGCAGCGGCACAAACCCCACGTTCTTGGGCGCATGGCTTTGCTCATGCTTCCAGCGCTGAGCAAACCGGTACACGGGCGTCGAACTACCGCCGTAGCCCATGGCGCGCAAAGCCTCAAACAAGGCCTTGACGCCACGTCGCTCGCGCTTGTTACGGTGGCTGTCGGCTTTGAGCCAAGTGACAAGCTGCTCCTTGTACGGGTCCAGCACACTGGCCGCGCTCTGCCGAACAGGGTATTGGGGCTCAACCATCTCAGGCTCGCTGAGCCATTTGGTGGCCGTGTTTCTGGAAATTCCAAGCCTGAGGCTGGCTTGGCGCACTGACAGGCCATCTCGCAAGACGAGGCGGCGCAATTTACTCAAAGTTCCCACGTTGATCACTCCCGGCCACCCTTGCTCAAAAAATAAGCAGGATAGGCCAATGAAGCGGCTCAAATTTGGATGCAAATTCCCATCAAAGTGGCTCAGTTTTCAAAGCCAATCAACAGGCTGGGCGTGGAAGATCCCCCAGCGGTCGCGCACATGGCTGTACACGCCGATGGAGGCCGTCTGGCGCCGTGGATCCTGGCGTGCCTGCCATACCCGCCGGCTGGTCTCCAGGCTCATCATGTCCGACGAGGCCAGATCGGCTCGGCCCCATGTCGCTGCGATGGCATGGCGCTGCATGAACTCCAGCACCGCCTGGCAGGCCAGGGCCAGACGCCGCTCATCGCCGGCCCAGCGCATGGCCAGGCGGATGCTGGTGGCCGACAGCTGCGGGATCATGCGCGCGCACTCGGCGGCGCTCAGACTGGTGCCGTGGGCCAGGATGCCGGCATAGGCCATCAGCAGCTCATGGCCCGATCTGGGCTCACGCCCGAGCATGATCCAGCTGAAGCGCACCTGGGCGTCCACGGCCAGGATGACCTCGGGCAGTTGCACCTCGCCGATGCGCTGGTCAAGCCGGCTGCGCAGTTTGGTGACTTCGGGATCTTCTTCATCGGCGGCCAGTGGTGCCAAGTGCAACTCGTCATCCACGCGCAGCGATCCGGCGCGCGTGGCAGCAGCCACCGCATCGATACCAGCGCGAACGCGTGCAAGCAACGGTGTGAGGAAGTCACTGGCCTTGGCCGGCAGCTGCAGCCGGGCGTAGTGGCGCCGGGCTTCGGTCTTCCAGCGCTCATCCGGGATGAACAGCCGCTCGCGGCCGCGGAAGCTCAAGGAGTGCTCAATCCAGACCGAGCCGTTGCGCAGCGCTCGGCGCAAGGCGAACAGGGTGGCCACCTCCAATGCCCGGAACGCCCGCTCACGGTCGACGTCAGCGATGGCTTGACGCCATGCCGGGCCCAGGCGCGCTGCCGTGACCTCGCCCGGCAGGCTCTTGGTGCCGGCAGCGTACAGGGTGCGCAGCCTGTCCAACGCATCGATCGCCGGATGCTCGCCCGTGGCTTGCCAGGCCAGCCCGCTCACTGCCACCAGCAGCGAGCGCACCGGGGCAATGGCGTCGATGAGGTGCTGGCGGATGATCGACGCCCGACTGGGTGGCCGCCGGGCACGCTTGGCTGCGACCAGACTGACCAAGCGCGACCGCAGTTCGGCATCCGGCACCGTCTCCTGGGCCGCAAGATCGGTCAGTTCCTGAAGCAACTGCTGGTACTGCTGCGCCCAGTCGACGGTTGCCGTCACGCCGTCGGCGCACTGGCGCCAGAGGTCGGCCACACGACGCTGGAACATGAGGATGAGCTGATCTGTGGCCGTCAGCAGGCAATAGCGCAGGAAGCAGGCCATCTCGAGCGTGCGCGCCGGCTCCTTGATCCGGGCGCTGACCGAGGGCGGCCTGCTGGCCATGCGCCGCGCATAGCGGCGCACCAGCACGTCGTTGAGGTTGCCCATGTGTTGATCGATGCCCAAATCCGTCAGGAAGGCAATGCGTTCGAGCACCTCGGTGATCTGGCGCGTCGAGTGCTTGGCCGGTGCGCTCCACAGCCAGCTCTGGCTGTGCTGGCCATCCGGGCGCGCACTGTCCAGCGCCGACGCCCAACGTTTGAGCAGGGCGGGCGGCACTGCGGCTCGGATCGCCTGGGCAGTGGCGGCCTCGAGTTCGGTCAGTGCAACCGCCACCAGGCTGCGGATGACGCGGTCGTGCACGATGAGTAGCCGGTGTTCGTACAACCAATGCCGGGCATGCAGCAGCAGCCGCTCGCGATCAGCGCTGTGGGTCACTTCATCGCGCAGGACTCGCACCAACGCTCGGCGCTGGTGCTCGGTCATCCAAGCAAAGCCCAACGCCTCGCAGGCCTGCTGCTGGTGATCGAACAGGGTTCGGCCACGGGCGTACAGCGCACGCAGCGACGCCAGGTCGGGTGTGGTGATGCCCAGCATCTGGCCCAGGTGACGCAGCAACACGGGCGGGACCGCACGCACACTGTTCAACGGTCGGCCACTCATGCGCACGAAACCGATGTGCAGTGCCAGGCCCAGCTTGTGGTTGTCGCCTCGCCGGCGCGCGATCAGTTCGAACTCGGCATGACTGAAGCTGAAGAAGGCCTGCAATTCGAACTCAGTGAGTTCACGCGGCAGGTCGCGCAAGCCCAGGTACGGTGTCTGCCAGCCTTGCATCTCCGCCGCTCCTCGTCACTCGGAAAGCAGTCAAAGATACGCCGCGCCAGACCGAACAGCAATCCTCGCGAAATCAACAACTTACGCCGCGAGGTCCGCGCCGTTGCTGGCGATGCGAACCGTCACTTTTGACACTGAAATCAAATGGACCCCGCCTTGCGCAACGCCGCCCTGGATCTGCCCTTCGACAAGCGTCGGATTGATGGCCCGGCCGACATCGAAAGCACTCTCGATGTGAACCACCTTCGTCGTGCCGAGCTCAAGATCGATCTCGACTTCGGCCAACAGGGCGCCCATCCCCCATGATGCGAAGAAGTTTCCCTGATACTTGGGGTTCAGCGGGTCCGTTGGCGGATCGAATGTCGCGGACTCGTCGAATGGGAACTCCCCGTCGTGGGTGCCCAGGTTGATCTCGCCGCGGCGGTCTCCGTCCAGTGCGAGGAGTGTGCTGCCTCGCACCGAAAGCTGTGCGCTCGGACCCATGTCGAGGCGCGCGAGAATGTTGCCCCGAAGTTGCGCGGCGGCCAGCTGAGCGGCTTTTCCGGATATGAAAGTCTGGCGAGAGGCGGATGACTTTCCCGCGTCAGGTGTCAGATGAGTGTCCCACAGGACAAGATCAAAATTACCGAGCTCGAGACCGAGTGTTTCGGCGACGATTTGAAGGATGACCGTAGTCGCGCCTTGCCCCATGTCGACTGCGCCACAGAACAGCTTGAATCGACCGTTACGGGAGACGGTGATTCTGATCGTCGATGGATTTGAGCCGATGGCCCCTGTTCCATAGATCGCGGACGATAAACCCACTCCGCGTCGCAAAGGCGAGCCAGCTTCCATCGCGCGAGTGTTCAGAACTTGAATCCGACGCCTCGCTTCAGTCCAGGCCGGCCGAAGGGTTTCCAGGCATTCGACAATCCCGACGCCGTCGTCCAGGCGCTGGCCAGTCGCGAGGACGGAGCCGCGTCTCAGCGCATTGGCGCACCGGATATCGAGTGGATCCAAGCCGAGTTTCTTGGCGCATTCATCGATCAGGCTTTCCAGGACGATGGTGGCTTGAGGAACCCCGAATCCGCGAAATGCGCCCGAAGGGGGATTGTTGGTATGAACAGTCTGTGCGTAGATGTCGAGGTTCGGGAAAGAATACGGTCCGCAAGCGTGCGTAGGGACTCTGGAGGAAACGGTCGGCCCGAAGGAAGCGTATGCGCCGGTATCGAAGTCTCCGTGAAATTGATACGCAAGGAATTGTCCGGTGTTAGACACCTTGAGTGTGGCGTTCATCTGGCCTGGGTGGCGTTTCGGAGTGGCCACCATCGATTCACCGCGTGAGTACGTACAGCGGACCGGATGGCCGGTCTTGATCGTCGCGAGTGCTGCGAAAGGCTGGAACGAGAGATCCAGCTTCCCCCCGAATCCGCCGCCGCACGCTGTCGGGACGATGCGAACCCTTTCCTCGGGCAACCCGAGAATTCGCGCCATCTCCATGCGGTCCATATAGGGAGATTGCGTGCAGCCGCTGATCAGAATCGTTCCATCACCCTCGCAGTTCGCGAAGCCGGCCTCCGGCTCGATGTATGCATGTTCGACGAACGAAGTCCTCACCTCAATGCACGCTTCCACGCCGTCATTCACGTCGGAGCAACTCCCGCGCCTGATGTGTCCTTTGGTGAGCACATTGCGGGGGCGATGTTCGTGAATCAGGTTCGAAGTCGATGCCAGCGCTTGCGCTACGCTGAGCAGCGCCGGAAGTTCCTCCCACTCGATACCGACTTGCTCATCGCCGATGGCGGAAATCGCCTCGTACGTTCCGACGAGCCCGATCACCGCTTCGCCGCGGAACTTCACGGTGCTTTCTGCGAACACCGGTTGGTCGCGGAAGTCAGGGAATACGCTGTAGCTGTTTGTACCAGGCACATCTTTCGCGGTCAGGATGGCCGAGAGGCCCAGCTCCACGGCCAGCCTGTCCACGTCCGGCAATTTGAACCGCGCGTGGGCGAAAGGTGAACGAACGACTTTCACCCATAGCGACTGTTCCGGGGCAACGTCATCCCCGAACAGCTCCACGCCTTGTACCTTTCTCAAGCCGTCAACGCGCGGAACCCGCTGACCGACGATCGCGTAGCCATCTTCAGATGGCTGGACTTCGCTTCCTTGCGAGACCGACTCGATGGCCTCCACGATTTTCTGGTAGCCCGTGCACCTGCATAGAACCCCGCCCAGGGCATCTTCAATCTGCGCCCGCGAAGGACGGGCGACCGCTTCGAGCAGCGGAATCGCGGCCATCAAGACGCCCGGCGTGCAGATCCCGCATTGCGCGGCGCCAAGGGCGACGAACCTATCCTGCAATTGCCGCCCGAGCGGGTTGGATGCTAGCCCTTCTATCGTCCTGACCGGAACCGACTGCGCTCGCGCCACCGGTGTCAGGCATGCGCAGACCGCTCGGTCTCCGAGCAGTACCGTGCAGGCACCGCAGTCACCGGCTTCACACCCGATCTTGGTACCACGCATATGAAGCTTCAATCGCAATACATCCGATAGCCGGGTCAGCGGATCGACATTCACTCGGTGAATGCTCCCGTTCACCTCGAGCCGGAGCAAATTCTCATTGGAATCTCGTTGCATTGCTATTCTCTGTCGGTGGGGCGAGATGCCAAGTCCATCAGGCAGGCCCTGAGCGCGCGACGCACCAAGACGCCAGCTGCATCCAGGCGAAAAGACTTCGTCGCGCGCACGTCATCGATCGGCTTGAGCTGGGACAGGAACCCATCGGCATCGAACACGAGCGGCACAGCCGGCGTGACCGGCCGTCCCACAAGCCACGTTTCCAGCGCATCCAGCCGGCTCGGCACGGCAGAACATGCACCGACTGCAACCGACGCGCGAGTGATCACTCCTGCGGCGCACTGCAGACGTGCCGCCGCACTGGCAATCGCGATGATGAGGTACTTTCGGCCTCCGATCTTCGAAAAACTGGAGCTGGTCCGATCCATGGACAAAGGAATTTCCACGGAGGTGAGCAACTCGTCAGAACGAAGGGCGGTCGTGCGATTTCCCAGCACGAACTCGGAGATCAGGAGTTTTCGGGTTTTCTCCTTCGAGCGGAGGACCACCATGGCATCCAGCGCCAGCAGTGCCGCTACCCCATCTGCAGCCGGCGACGCGTTGCAGATGTTCCCGCCCAGGGTCGCCTGGTTCTGGATCTGCACACCGCCGATTTCTATCGCAGCTTGTTGCAAGGCAAAACACGACCTTGGCAGCCTCGTCTTTGCTATGTCGGTCCATGTCGCCATGCATCCCAATTCGACGCATTCTTCCGTGAGCCGGATCGTGTTCAGCCCCGGAACGGAACTCATATCCACATAGGGTTGCTGTGTTGGCGGCGACTTCCCCAAGCGGGGAAGCATGTTGGGGTAGATGTCGGTGGCGCCGGCAAGAGGCACGAATCCCTGGCGCCTGAGTTCAAGAGCGTGTTCGAGGGAAATCGCCCTCTCAAGGGTGGGTTGCATCGAGTGTTCTCACAGCGACGGGGCCGCTTCCATGTCGACGCTTCCTGCCGCGCGAACTCGCGGCAGCCGCGAACGCCTCACGGTTGCAGGCACTTTCCTGTTGCCTACCTCGACGACGACGGACGCTTGGTCTAGGTACTCAGTCGGGAGACTGGCGAAGCCGACGCTTCGGCGCAGGGAGGGAATGTATCTGGCGGAACTCAAGTACGAGACGACATTGCCTCCAACGAGGACCGGCTCGGTGCCGTATGCGTACACCTCGCTCTCGTCCAGGCTGATGGCAGCTACGAAGCTCGAAGGACGATTCTCCAGACCTTCATGAAGCGTATCTCTGCCGATCCAGTTGCAATCCTTTGATCGGTCCACCATGTGGGCGAGACCCGCTTCCTGGGGGTTCGCCACATTGCCGTAGTCTCGCTCGTGCGCGGGGATTCCGATTTCAAACTGCAATGCTGACCACGCCAGCAGGCCAACCGGCTTCACCGCGGTCGACTCCAAGAGTTCCACCGCACTTGCGGCGAACTCGGTGGAGATCAGAAATTGAAACACATCCAGCCGATCGAGTTGAGTTGTCCAAAACCGTACCGGTGAATGACCCAGGAACTCCTCTTCGAAGCGCCCGGGTGCCGGCGGCTGAATGCCCATGGTGGCCAAAAGCTCACGGCTGCCCGGTCCCACCAGGGCGAAGCTGGCGTACGATGATGTCTGATCGACGATGCTGACGCTTAGTCCTTCAGCGTTCTGCTCAAGCCATGCCTTCAACTTGACTTGGCTGCTTGCTCCGGAAAGCACGAGGAAATTCTCGGATGCGACCCTCTGGACAGTCACCTCCAGATGGATCCCCCCTCGTTCATTCAACATCAAAGCGGGGCTGAATGCTCCGTCGCAATCCGGGAGTGTCGAACAGATGAGACGATCGAGCAGACGAACCGCGTCGGAGCCGCTGACGCAAACTTTCGATGAGTGCGAAAGATCGACCAAGCCGACGCCGCTATGGGCAATTTCCATCTCGGCTCCCATCGGCGCCAGCCAGTTTCCGCCCTCGAAGGAATATTCGTACTCTGCGGGGCTTCCCTTGGGCGCATAGAAGTGGGGTATTTCCCAGCCTCGCTCTTGGCCGAAAACCGCATTCCACTTCAAATGCATCGGATGAAGCGGTGAACGCCGGACGCCACGCGCCGACCGGTACTGTCGCTGCGGCCATGGCATGGAAAAGATCTTGCCCAGAACTTCCGTCACGCGCGATTCCAAGAAGCGCGTTCCCGCTTCGAACGGATGTGTCCGGCGCACGTCGAACTCCGAGACGTCCACTGGTGCGACGCCATCGACTATCCATTGCGCGAGTATCTGCCCGGCGCCACCAGCTGACTGAACACCCAGCGAATTGAATCCGCATGCAGCGTAGAAATTGTCGACCCCTGGCAGCGGCCCCAAATGGAAGCTGTTGTCGCTGCTGAAGCTCTCCGGCCCGCAGAATAAGAGCCGGATCCCGACGCTGTTCATGATGGGGATGCGATGCATCGCCGCATCGAACAGTGGTTGACAGTGCTCCCAATCTTCCGGAATTGCTTCGAATGAAAAGTCGCTTGGAATGCCGTTCGTGCCCCAGGCCTTCGCTTCCGCTTCAAAAGTGCCAAGTAACAGCTTGCCCGTGTCGTCGCGACCGTAAAGTCGACTATCCTGGTCGCGCAGAACAGGAAGGCCCACGTTCAAGCCTTCGATGAGTTCCGTGATCAGGTAGTAGTGCTCGGCTGCCAACAGCGACACCGATTGACCCGCCATCGCGGCAATGTCGCGGCCCCAGATGCCGCCGCAATCCACGACGGAATGCGTCTCGATTTCCCCCGAATCGGTGATTACGGAGACGATCCGGCGATTGCTCCGCTTGAGACCCGTTGCCTTGACTCCCTGGACGATGCTTGCGCCCTTCGTGCGGGCGCCTTTGCTGAGGGCTGCCGTGACATCCACTGGATTGCAGCGAGCATCTCCAGGAATGAACAGCCCCCCGATCAGGTCGTCCGTCCGCAGGAGGGGCCAGTGCCGGGCTATCTCTGCCGGCGAAACCTCGTGCGACTCGATGCCGAACGACCGCCCCATCGCGGCGGCCCGCTGGATCGCTTCCATGCGCCCTGGACTCGATGCAACGTTCAAGCCTCCTGTCCTCAAATACCCGACTGGCTGTCCAGTTTCCGCTTCGAGACGTTGATACAGATCGCCGCTGTACTTTGCGAGTCTCGACAGCGACAAGCTGGGCCGCAGGTAGCCAACGTGACCCGCAGAATGCCAGGTGGTCCCGCAGGTGAGTTGCTTGCGCTCGAGCAGAACGACGCGCTTGCCGAGATGTGCAAGGTGATAGGCAACGCTGCATCCGATGATGCCGCCCCCGATCACCACGACATCTGCCGAAGAAGGAAGCTCGCTCATGATGTTGTATCTTCTTGATTGGTGTGCGGACTGACTTCAAAGTTGCACACCCCCCCCGACACCGGCCGCACCTGGGAGCAGCCACAGCCGAGTCCAGGGGGACCTGGCGTCGTCAGTCGCTGCATGAAGAGGCGGTTCAGGCCGCCTCCCGCGCGCAGCTTACTTGCCCGATGCGAGATCGGTGTACTTGTGGGATTGCTCCCACACAAAGGACTTGCACGTAGGCTTCTTGTCCGCGGGGATGTCACCGATCTGGACGCCGAAGTCAGCGACGTTCTCCAACGCTTTGCAGTCCAACTTGGGATCGAAGTATTGGATATTGTTCTTGAGCATCAGGCGCAACGTCGACTCGTCGAGGCCACTCATCGACTTGAAAATCTGCAGGACACGCTCAAAGTTCTCCGGCTTCTTCATGAACTGAAGCGTTTCGACCATCGCGGCAGCGTAGCGCCTGAACTTCTCCGGCTCCTTTTCGAGCTGACTCCGCCGCGCGGCAGAGACATTCGAAATGAAGCGCTTGAACAAAGGGCTGCCCTCTCCCTTGCGCTGGTCGACCATCATGTCCCCGATTTTCTCGACGTCCACGAGCAGCGTTTGACCGGGCTCCCAAGCAATCAAATAGTCGATGCGCTTCGCCTTGAATGCCGCTATCCCTGTGGGAGTTGCGCCGACCGCCAGCCACGTCACGTCACGGTCGGGATCGAGTTTTGCCTCCTTGAGGAAGAGCCGTCCCACCATTTCGATGTCGGCCCCGCGAGCCGGGACCCCGATCACTTTGCCCTTCAGGTCCAGGATGTTCTGGGGGTACGGCTTGTCGCGGTTCGGGCGATCGACGTCTTTCCGGGCGACGAGGCTGTATGCAGGCGCTCCCACGTTCGGGTTGATCGCCTGGATGTCGAGCCCCTTGGCATTCACCTTCATGATGGGTGTCGCGGTCCATGTGAGAACATCGATACCACCACTGACGAGCGCGTTCAGCTCATCGGGCCCGCTCGAGAAGTTGATCAACTCGACTTCAAGGCCGTGTTTCTTGTAGAACCCTTGCGCAACGGCAACATCGTTGGTAAGCGTGAGGATCGAACCTTTAAAGTAGCCCGCCTTGATGGGAATCAAGGCCCCGCTTTGGGCCTTGGCCGCCTCAGTGGCCAGCCCGAGGGACAAACAGACAATCAGACCAAGCAGAGAACGTTTCATCATCCTAAAACTCCTGTAGTTGGGACCAAGACTCAAACCTCTTTCCATCTCATCAGCCACCTCTCCGCCGACAACATGAGAAAGTTGAGGACTAGCGCGATGACAGCGAGGACAGCGAGAGTGCCAAAGACACCGGCAGGTCTGTAGGTATTCGAATACTCGACTACCTGTTGTCCCAACCCGGCCCTCGATGCGACCATTTCACCGACGACGACGCCGAGCAGCGCGTATACAACTCCAATTTTCAGTCCAGCGAAGATTGCCGGCACCGCCCCCGGCAGGACCACCTTCATGAACCTCTGGAACTCGTTCGCTCCCGTCACGCGCGCCATCATGTTCAGGTCGCTTTCGACCGACCGGACTCCCGCCTCGGTATTGACCACGACGATGAAGAAGACCAAGCTGAACGAGAGCAGGACCTTCGAGGTCATCTCGATGCCAAACCAGAGAATGAACATTGGCGCGAGAGCAACGCGCGGCAGTGAATTGAAAATCGTCAGGAACGGTGTGAATACACGATCGAGAAACCGCGACCAGCCGATCGCCAACCCGCAGAGAACCCCGAGAATGCTGCCGCTCAAGAAGCCCATGATGGTTTCTTGTATGGTCACGCTCCCATGGCGCCAGAGCTCGCCGCTTCGGGCATATTGAACGAGAAACGCGAATACCTCAGTCGGCGGTGCGAGGAAGAATCTGTCGATCCAGCCGGCTTCTACCGAGTATTGCCAGATACCGAGGGCCGAGAGTGCAATGGCGATCTGTGTCGCGGTGATGGCAAGCTGGTTCTCCCCAAGCGGCGTGCGGGCCTTGACCGGATGCGAGGCAGCTTGGGGCAATGTCTTGTCGGTCAGGTTGACGATGTTTTTCATCAGTGCGAATGTCCAAGTTCGAGCCATACGCGACGAGCGATCTTCACGAATTTGTCGTCGTACCGAATGCCTTCGATGTCGCGCGGCCTCGGAAGGTCGATCATGATGTCGGCCCTGATTCGTCCCGGCCGAGGACTGAACACGATCACACGGTCAGCCATTGCAACCGCTTCTGAAATGTCGTGCGTGACCAAGACAACCGTTTTTCGGCTTTCCTCCCAAATCCGCACGAATTCCTCTTGGAGGACAACCTTGGTTTGGGCATCCAGCGCGGCGAAGGGTTCGTCGAGCAGGAAGATTTCCGGATCGATGGCCATCGTACGTGCGAGGGCCGCGCGTTGCCGCATGCCATGCGAAAGCTGACTGGGGAACGCATTTCCGAACTGGCCCAATCCGACTTTCTCCAGGAGCGCCTGCGCGCGGCGATTTCGTTCCTCACGCGGAGTGCCACGCACTTCGAGACCGAATGACACATTGGCACGAGCGGTCCGCCACGGAAGCAGGCCATCCTTGGCGAACATGTAGCCGACAGACCGGCTTGTCCCAACGACTGGCTTTCCATTCAGAAGCACCTGGCCAGTGCTCGGGCTCACCAGGCCCGCCATCATGTTCAGCACGCTGGTCTTGCCGCATCCGCTCGCTCCTACGATGGCAACGAACTGGCCTTTGGGTACGACGAGGTCGACGTAGTCGACGGCTTTCACCTCGCCGCCGTTCCTGGATAGATACCGATGACTCACGCCGGCGACGTGAACCGCGACATCTTCAGCATCCTGTCCACCGGAGGGTGCCGACACGGCAGCGTCAGGATGATCGAGTTTCAAGGATGTCAATGCCAGGGCCATATGGATCGTTCGCTTTCGTCACCGGGTTTGGAACGTTAAAATAAGAGGCTGAAATTTTTTGCTCATGCCTGGACTTCGCCAGGCCTCCGGATGACGCGGCCCAGGCTCATGACGAAGTCGACGGATAGCTTTCTGATCGCATCGACTGGAACCGACAAGGGATCCAGGTCGAGCGCGATGATGTCAGCGTACTTGCCAGGCGCCAGGCTCCCTCGCACATCGTCTTCGCCCATGCTCGCGGCTGCGTCGAGTGTGTGCATTTGAAGCGCCTCCTCGAAGCTGAGGGCTTCGTGCGGATCGATCAGTTGGCCGGAATACGATTCCCTCTTCATGCAACACCAGATGTTGAAGAGCGGATTTGTCGCTTCCCTTTCGGAGCCGATGTAAACGTCGGAGCTTCCACCCAGCCTCCAGCCGTCGCGCATCAGGGTTTTGAACGGAAATCGGCCGCGCGACCCGTACTCTCCCATGTAATCGGGGAAGAACTCGGCGCTTGCATAGATGAAGGGGGCCTGGGGCACTGGGAAGATTCCTGCTTTCGCCCAGTACTCCGACGTCCGTGGCGTGGGCAACAAGTTCCCCGCGTGCTCGATTCGCGTTCGCGTTCGCCCTGAGCTTCCGCCGCCCAGTTCGGAGATGATTCCGCACACCCATTCCTGCGCGCGGTCTCCGTTTGCGTGAACCGCCAGCTGCAGACCCGCGGCCTGCGTACTCTCGTACGCCTTGCGCAGGAAATACTTGGGAAAAGCAATCTCACCCCGCCACGTATCGCTGCCCACATAACAGCAGTTCATGGCTGCGTTCTTGGCAGTAAAGCCACCATCCGAAAATAGTTTGATGCCTTGTATGCGGACCAAGGACTCCGGGGCTCCAAGCTCGATGTGATCCTGCCACTTGCAGGCCTGCGCCACTTCGAGCGTTCCCGGTGACCATATATAGACCCGGAGCGACAGGGGAAGATTTCCTGCGGTTGCCAGAGCGCCCATGCTCTCGATTCCGGCGACCGTGTTCGAGAATTCGCCGACGCAGGTGACGCCGTAGCGAGTGAAATAGGTTTCGAAGCCGTGCAGGAGGGCCGCTTTCAATTCCGACGCCTCGATTTTTGGCAGAGGCAACAGGCTGTCCATCTCCTTCACGACTCCCGTCGGGTTCCCATCGGCGTCTCTCTCGACTTCGGGAATGCCGGTGATGCTGTGCGTCGGCTCGACGAAGTTCCTGTCGATGCCCGAGACTTCCAAAGCCTTCGAGTTGAGAACGGTTACGTGCCCTCCGGCGCGCAAAGCTATTGGATGATCAGTGCTCAATCGATCAAGTTCGCTGCGGGTGGGGAGCCGGCCCTCCTTGAGTTTCTTCTCGAAGAAAAGATTGGCCTGCCCTACAACCCACTCTCCCTTTCGACGCGACTTGATTCCCGACAGAAAGACATCCGATAGGTCGCTGATGGACGAGCACTCGGGCGCCCGACAGTCCAAGGACCCATAACTAACGCTCGAGACGACTTCGGTGTGGGCGTGGGCGTCGACAAAACCTGGAAGCAGCGGTCGCTTGCCGAGATCCAGGACGCGCGTGTTGGGACCAGTATGCGCTGCCGCTTCGGATCGCCGAATGAGTCGTATGATTCGGTCGCCACGCACCACGACACCCTCGGCATCCGTTAACTTTCCGGCTTCCCCGGAAATAACCTTCCCGCCGAGAACGACAGCATCTGCAGGTCCAGCCGCTTGGTTCAATTTCGCCTCTTTCTGGTGGGTGGTCGATGCGAATTTTCAGTTTCTTTTAACGTTAAAGGAATTATAGTAAACCCTCGCGCGAAAGCAAGTTTTTCGTCCCGCTTGTTTTGATTGCGGCGTGCCACTCTCAAACTTCCCACGACCCTCCCTATCCTCCTATGGCTAGAACAGCTGAGCACAAAAAGATCAGATTGGCGGATGTCGCAGCAGCGGCAGGCGTGTCGGTGATGACGGTTTCCAACGTTGTCAGGGGCCGAAGAGACCTGGTCCGAGATGAGACCTGGGAAATCGTCCAAAGCGCCATAGCGCGGCTCAAGTATCGGCCCCATAGCTTCGGTCGAGGGCTTCGCCTCTCGAAGACTTCGACGATCGGGATGTTGATCGTCGTGTCGGACGAAAACTTTCTGAGCTCGCCATGGACGAGCAGGGTCGTGGCCGGTCTGAGCAACTACCTCAACGAGCATGACTATGCCTTGCTCATTCATCGCCAGACGCCCATTTCGCTTGCCGAATCGGTGTTGATGCGGTTCTCAAATACCGACGGCATGTGCGTCATGGTCTCGGGAACCGACGACGTCCGGAAAGATCTGCTTTCCAGCATCACACAACTTGGCCAACCGATCGTGGCGCTGCAAGAATCGCATGACCCGGCGCAGTTCGAGGATTTTGCTGTCGTGAGGCAGGATGACCGCGGCGCAGGGGGTCCTTTTGATTTCAGTGCAGAAAGTGACGGTTCGTGCCTCCCTGGAGAGCGAGGATTGGCGCGGGGTCTGCTCCAGTAGTACGCGCAAGTGCTTGTCATGCCTTGAGTTTCTGTTGGTCTCCCGATCGGCCGCTGAGGGCCTGTTTGCGTGGTCGATTTCAGCCGCCAGCACTCGTTTTCGCTGTAGTTTGTGACGGCAGGATCTGGCCTGCGTAGCGCTCCAGCGGGAAGCGGAAGACCCCGCGCAGGTTGATGCCCTCCAGCCGCGTCGGTGCGATGCGCCCGGTCAGCTCCGGCGGCACGATTTGTCGCCTGTTGGCCCACCGGTCCAGTACCGCCTGCATCTGCGCCGTGTTCCATGCCATCACGATGTTGGCCAGCAGGCTCAAGGCGTCGGCCACGGCTTGCATCTCGTCCGCACGCCGGGCCTGGGCCGGCCCTACACGGCCCGTGTAAATCGCACGCTTGAGTGCGTTCACCGCCTCACCCCTGTTGAGTACCCGGCGCAGCTCCCTGCGGAAGCCGGCATTGACGAAGTAGTCCGCCAGGAAGGCCGTCCTGAGCAGCTTGCCCAGCTGCACACCGGCGTCGTAGATCGGGTCTCCTCTGGCGGCCGACCCGAACCTGGCCAGCGCCGTCACCGCGCTGGCGTGACCTGTCTGCACCGAGGCCGCCAGATGCACCAGCTGGTCCCAATGAGCTTCGATCAGTGTCGTGTCCACGCTGGCCTCACACACGGCGGCGATCTCCACAGGGATTGTCATTCCTCGCGGCACGAACAGGTGGCGTTGCCGCAGTTCGCGCAGCCGCGGGCACAGATCGAAGCCCAGCAGACGCGATAGCGCCATGGCGAAGTCGGTGTAGCCGTGCGTGTCGACAGCCAACTGCGACACCTCCACCCGCTCCTGTCTCACGACGGCCTTGTCAACTTAACGCCGTATTGGCGAAGTGAGAGCTGGTGAAATGGTGCTCAGACTGCGGTAGACGGATTTTGGGTAACGCCAGTGACGAGATGCCAGATAGCGAAGCGTCTGGCGAGTTGATTACGATAGCGCACAGCGCCGAGTTGGTGGCGCTTGATGGCGAAATGCTGTCGGATCGGTCCGAAGCTGGACAGGAATGTTTGCGTTCGTCCTGGCGAGCGAAAGCCTTTCATGCGCCGTTCGCGTTCGCGTGTTGGCTGATGACTATTCTCGGCCCGGTTGTTGACCCGGGCTGCAGCTTTGACGAACACATGCTTGACGTCAGCCAGTTCGGGAATCTCGACTTTCGCCGCCGGATAGCTGCGTAGCTGGTCGGTGACGATCTTACGCGGGCCATTTGGATATTGGGCCAGCAGACGCTGGAAGAAGCGCTTGGCTGCCGCCTTGTCGCGGCGTTTCTGCAGCAGGATATCGAGCTCAGCACCATGCTGGTCGATGGCGCGCCACAGCAGATAAGGCTCACCGCCGACATTGACGAAGACCTCGTCGAGATGCCACGTTGCGCCGGGAGCAGGCCTGGCCTGCTTTACCCGATGGGTAAAGTGCGCGCCGAACTTGTCACACCACCGCCGGATCGTTTCGTAGCTGACGACCACGCCGCGCTCGAAGAGCAGCTCTTCGATATCCCTCAAGCTCAACTGAAATCGGAAATACCAGCGCACCGCGCGACTGATGACGGCGTCTGGAAAACGATGGCGGTGGTAAAGGGGCTTGGATGTCTGCATCGATCGACTTTACCAGCTTCAATCGTTACCGTGACAATGCC
>Ga0255096_1000127_pt1 | contig 43459 bp, 50 predicted proteins | sample Colum_Atlam_RepA_2_FD_188563 | JGI IMG/M metagenome (GOLD analysis project Ga0255096, IMG submission 188563) | Freshwater microbial communities from Columbia River, Oregon, United States - Colum_Atlam_RepA_8d | ecosystem: Environmental > Aquatic > Freshwater > River | place: USA: Oregon... | reverse complement strand
GAGTTCGGTGAGGGTCATGCTTGTAGTTGCTGAGAGGTGAGTTAGAGAGAGGTTGTCATAAAGGCTGGCGTGTGGTCTCCCACATAGGCGCCGAGTTGGTTGAATTCGTGGTATTCGACGGCTTCTTCGTAGGTCATGCCGTAGGATTCCAGCTGAGCGATGACTTTGTCGTAGTCGTAGATCACGAATTGCTCACTGCCGAATCGAGTTCCGATCCCGAGGATGCAGTCGTCGAAGCCATCCATGACCACAAGGTCCGGATTGATGTCTGCGATTTGATCACGGGTCATAGGAAAAAGAGGGGACACTTTGAACGAAAAGAGGGGACACTTTCAACTGCTCGGAAATGGGTGCATTAACTTGCAGTCAAAAGAGGGGACACTTTCAGTCGTGATTCATATCGTACTCGACCGCTTCCAGCTGCGCGATCCGGAGTTGTTCAGGTGTTGCTACCGCGTTGCCACACAGGATTCCGAGGCGTTCGTAGAAACGGTACTTGGCTTCCGCTGAGAGGTTTTCGGGGGCTGTTTGGAGTAGGGCTTGGGTTGTAGTTGCTGTGTCACTCATAGGTTGTCTGTATCGCTAACGGATCGTGCAATGATGGCGAGACCGCCGGCGGCGTTGATCTGATCGGCCCAGTTGCGCTGATCAGGCCGGACCTTACCGGTTGGTGTTTTTACTTCAATGGAGAGAAACTGGGCGATGGGTTTGCCGACCATGTCGGACGTGACTGTAACCGTGCGCCAGCCGATCAGGTCACCAGAGCCCGGGAATAATCCCATGCGGACGTGGCGGGCATCGGTCAGGAAGACGCCTTCGGGATCTCGGAGAGCCTTGCCAACGTATCCTTCGCCCACTTGGTTGCGGAAGACGCGGACGTGGGATTTCGATCCAGCTGCGCGCAGAATCAGGGCTTGGAGTTCGGATTCGGTCATGTGATGAGGGGTGGGTAACCAGTAGCGTATAATTTACCCTTCACCTTAATCGGTGGATAGGGGTCGATGACGGTAGATTTACGCTGCCTCGCCTTCCAACGGAAGAAAGCCCATCCCGGTTTGTAGCCACGTTTCGCTGCGAGGGAACGAAAATCGTCCAAGGTTTTACACTTTCCTTCCTCGCGGCGTTCATCTCGTTTCTTTTGGATGTCCTCGATGGACAGGCGCTGAAGCTCGCCATCGACCTCTTCGATCTCCCGAGGAGCGATCTCACGTGCGGTACCACACTGCGGGCAGGCCGTGCCGGCGAAGATGGCGAAGCACTTCGAGCACTGCTTGGTCTCGACGGGCTTGGAATTTTTGTTTCGTTTGACGCGGCCTTTGAGGTCCCACTTGCGGTCCTGCTCGGCCAGGCCGTGACGTAGGCAGTTCCCTACGTGATCGAGGATGACGGCGCGGGTCTTGCCGGGGTAAGGTCTGAGAGCGCGACCCAGCTGCTGCAAGTGCATCGAAAGCGACATAGTCGGGCGAAGAAGAATCGCCGCGTTGACCGTGGGAAGATCGAACCCCTCGGAGATCAACTCGCAGCTGGTCAGAACCAGAATCCGGCCGGCCGTCAGGTCTTCCACGCGCTTCTTGCGAGTTTCCTCATCCAGCTGGCCGTCAATCGATGCAGCCGGTATGCCGGCAGCCTCAAACTGTGCCGCAACGTGCTGCGCGTGAGCGACGGAGATGCAGAAGGCCACCGCTCGCTGATTTGGGCAAAAGCGCCGGTAGTGCGTTACCACGTCGCCGGTTATTTTTGGAGTGTCGATTACCTCGGCCGCCTCACCGAGATTGTAATCGCCGGCCACCTTGGAGATACCTGAGAGGTCCACGGTATCCCGGGGCGCGTAGTAGACCGGTCGAGCGAGGAATCCATTGTCAATGAGCCATTGAACCGTCGGCCCTATGACCATGCGATCGAACATGATGCCCAAGCCCCTGCCATCCAGGCGCTCAGGGGTCGCTGTAACGCCGATGAACAAAGCATCAGGCCAGTGAGCAAACATATTCACGTAGGACTTGGAGATTGAGTGATGCGCCTCGTCGATGATGACCAGGTCGGGTTGCTCAATCTGATCCAGGCGTCGACGAAGAGTTTGAATCGATGCAACCATAGCGGGCTGCTTAGACATGGGTTTGTCGGCTTGAATGAATCCGTGCGGGACCGAGACTCTGGACAGGGTTGCACTGATTTGATCGAGGATCTCGCGGCGGTGGGCGACGATAACAACCCGAGAGCCTCGCTGAAGGATCCGAGATGTGATGTAGCTGAAGAGGACTGTCTTTCCGGATCCAGTAGGGCTGACTACAAGTGGCCGTTTTGCCCCAGACACGAAGGCGCATCGGATATCGTTTGCCAGACGTTCTTGGTAGGTTCGCAGTTCCATCATGAGCCGTAGGCTGCGTTCTGCGGCTTGACGTGTCAAGCACAAGCTGCACACTCGCCGGCATGAGTAACACAATTCGAGTGAGCTACCGGCTGCCGATTGAGGTCGCCCAGATGCTGGAAGATGAAGCGATTCGATCCCGGCGCACGAAGACGGCGGTGTTGATCATCGCGATTGAGGACCATGTCCTGCGGGGCGAAGACGATCTTCCAGAGGTGATCAAGAAACCCGTTGACACTCGGAAGTCGCGCTAGCAGGATTCCGACACGACGCATAGCTTGGTTTCGTCAACCAAGCGCGAACTGGGCGCGTTAATCCAGTTGGCCAAGAGTGCCGAAGGGCATTCGCCGGTTCCACGGCTCGGGCTCGCCACCGAGGTTGGATTGATGGTCTTAACAGACCTGCAATCTGCCTCGTTGTCTCGGAGGGGTAGGTGAAGAAAACCCCGGGGCAGGAGAGCCAATATGGCAACAGGAAATGTAATCAGCTGTAAGCAGTTTGCTTCCTTCCTCGTCTCGCAGGAACCTGTGTACGACAAGGAAGTTCTCAAGGACATCCGCCCGTTTGACGGGATGATCGGATACTACAACACCGGATCGTTCGACGCGTATTCCGGCACGACCCACACGTTCGACCGCTTTAACAGCGTGTTCCCGAACGTGACCGGTTCGTGGGAAAACCCGACTGGCGCGTCCTGCACTGGCCAGCCGTGCGACCCGACCGAGAACAAGATCGGTTGGGGCTGGACCCGTAGCACTTACAATCTGGAAAAGCAGTCTTGGGGTTCTGACATCCTGTGCTTCGACCAGATCATGACGAAGACGAAGGCCAAGGAGCACTTCCGTCAGATCATCGACGACGTTCTTCGCCCTGCGACGAACTGGATCACCACGTACTACCTCCAGCGCAAGGCGATGGAGTTGTCCAGCTACAGCGCGTCTGGCATCAGCGGCAACGCCTTTGCTTGCGCCGCCGGTCTGCCTCCGGTGATTTATTCCTGGGTTGGTGCCGGTTACACCCGTTTGCGCGTGACGAACGCCGCCCTCGCTCCGATCACCGCCGCTTCGTTGGGACGCTTGACTCCGGAAATCCTCCAGTCGCGTGTCACCCGTCAGTACTTCCTGGGTGCTATCCAGGCCGGCAAGGAAGGGTACGATTCCCTCCAGCTGCACACTGACAAGGATACCTTCCGGTATCTTCAGAAGACCAACGCTACCCTGTATGATGCCTGGCGCTTTGGCGTTTTCGCCCCGGCCGCCAAGGAATTCTACAAGTACGGCTTCATGGGCTTTGTCGGCGACTTCATGGTGAAAGTGCTCCAGTTCCCGTTGCGCTTCAACGCGACGACTACTCCTGGTGAATACACCCTGGTCCTGCCGTACAAGAACGTGGCTGCTACCGAGGGCATCAAGTCTGTCTTCAACGAAGACTACGACCGCTCTCAGTTCCAGGTCAGCTACATCAACAATCCTCGCGCTTTGCGAGTGATGCCGTTCCGTCCCGAGGCCGTGAACCCAAATATGCCGTTCATGGTTCGGGATTACGGTGGGCGTTGGAAGTTCGCGACCAACGACCTGGGCGCGGACTGTGCCGGTAAGCCGATCGACAACAGTCGCGGCAACAAGGGCAAGTTCATTGCCGACTTCCAGTTGGCCGTGAAGGCCGAGCATCCGGAATGGCTTGAAGCTATCTTCCACAAGGTCGATCGTGGTTGCTTGGAAATCCTGCCGGTCTGCGAAACTGATCCTGGCGATCCTGCTCAGAGCTACAACTCTGCGGATCCGGTTTGCCCGAGTGTGATTCAGTTCACTGCTGTCATAAACGATGCCGACCCGGCTCGTTATGTCATCGGAACCACCGGAATCATGTGCGACGACAACATCGTTGCCAATGCTGGCATCAGCGCGGCCAGCGTGGCTGCTCTTGTTGTCGCCTTGCAAGCCGCCTGGGACGCCGAGTTCGGTGCCGGTCAGGGAACCTGGAGCGTTGTTTCTGGCAACTTGATCCAGCTGGCCGGCAGCAGCTGCACCAACGTGACCCTGGAGTTCTCGATCTAAACCGCCACCAAACGGGGCTCTCTTTCGGGGGAGCCCCCGAGGTGCTGGCAGCCTTCCGGAGCGTCCGGGATGCTGGCAGCCTCTCAAGAAAAGGATTTTACGATGTACGGACAAATGATGCGGAAACGAAAGATGGACGGCATGGGCCGCATGGGCGCCGAAGTCGAGACGGTCGAGTTTACTCCGCCCAAAGAATTGCGGCTCGAAGGTGACTCTGGCACCGCCATGGTTGACTGGCGCACTACGCCGCGTGGCACCATCGAGATCATCGGATTCGACGGCATCACCTTAGGTGAGTCCGGCCGGCAAGACGTCGAAGAAATGGAAATGGAAAAGCCCGAGATGGAGATGGAAGGCATGGAGGAGGAAGCCTGATATGCCAGCACTGACTTCCCAAGAGATCGCCTCGCTCAGCGGGTGCTTCGACTGCCTGTCGCCGGGTGTAAAAGACACCTACATGGTGACCTTGCTCCAGCAGATTCAGGCGGGGCAGCCGGGCGCTTCGTTGACCACGACCAGCCCAGGCGGTTTGCAGACCACATTGGCCGTATCTGCGGTTAATTCGTTGCGTAAACGGTTCATTCTTCAGAACCAGAAGAACGAATTGCTGTACATGAAGTTTGGAACCGGCGCCACGGTCTCTGATTACCATTTGGAATTAAACAAGCACAACCCTTCCGGTGGCACTATTTCATCTCCGATTGAAACCAACGGATACGTGGGTGCAATAAGTGTTGCGTCTGCGTCCGGGACAGTTTCATACGTGTTTTCGGAATTTGTTTAACAGTTATGCCTACCCCATCCATTCAAACACTAAGGAATGACGCTCAGCAGGTGCTGAACCTCGATTCCATTTCCGCCGTTCGTTCGGTCGTCGCTGCAACATTGGCTAACGCCAATGCCGGCACGCCGCTCAACCCGAACCTGACCACGCAACAGCTGTGGAATGAGTTCTACCAGATCGTCACGCAGCCTAAGTCCGATATCGAGTCGATCATCGCGAACCAGTTGATGAAGTTCCTGTTTGCTCCGCCGGCTCCGGGTGGTGCGGGGGCGAATCATGAGGTTATTTACAACAACAACGGAGTGCTAGCAGGCGATTCCAAGTTTCTTTGGGATGACGCGTTAAACAAGCTGGACATTGATGGCTCCGCCACCATCAGCGGCGATCTGACGGTGCGGACGACTCGTCTTACTACGACCACTACTGGTGTCGGCATTGGTACGGCGACTCCAATTCTTCCGCTTGATGTTCGTGGAACCGCCGGTGCTGGTGCGTTGTTTCTTAGGACCACTGATCCTACTGCTGCGGTTGCTTCAGCTTACATTCAAACTCCTGTTTCAACCGGATTCTCGTCGACTGTTCCTATTTACGGTTTCTGGTATCAGAACAGTGGAATGGGAAATCCGGCAGCGGATACGCTTAACTGGATTATTGGAAGCGCAGAGCAAATGCGCCTGAACTCCACGGGGCTGGGCGTGGGGGCGGCGAGTCCTTCATACAAATTGGATGTGAATGGAGTCGCCCGAGTCAACAGCGGTGGCGATGGATTGTTCCTTTCAAGCGCAGCCGGACCTGATCTGTACATTGTTGGCACCAACTACTACAACAACAACGGAACCGAGGGCGTTCAGACTGTTGCCCGTCCTTCATGGAAGATCGAACACAAGAACAGTTCCGACGCTCTTGCATATCTCGACATTGGTTTCCGCGCTGCTTCTGCTGCTGCCAGTGCGTTCACCAGCCGGTTCAAGATTGATGGCACGGGCCAAGTGGGCATAGGCGTTACGCCGAGTGCGTGGGGTGCTGCGTTCAAGCCAGTTCAGTTGACCTATGGATCGTTGTACAGCCAAGCATTCACCGTCGCTGGTGTTGCTGCCAACTGCTACAATGCTGGAGCCGGTGGCTGGACTTACTTTGGCTCCGGTCAAACTGCTTCGCGCTACGAGCAGTCTAGTGGAACTCATGCTTGGTACACTGCCGTTGCTGGTACTGGAGCGATTGCCACCTTCACCCAAGCGATGACGCTCGATGCTCTGGGCAACTTACTTGTCGGTTTAACCACAGCCGGAACCACCGCTGCCAAAACCATCCAGATTGCCAACGGAACCGCTCCTACGGCTAACGTCACTGGCGGTCAACTTTATGTCGAAGCCGGTGCGCTGAAGTACCGTGGAAGCTCTGGCACTGTCACTACCATCGCAGCCGCTTAATCAATACCACCATGAACATCTCTTGGATCATCGAACGCCTGTTGGTCAAACCGACCGAAGGCACTCTCACGGACGTTGTGATTACCGCCGACTGGCGTTGCAACGGCTCGCAGGATAACTACAGCGGCACTTGCTACGGCTCATGCTCGTTTGCTCCGCCGACTGAGAACTTCACGCCTTACGATCAGTTGGCCGAAGCGCAAGTCCTCGGCTGGTGCTTCAGCAATGGCGTCGATCAGACCGCCATCGAAGCGAACGTCACGCTCCAGATCGAGAACCAGATCAACCCTCCGATCATCGCTCCGCCGCTGCCGTGGGTGCCGGTTCCGCCGCCGGAGCCTCCCGCTCCTGATATGTCTACCCCAGAGTTGCCAGCTGCTTGACGCTGACATACGCTGACGCCGCATGAATCCTATTACTGTTCATCTCACCGACATCGAGGCGCAGGCGATCATCCAGTTCGTTGAATTGGGAATCAAATCAGTTGGCGGCCAAGCCGCCCGCATCGGGCTCCCGATTCAAGACAAGATCGCACTGGCCATAGACGTAGCTAAGAAGGCTAACGACGCATCCCAACCCGCCCCCGCCAATGCCGGAGGAGAGCCTACACAACCTTGAGGTACGTATCGTGAGACTGGAGACCATCATCGGTGATAAAGACGCTGGGATGGTCTCCGACATCCACGGAATCAAAGCCACCCTCGAAGGCCTCAAGCAGTTCCAATGGAAGCTGTTTGGTGGCCTCGGGGTTTTGGTTGTGCTAGCACAACTCATTGGTAGGATGACCCTGAAATGAACGACTCAATCAAGTCTATCGTCCGCCACGGGCTCTCGTTCGGTGGCGGTTTTCTGGTCGCCAAAGGCCTTGTGACCGTTGACCAAGCCAACGAGCTTGCCGGCGCTTTCATCACGGTCTTGGGCGTTGCATGGTCTGTCTGGAAGAATCGCAAGACTCCTCCGACTCCGCCTGCTGCTCCATCTGCGTGAACTGGATCTACCAACTGGTAAAGGCGTTCCTGGACTGGCTCCGGGAAACGCCTGCACCAACGGTTGAAGACGGAAATGCACCCAAACCTCTCAAGAACGATCTGGCTGCTCGTATTGCCGATTTGCCTGGGCTGCCGGACGAAGGTGGTCCTGGTCCCTTCCGGTGATCCGATCATGCTAGCAGAGCCGGTGAGAGCTAGTGTTTACGCGTTTGACCGCGACGGTAAACTGGTCGGCCCTTCGACTGTGAAGATTCCAGCTGGGTGGTACGCGCTGCCCAAGGCCAAATGATCACCTACCGAGGCCAGAAGTTCGCCGGGTACAACAAACCTAAGTCTACGCCAGGCGCGTCCAAGAAGTCTGCCGTGCTGGCCAAGGAAGATGGCAAGGTGCGCTTGGTGCGCTTCGGTGATCCCAAGATGCCGATCAAGAAGCACATCGCGAAAAACCGGAAGAGCTTCAACGCTCGACATGGCTGCGATGCCCCGGGAACGAAGCTGTCTGCCAAGTTCTGGAGTTGCCGATCCTGGAAGTGACTCTATGCAAACCAAATACGCCAAACTGGTCCGCAAGCTGAAGAATCAAGGTGCGGACGATCCTCGCGCTCTCGCGGCATTCATCGGCAGAAAAAAGCTCGGCGCGGAAGAGTTCCAACGCCGAGCCGCTGCTGGTAGGCGCAAGGCCGCCCGTTAGTACGCTGACGGAAGTTCGTCGATCGCGTCCTCGGCGTTCTTCGGCGCCACCCGGGTAGCGGTCGAAGTGCCTTCACCTTGGCCGGGTTCAGACGACCGGACCTTGCCAACCTTCTTCTCCAGTTCCGCCACCTTCTGCTGGAGGCGGATCACGCGCAGACGCTCACGGCCGTAGGCACGCGCCCGCAGAGCCACCTGAGCCTGGGCCTTGGTGATCAAGTCCACTTTGTCGTCGTAGCCCATGTCGGCATCGACGCCTTCCCCCTTCAGAGCGATCTTGATCAAGCGGTCGCTTTCATCCAGCAGGCGGTTTCCATCTTCATCACCATCCTCACGGCCGAACAGCTGAGCGTGGGTCTTCTCGTAGTCGGCAAACTGCGACTCAAACAACTCGCGTGACCGGGACTGGCGGGTCTCAACGAGCTTGGACTTCTCAACCTCGCGTTGGGCGCCCTTCTCTTTCCACTCAGCGATGGACTTGTCTCGAGACTGAGTGAGTTCGAGGATCTTCCGGCGGTGAGCCATCATCTCGGGCGCAGCTGGGCCGAACGTCTCCTGGGCAATGATAGCAGCCTTGGCTACCGGCACGTTCAAGAGAGTCATGATGTCTTGATGATTGGCATCGCGCTCGGTGCCGTCTTCATCAGTGACGCGGATACCGTCGATGTCCCCAAGGGCAGTCTGCCACGCTTCACGCAGCGGCGCTTCGTACTTCTGCTTGTACTCGCCAGATCGCGTGTAGTTGAGATACCGGACTTCAGTGTCCAGTTCCTCGGCGTTCTTGCGGATCGAATCCATCTCAGCCTTTAGGGCCTTGGTGGCTTCTTCGACTTCCTTGCGAGTACCTTCAGACTTGGCGCGTTCGAGTTCCGTGACCTTGGCCGCGAAATCATCGCGCTCCTTCTTGGTCATCTCGTACTGCTCGCGGAACTGCTTGATCGAGGTCGGTTCCGGCTTGGCGGGCTCCGTCTTCGCAGCAGGTGCGGGCTCTTCCTTCTTCGGAGTGAACCGATCCAGGTTGAACAGGTCTTCAACCTTCGGCTTCGGAGCTTCGGCAGCCGGGGTAATGGTGGCAGCAACTGGGGTCGGCTCAGGAGCAGGAGCGGGAGTCGGTGCAGCAACAGGCGCAGGCATCGCTGAACCCATCGGGTTGTCCAGACCTTGCCCTTCGATAGCGTCGATGCCGGAAAATGCTTCGGAATAATCTGCGCCCCGTTCGGTTGGGGCATCTGGTGATAGCAGCGGGTTCATTCGAGGTTCTGATTAAGAGTCGTTTTTTCTTTTCGCATTTCCACCAGACCATTCAGTTCCTCGATGAACGCACGCGCACCGGCGCGCTTGCAGTTGGCATTCCAGCCATGCTGCGGGTTCTCCGAGGGCGGAAGGTTCCAGCAGAAATTATTGAAGGCCGCCAAGAGCGCGGCTTGGAGTTCGGGCGTTTCGAGCATTCGCTCGACTGATTGGAGGCGCTGCTTGTCGCGCTGAAACTCTTGCTTGGGGGATTGTATCATTGGTTAAGGATGTCGGCCTGAGTCTTGAGATCCATGGCGGCAATGTCCGCCCGAGTGAGCGCACCCTTGCGCTGAGCCTCGGCGATCGTGTTGGCGTTCTTGCGCTGTTGATCTTGCTCGAAGGCCACCTGCTTCTGGACGCGCTTCTGCTCGGAGTTCGCGGCAGCGATCTGAGCCTTGGACTGCGCGGTGATGAGCATCGACTGGATCTTCGCAGCGGTCTCGGCATCCATCCCATTTCCAGCTGCGCCTGCTTCGGCCTGAGCCTGAGCTTGCTGCTGAAGACGCTGCACGTAGCCCTTGATGTAGTTCGAGGCCTGAGCGATGCCGTCGTTGTAGAGCTTCATGTTCTGCTCTTGGCCGGGGTCCTGAGCGATCAGCTGCATCTGCTCCTGGATGTGCTGAATGACGTTGGCCAAGCCAAGCACGCGTTCCATGGTCGGCATACCGTTCTGTTCTTTCTCGATGCGACCGATAGCGCCACCAAGCATCTGGAGAAGCGTCTGGATGTACTCGGGCCGATTGATCGAAGTCGCGATAACCACCGGCTGACCGTCGATGAGCGTGCCCCACGCCATCGTAGCGCGCTCGACGGCCGGCGAGACGGGTTTGTTGTCCACCGGTGCGAGACGATTCGCCAGGAGAGGATCGTCAGTGTTGGCCTCGACGTACATATGAACCACCTCGGCTTGGGAATCCGGTGCTAGCAACGGGCGGATGGCCATGAGGCGGTCAGCCTGCGCGATCTCGAGCATCTTGTTGCCGGAGCCCATGACGCGCTCGGGCATGATGTCCCAGCTGTCGAGGTTGTTGAACACGGACGGATCGACGCCTTCGGCTTCGCACTTGCGACGGAACTGAACGCAGTCGGGATGGTCGATCGTGCAGAACCGGCGAGCGATCTCGCGGTACTGGAAGGTCTGCTGAGTGTAGGCGCGGGTGAGCATCGAGCCCATGAGCGCATTGGCGTTGTTCACGCGGGCCATCACCTCGGTCGCCGTGAGTTCCTTCGATGAACCGTCGTTCACGTCCTGCGTGTAGGCCGCACTGGACTCGGCCATGATCTGTCGGTGCATGGCCATGGCGCCCGAGAGCATCGGGTAGTCCAGCACGTGACGTTCGGACTGGGGAACCCAGGAGAGTCCTTCCGGGATCACGCCCATGTTGAACAGGTCGATCTTCTCCATCCGCTCAGCGTCACCGTCAGCGACGTTGCGGAAAAGCCACAGCATCTGCTCGAACACCGAGTCGGTGAATTTGCAGCGCATCCGATTCTGGAGATGGCAGACGGAGTACAGCAGGTATCCGAGTGACCGCACGGAATGCCAACGGAACGGAGGCACTACAGCGCCGTCGGCAAACTGTACGTGCATCAGTTCAAAGATGTCGCGGCCGTAACACCGATCTCCCGCATCGAAGAGCCACTGTCCAGCAGTCTGCATATTGCCGATGCCGCTGTTGTACTGGTCAACGATGATCCGGCGGCGCCAGGAGGGGTCGTCACTGGTCGTGTCCAGAAAGTAGAAGTCGTAGCAACGCAGCACCGGTGTCGCGTCGGAACCCCAGTAACCGGAGTTCTCCTTGAAATCTTCCTCAATCTTCTCAGGGAAGTATTGGCCAGACCAGTCGTTGACCTGGAGGCTGGTAGCCTCGCGTTCGATCATTGCTGCCAGCAGCTGGTTCACCAGTTTCAGATTCCAGCCGGGGTCCACGTTCTCACCACGGGTCATGCGGATCAGGTCCTGAGCCGTAAAGGACGTGTAGATCGCGAAGTGCGACAGGTTCTCCATCGTGGTCAACGTGTTGGTCGGGACCAAGATGTCCTCAGTGCCGCGAGCCGATGGGCACCAGTCGCGATCACGAAGCCAAGTGACTGGCCCGATGCCGTGAAGCACCGTGGCCGCAAACTGAGACTCCAAGACCGTGGAGTATTTCGGAGACCGCTTCATCACGCGGTTCAGCTGCTTCGTGATGATGTTGCCCCACTGGGTGCGCTTGTCGCGGGGTCCGATGTCGAGACCAACCGAGAAGTAATTTTGAGGCTTCAGGAACGCGTTCGTGAACTGCTGGCGAGAGGCATGGATGATCCGGGTGCCTTCCAGGAAGTTGACGTTCGTCTGGATGCGGTTGTCGCGTGCTTCCTCCTGGGTGTATGGAGGGTTGCCGTTGAAGCAGGAGTTGATGCGCGCTCGGTTGCGGGAGCGCGGCTGTTCCGCTTCGAGCATGGCGCTAACGACGTTCCAGACTCTGCTGGGTTCCTTGAAGCTCATATCGGTGTCAGATTGCTTTCCGTTCGTGCGAAATCCAGCAATTATCGGGCATTTCGGTCTTGCCAAGATACGAAAGAGGGACCCAGACCTTCAGCTTCAGGTAGCATCCGCAGACTTCGCAAGTGCCAGCAAGCCCCTCACCTTGCAGAAACATCGCCATGTCATTGCGCGCCTGTTCCTGCTCCAGAATAGCCTCGGCCACGGTCTTGGTAACCGACCGTGCATCCGTGGGTTTGTTGTGAATACAGCGGTTGCAGGTATCAATGCGATCCTGCGCCTGCCGGCGATCGACAGGCGTTCCACCATCACCAAGCCATTCGGCTAGGATGCGCGCTCCTTGAGCCGTCTGGCGCAATTTAGCGGCCGCACGTGCGACAGCCTGAAACCCTTGGTTGTACATTGGATCCTGGTGTTGAGTACGTGGACGGAAAGCGGGCCTTGGTGTAGTTCTCTAGGTCCAGTTGGGCCTTCTCGAGTGAAGCTGGCAGACCGTTGGCGGCCCGATGCTGCGCGATGATTCTGGCTGTTTCGTAGAAATCATCGTTCATCGGGTTGGGTTTATTCCACTTGGTTTCGGGCTGGTAATATTGCCATCCACCGTTGGGGAACGAAGTCAGATTCATGTTGCTCATACGGCAGCATTAAAACGGGAGATCGTCTGAATCGTCCAGATCAGGCTTGGGAGCGGCTGGGGCGGCCGCTTGGGCTCGGGGTGCCGGCGCAGCGCCTTCATCGCGACCCTTCAGGAATTGGAAGGTCTCAATCATGATCCGGGTGGTGGACCGCTTCTCGCCGGTCTTCTTGTCGTCCCACTCTTCCCGAGTCAGACGCCCCTCAACCAACAACGGATGCCCCTTCTTGACGTACTGGGCGATCGTTTCAGCCTGCTTTCCGAAGGCCTTGCACTCAGCATAGTAGACGTCTTCCTTGTCTTCACCGGACTCAGTCTTCCAGCGGCGATTGACTGCCATGCTCAGGTTGCAGACGGCGGTTCCCTTCGGCAGGTGCTTGAGTTCTACGTCGCGGGTCAGGTTTCCGACTAGGATGACTTTGTTGAATGAGGCCATAAGATTAGGAGTAGGTTAGCGAATGTTGAGACTCCACTGACCGGCGCTTGTCAGACATACGCGTCAGCCACTTTGGTGTCTGTCGCTTGACAATACCAACACCGTGGCCGCCTGCAATCTCAAAACCGTTTCGGCGCGCCATTTCGAGCGCAACCACGAACGAATCCCACAAGTCAGGCGATCGGCCCATGCGTTCCTTGGTCTTGTGCTTCGGCTCCACGTCGATCAATCCAGTACGGGCGATACCCCACTCGCGCATCGCACCTTCCTCGGCGACTTCACGCGGCAGTTTCCGCAACTGCTTGGACTCGATGAGTAGGCGAGACGAATACCAGAGTGCAGTCACCATCTTGCCGTAGGCCTCGCGCTCGGTCTTCGCGTCCCCCTGGCGTACCGGACGATCCAGTGGCTTGCCGCCGAACTCAATCGGAACCACCTGCGGAGACCACAGGCGAGCGAACGCAGACATCAGCGTGCCGCGTCCAGTGGAGTCAAAACCCACCTGCTCCGGGTTGATATTGCGCTGCTTGCAGTACAGCAACACGTACTCGGCAATCTGCTCTTCGGCCTGCTGCGCCTTGACGGCCGTGACCGGAATCACGATGGGCGGTTCTGCAAATGCTAGCACCGTGCGACCGGACGCATCTGGTCCGAACTTGAGGTCCGTCATAACGCATCGGTCACCGCCGACGCCCGAGTACGCAGCGTCGATGCCGATCACGCGGATGATCTTGTCAGCGCGGTCCCACGCGACATCGTCGAACGCTTGGTTCTGCTCGCACAACGACATCGTGACCACGCGCCTGGTGCCACCGTCCCGAGGCAGCAGACCGAGGTTCATCATCGAGAACTGCAACGAGTCCCGCCCGTAGTAATCGAGGTCCGCCTGAATCTGCTCCGGCGTGATGATGCCTCGGTACGGATTCGTGCCCTTGGGGAATTTTGCATTCGGCGTGTCGTATCCACACAGCTGGACAGCCAACCCACCGGGCGCCCGCGTTCTCCAGGTGCGCGTTTTCTCCAAGTATTCGAGACCCTCCCAGCCGCCGAATGTCGGATGCGGTTCGCACACCACGCCAAGCGCATCATTGCGGTCCTTGGGGTTGCCCATCGCGATCAGCTTGAACTCGGGGTTCTTGCGAAGGTTAGCCACCGAATCCAAGAAACCGCGCCCCATCAGCGAGGCTTCGTCCGCGATCAACATCACGCGATCGTTTTTCAATCCGACGTAGTTCGAGAGGCCGACAAAGGTGCCGCCCACCTTGCACGCTACACCGATGATGCCGTCTCGAAAGTCCTGCGCTTCGGCATCTTCATCCGAACTGGTCAGGATGAACCGGCTTTCAATCACGCGGCCCGGGAGCCACTCGCGACGTTCCTTGGCTTTGTTGTGAAGCTCTTTGATCGAGCCCCAGATTCGCAGCTGGAGACCCTCACGCGTCGTTGACGACATGATGATCGAGGTGCCCTTCGGCCAGATGTAGAACGAACACAGCCCAAACGCTGCGGAGTTGTACGTCTTGCCAGATGAACCCGGCCCCATGATGCCGACCTCTTGGTTCTCGACGAATGCTTGGATCAGAAGCTCCGACCATTCATGCCAGTCGAAGTGCGGCCACAGCGCCGTCATGGCAGCGCGGAAGTGGTAATACTTGCCCTGACCGTACTTCACGCCGGCGTTGTGAATGTACCCGCCACGACGCACCATCTCAGCCTCGATCAGGAAGCGGTCTTTTGTACGCCACGGTATGGACAAGTAATCGGGGCTTTCATTCATCTTGCGGGAATCCTGCGATGGCCTTTCAATGGGTTCAAGCGTCATGGTCGCCGAAAAGAATCGTTTGGTTGACGGCCTGCTCACCTCTGAAGGGGGTGTAGATAGCGGGTTCTCTCCGTCATTGATTCAACCCAACCAACTGGCTTGGGCGGTGAATACGACTGTCCGTGGAGGTTTTCCCAAGGCGCGGCCAGGGATCTGGTTGAAAGGGTTGACGTTCCCGGATCCGACCGTTGTCACTGACTCGGGTTACTACAACGCGGCCGTTCAAGACGCATTCAAGACTGGGTATTTCCAGGGCTGCGGCGCCTATGTGAACGATGATGGCACGCCGTATCTGTTCGCTTCGATCAGCGGAAAAATGTTCCGCATCGACATCGAAAATAATTTCCTCGTCTCAGACCAAACACCTCAAGGTGGCACATTCACGGTTGATACTCGAGGGCGCGTTGCCAACATCGCAACCTACACCTGCTCCGTTCCACATGGTTTGTTTCCGGGAATGGTTGTGCGGCTGCCTGAGCGCGTTGGCGCTTCGTTTCCTGAAGGTTTTTTCGGTGACTTCGTGATTCAAAACACGCCGACGCCAACGACGTTCACAACGTACAGCCCTGGCGTTGATGCAGGACCATTGCTGGGACCGAGTTTCACTGGATACTGGTTGCAGGCCAACAACCCGAACGCGGATCATGTATTTTTCCAGCAGGCGGAAAACTGGTTGATTGTTCAAGATCAACTGAACGCTCCGTACCTGTTTGACGGAACGACGTTTCGGCGCGCCACTGGTGAAGAAGTTCCAGTCGGAGGCCCGATGGCTTACGGTAAAGGGCGCCTCTGGGTGGCCAGTGGATCGGAATACTACGGTGGAGACTTGGTCTATGGAGATCCAGCCTACGGCCGCAACTCCGTCATTCGATTTACCGAGAACACATTCCTCAATGAGGGCGGTGCCTTCGCCGTCTCCAATGGCCCGATCACCGGACTGGCGTTTGGCGCCAACTTGGACACGTCGCTGGGAGATGGCGACCTGCTGGTTTTCACGCCGACCGCCACCTACGCGTTTGCAGCCCCAGTTGACCGCGACGTTTGGAAGGATCTCAGTTATCCGATCCAGCGATTCGCATTGCTGAACTTTGGTTCGTTCAACCACGAATCCATCGTTCCAATGAACGGTGATCTGATATTTCGTGCGCAGGACGGCATTCGGTCGTTGATCTACGCCAGGCGCGATTTCACCGAATGGGGCAACACCCCTATCAGCCGGCAGGTTGTGCGGGCATTGGCCTACGACACGGAGTTTTACCTGAAGGCTGCTAGCTCCGTGAACTTCGATAACCGGATGCTGATGACCATCCAGCCGCAGAAGGTGAACGGTCGCGGTGTTGTGCATCGAGGGCTGGTGGTCATGGATTTCGACTTGGTTTCCGGAATGGGCCGCAAGCTCCCTCCTGCTTGGGAGGGTGTCTGGACCTGTGCTGACATTCTCCAGATGCTGACGGTTCGGGTCAGGAACTCAGAAAGATGCTTCGTTTTCGGCCTGGATCAGGGAAAGATCGGCCTCTACGAGGTCACCCGCACTGGCCAGTTTGATTTCGATGGGTTTGATGATTCACCGATCGAATGGATTATCGAAACGCGCTCACTCACGTTTGCCGAGCCCGCCAACAAGAAGCGCCTGATGAGTGCCGAGCAATGGTACGATCAGGTCATGGGCAACATCGAGGCCAAGGTCTACTTCAAGGCCAACGAGGGTGAGTGCTGGCATCCCTGGGCAGAGATCAAAGACTGCGCCAAGTACCGCAACTGCGAGCCTGGTGAGGTTGCGTGCCCGCCGGCGGTGATCAACTGCCAAGAGGTCAAATACTACCAGCCGCCCGCCCGATCGCGCATTGCCCTGCCACAACCGCCCGACAAGTGCGACGTGCAGACCGGCGGTTTCACTCGCGATGGCTACGAATTCCAGCTGCGTTATGTGAACACCGGCAGGTTTCGCTTGAAGCGAATTGCCATGGTTGCCCAACGTCTCCAGGAGGACATCTACGGCGATCTCAGCCGAGTGGCCTGCCCGTTACTCTCTGCCTAGTATGCCCTCTTCAAACCCAGTTGATTACGGAGCGGATCCCTGCGGGCTACGAAACAGCGCGTGGGCGATCAACGAATGCTTGCTCACAGCTGGTCGATGCGATTTCCCGGCAGGCACGTTTCTGCTGGGGTCGAGTCCGGGGGCGAAGATCATCAATCGAATCCGGACTGGAGGCGTGGCGACATTCAACACGTCCACCCCGCATGGACTTGTTGCCAACGAAAAGATCACGCTTTACGGGTTTTCCGATTCAACTTTCAACGGTACAGGCGTCAGCCAGCTTGGGTTTCAGGTTGTTTCCATCATCAACCCAACCCGATTCACGGCAGCGGTTCCGGGTCCTGACACTGGTTTGGTCACGGAAGACGGCTGGATCAACCTGATCGGCGGCGGCTACACTTCATCTCTGGTTCTCGGCTACGGCAACGCGATCGACAACGTGGAGTTTGTCGGCAAAGGCATCGGGCAAACGACGCTGAAGTTCGCAAACCATACGTCAACCAAGCGACTTGATACCTATGGATTCAACATCCAGATGATCAAGACGCTGGGCAATTATGCCGGCAGCGGCGTGGTTGGCGGTGTTGGAGCGTACCCGGGAAGACCAGTTGATTCGATCAACTGCAAGAACACGCTGATTCAGGGCATCACATTCGACGGTAACTACACGAACAACTCGGTCGCTGACATCGCGATTTCATCCGTTTCAAGGACCGCTGGAGTAAACACGTACACGACCGCCTACCCGCATTTCATAACTGCGGGGGCAACTCCATCGTATTCTCCGCCAATAGTCCCACCTCCGTACACCAATGTAAGCGAAATCAATCAGTACATTGTAAACGTAAAAACAGGCGGTGTTGCAGATGGGTCATTCACTGGGTATGGAAATGTTCAGAACATAACCCAGTCCACTTTCCAGCGCGATATTCGTGCTGTAATCATCGGCGGTAGAAACAACGGTTTTGCTGACATTTACACAAAGCATCCAGACTGGAACTTTGGTTTCACGATCGGTGATAGCGTTGTCATTACCGGGATGACGGACCCAGCCTTCAATGGCACAAAAACCGTGGCTGGATTCCTTCCTGGCGGTCAGGAGTTTTATTGTTCTCGCGTTACCGCTCCGATAACACTGCCTGCGCAAAACGGCCGCGTCTACTCTCCGACCTACTACCCTGACGTTCTTGCCACCGCGCAAACGACCGCAGGAGTCAACTCCTCCTACACGGTTGCGGGAATCAATCATCGCGGTGAAAACGCGGTGTTCCGTGACAACCAGTTTTACGACTTCGGCGTTGGTATCGCAGATGCCGAGACGTTCATTGCCCTCTCGTTCCTACCGATGACGGTGAACACGGAGACGCAGGGTGCGAGGGTGATCAACAACAAATTCGGATACCAAGGCCGAAACTCGATTCAAAGCGTTCTCTATCCCGGCAACGCAGAGGCCAACACCCAGTGCGCGATCGGCGGCTTTTCGAGCCTTGTGAACCCGATCAACGTGGTTTCCAGATCTGCTGGCGTGGCGACTTACACCTGCGTCATGAAGCACACGTTGCGGGTTGGGGACGTGGTGCCGGTGACGATGGGGAACTACGTCTTTGGAATTGTCTCTGCTCAGCGGCAATCGAATGTCGTTACGTTTACAACATCGCAAAAGCATTTCCTTGCACCTGGAAACACCGTTTCGGTTGATGTAAGCGACAACTCGTTCGACGGATCTTTTGCGGTCGTGAACGTAATCAATGACTTGACGTTCACTGTTGCCCAGGTGGGGGTTGATGTTTTTCCGGCAATCGTGGTGACCGGATACGGTATTGTAAATCTGGCGCTCTCTGGATCGTTGACGGTCGTATCAACGCCAGATTCTTACCGATTCACTGCAAATATCGCTGGAAACAACATCTCCCCAGGAGCTTACATCGACGGAAGCGTCGAAATGCTTCGCAGCCAGCGGATCCTTGCAGCTGGATGCACCTTCGAGCGCAACGAGGTTCGCGGCGGGCCAAACAAGGTCAACCAGCAGAGCCCGGTTCATGCTATCACCGTTCGAGAGACGTTAAACGCCGAGGTTCGCTACAACAATTTCGACGGGTTTACTGGAACCTGTTTCTACGTTGATTCGTACCAGCACTTTGGAACGCGCATCCACAACAACTCAGCGTTGGATATTTGTGCGTTCATAGCGTTAAACGTGCAGGATTGGTATGAGTTGATCGGGCCGTTGACAGCGAATCCGAATCCGTATTCCACATTGATTTCAGCACACCGCGACATGGTTGTTGAAAACAATGACGTGTTACTTCAAGGGCCGGGAACTTGGTATTACCAGACGGCTTTCGATCCGCTCGACGCTGCGTTTATTGTCCTGAATCACGACGTTGATCGCAGTAAGTGGTACTACCCGACGGACTACCAGATTCCGATCAACCCTCCGTCAGCATCTCCGGCAGGCGCATCGAGAAACGGCAGCGGCATCTCGACGTTTACGACGGCGTCTGCGCATGAGCTTCAGGTGGGAATGGAGGTTTCCGTAGTTGGCGTTGCTGACGGAACATTCAATGGGGTTTTTACGGTTCTTACCGTTCCAGCCGCAAATCAGTTCACAGTCGCCAATCCCGGCGCTGTCGTTTCATCCAGCGGCGGATTCGTTGGCATCAACACCCCGGTAAAATTCAACTGGGAAATGCTGCCCATCGCCTACCAGCGGACATCAAACGTCGCGACGTTCACCACGAACAAGGCGCATCACCTGTCCATCGGTGATCACGTGACGACCGAAGGTTTCATCAACACCAGCTTCAACGACGAAAACATCGTTACTGGAACGCCGACTCCAACCACGTTCACCTGCGCGAATGTCGGCCCGGACGTGGCGTTTACATCGGCAACCGGCAGCTTTTTCCGGTACGTCAGCAATGTCCAGATTACGTGCAACACCGTGCGTCGTTTGAGCGGGCAAGATCTTGTCCGCAACAACGGCGGACGGTTTGGAGCAACGTTCCTGGCTGGACGGCCAGACCGGTGCGTTGCGCCGCTGGATCAATTTTTCTATTTCGATTGCCCGGGAGGGTGTCTCGATCTTCAATGCGACCCCGGCCCGTGTAAGCCAGACGATTACAGCTACCGAATCTAGCCATGCCAACGATTGACATCACAGCTGGAGAGCTTCCCCCTCCCCAATGCTACGCGAGCGAACAGGATCGCCTGGACGCTTACGCGGCCGCGCTGATTGGAAACCTGAATACCGGCGCGGAATGGGTGACATCGCAAACCGCACCCGGAAACACTGCACTCTATTGGCTGCGTACCGATTCGTCTGATCGACCGATCGACGTGATGAAGTGGTCTGGAAATCCCACCGATCTGGCGTGGATTCGATCCAGCAGCGAAGTGGTGTTTTCAGGCACGGCAACAGGTGCAGGTGGAAACTATGCGGTCACCAATTCTCCGGCCTACCCCAACGCTGCTTCAGCTTACCGAACCGGCCAGATTTACACCTTCCTCGCAAACCACACCAATGCTGGCGCTTGCACGCTGAATGTGGATGGAAAGGGAGCTAAGACCATAACCAAAGACGGATTATCAGCGTTGACCGCCAACGACATCTTGGTCGGTCAGGTAGTTACCGTGCTGTTTGATGGCGTGAATTTCCAGTTGATCACGCAGAAGCGGGACTTGACTCGGCAGAGCTTGCGGCAGTTTTTGACGTATGAGTCGGCAATCCAAGCGATACCAGCAGATGGCACGGCGTTACTGTTTCCTCATGGGTTTTCAAATCCTTCGACAGGACTTGGAATCATTCCGTTCATGGTTCGCACCGTAATCAAGCGAACTGCGGCCGGAAATGTTGCTTGGACCAGTTCGTCAGGAAAGGTTTTCACTTGGTACTCAGGAGAAGAAATTGACGCTGCAATGATGGTTCATCAGGGCGGCGTTCCGAATGGTGCTCCGAATTTTCTCACCGTTGCCAATGCCAGCAACGTCAATGTTTGGTGCCAGCTTCCGACGTTAGCTCCACCGGCAAACGATCTCTTTCCGACACTCTTCTTTGTGTCCGCTTTGATGGTTCCCGCTGACTACGGCATCAAAGTCTACGCGACCGCGCTCAACCCTCTCTACACCCCGCCATGAGAAAAACCCTCGCCCAAGCCAAGAACTCCACGATCGCGCAGGCAGTCGGACTGGCCACCTGCGACGAGCGTTTCGTCCAGCTGCTCAACGAGGCTCAGGCGCGGCTTGCCGACATGGGCAAGTGGTGGGGCACATACAAGAAGTTGCGCATCTGCGTCACTGCCGGCTGCATTACTTGGCCTCGCGAGGTTAAGACGATCGAGGCGATGAACGTCTGCGGGTACAACATCCCGATCCAGAACCAGTGGTACGAGTTCCAGACCGACGAACGGGCGCCGCGCACTGGTTGCGGCCGTGAGGGCTGCGAGCAAGACCAGCTGCTGGATCGCGGTATGGTCACGCAGTATCGGGATTCGATCGAGACCTGCTATTTTCAGGTGGCACCAGAGCTAGCAGCTGATGCTGGCAAACGTGTCCTGCTTCAAGGGATTGATCCGGTAACCAATGAGGCCATTCGGACCTACGACACCGTTTCCGGCGAGTATGTGTGGGGTGAATACGTCACTCTGCCAAACCCCAACATCACTCCGTTTGTCCGGACAACGAAGCAGTTCAAGAAGCCTGGACTCACCGGCGCCCAGAAGCCGTTGACGCAGGGAAGGCTGCGCATTTCGACCTACAACGGTACTGTGACCACGGAAGTCGCACTCTGGGGTCCCAGCGAAGAAAACCCTGAGTACCGTCGCACGTACCTGATCGGGATGCCCGAGGTTTGCGGCGGAACCTCCGGCTGCAACGCGCAAGCGGAAAATGACTGCATCGACCACGGCGACGGATGCGTACCTCCAGATGAGGAATGCACCAACACGGTAGTCGAGGCGATCGTGCGTCTGGAGTTCATCCCGGCCATCGTTGACTCCGATTGGCTGTTCATCGGCAATCTCCAGGCGATCAAGCACATGATGAAGGCCATCCAGAAGGAGGACCGGAATCAATACACCGAGGCTGAGCGCGAGATCCAGTTGTCCCTGCGGAGCTTGCGAAACGAACTCGAGGCCTACAGCCCCAACGAGCGCAGCGTGATCAACGTGCAGCCGTTCGGATCGGCCAAGACTGAATTCATTTTCGGTGGATTTATCTGATGACCGAAGAGCTTCCAGTTGTAGTGCAGCCGGTGACGTGGTTGGAATTTCTGACTGACGCAGACGTTCCGCTCGACGATCGACTGGATCGTTGGGAAGCGTTTGTCTCGGACAAGCCGCAGATCGAGTGCCCGCTCAACCATACTTACCCAGAGGGGTTGTACGTGCGGGAAATCTTTGCGCCAGCTGGATCAATCATCACCAGTCGTATTCACAAGTTCGATCACCCGTTTTTCCTGCTTCAAGGAAAGCTCACGGTGATCAGTGAAACCGAGGGACTTGTGACCTACACGGCGCCGATGTACGGAATTACCCTGCCGCAGACGCGAAGGGCGATTTTGATTCAAGAGGACACGGTTTGGGTGACTGTTCATCCCAACCCGCTGAACAAAAAAAATCACGAAGAGATACGCAACGACCTCACTTACATGAGGGACAACAAATACTTACTATGTCTTGGGTAGGAACAGCAATAGGAGTTGGGCTCGTCGGATCAGCGGCGGGCGCAGGAATGCAGGCATCGTCTGCGAGCGCCGCACGCAAACAAGCGCGTGACGCCGCAAATCTTCCTGGCATTAACATCGGGTCCGTTCTTGGAGAGTCCTCCTTGAATGCTCCCCGCGCTCGCGAGATGGAGGCCGAGCGCAACGCGTTCAACCGCGCCCAGCTGTTGGAGTCGCTTGGCATCCAGATTCCTGGTTATCAAGAAGGCCAAGCACAGCGCACTCAGAACGCGCTAGCACTCCTTCGCGGTGAACTCCCGCCTGATGTCGCGGCGCAAATTCAACGCAGAGCGGCGGGCCAAGCTCTTGAAAAGGGGTTTGCCGGAAGCGCAGCTGGAAGAAACTTGGTTCTTCGAGACCTAGGTCGAGGCTCCTATGACGCCGCAAGACTTGGTGAACAACAGTTCGCCAACATCCTTGGAACCACACCACTGGCTCCGCTGGCAAACTACGAGTTCACGCCACAGCAGATTGCCGCATTGCGCGGTGGTGAACGCAGCGCACAACAGCAGGCGCTCCTTGGTGTTGCAGGTATGCCGAGCGCAACTGGAATTGCCGGGCAAGCATTTGGATCACTTGGATCCGGATTGACGAACCTTGGATTTGCGCAGCTGGGAGCGCAGAGTCGCGCCGGTAGCGGTGGCGAAAGCGATCTGGTCTCCACTCAACGCAAGCTCATGGGCTAATTTTATGGCAAACCCCTTCTCAGGACTCGAAAACATCGGGCAGTCGTACCTTCAAGGCGTGCAGCTGGCGAATCAGCGCCAGGCGCGTGAGGAAGCCATTGCGCAGCGCCAGGAAGAGGCGCGGGTGCGAGGGCAGTATTACCAGGATTTGGTTGAGCAGCGGCGGGAGGCGGCGGTGCTGAACGCAAAACTTCGCGAAGAGGGACTGGCGACCAAGTTCGGCAGGTTCTTAAAACGAACTCCCGAAGGAGAAATTGACATTGTCGGTTCGGCCACAGCGCAGGCTGAAGGCGGAGATAAGGATCAGTTGCTTGAAACGGTTGGGTTTGCAGAAACAATGGGAGCACCACTTCCTGATGTAACGCTTTCTGAAGAAGATCGAAAATCCAAGTCTTACCTGCGAGGAAAGACCAAAGGGATCATCCAGAAGACCCAAGATGATTTTCAGTTCAAACGCATCATGGCTTCGCAGGGGCTGATTCCAGGTGGCGCCCGCACTGGGGCACTTCCAGATGCTGTTAATAACTACATTGCTGGCGACCAGCGCGACATGATGCTTGGGCCTACAGGAGGTATGCCAGCCGAAGAGACGACTTTGGATATTTTGGCGGGCAGGTCGCCGGGGCAAGTCACTCCAGAAACTTTGGCTCAGGCACCAGACCGAACGATTGAAGTCAAACCTCCGGTTGGAATGGAGGCGATCAAGATCGGGCCTGATACGTACTTTCGGAAATTACCAAAAACCCAGGTGGTTAAGGCCGATCGGCCGAACACGGTCAACATTCTCGATGAAATGGGAAAAGTCGTTGCGACCCGCAAGCTGACCGATGAAGCGTTTGCCGCGTGGGAAGCGACGCAGCCGCCTGGCGGAGCGTCTGCCACCGGCGCTACCAACGCAGCGCCCACACTTCCGAACTTCACCTTTGATAAATCGACACTGAACTGGATACCGTCTCGGTAACGCTTATGCCACGCATCGTTGAGATTCCAGATGTAGCTCGCCTCTCGTTTCCGGACGACCTCAGTGACGATGCGGTCCTGGAAGCAACGAGGAATTTCTACGAGCAGTCTAAGCAGGGTGCTTTAGGGGCCGCTGGCGCAGCGACAGTGCGTGAGCCTCCACGTACAATCGGCAAAGCCATGAAAGCGGCGGCGCGCCTCACCGATTGGCTTCAGCCTCCCGATGTAAACCCTGAAACGGGAATTCCAATTTGGCAGCAAGCCGAATCGACTTTCCTTGGTCCAGAAACTGTTACACCAGTCGAGAAACCTGCACCTGTTCCAGTTGAGCAGACAGGTCTGTATCAGGCGGGCGAGTCCCTTCAACGCGGCGCCGAGAAGATGTTTCCGGTCAGCCCATTGCGTGAGCAGGATTTTCTTACTCAGGTGGGTTCCGGAATCGGATCGTCGGCAACCTCGTTCATCCCTTATCTCGGACCAGCAATCTACGCAGGTAGCACTGCTGAGGATGCTGCGGAAAAAGCGGGGCGTTTCTACGACAACAAGATCGCGGAGGCGATGGCAGCTGGAAATGGCGCTGAGGCAAGCCGGTTGCAGGAGGAGAAGAAGTACCAACAGGCGCTTCAGTTCGGACTCAACGCACCGCTGGGTTATGCAACCGAGCGATTCCTAGGCGTAGTTCCTGGTCTCAAGCAAATCACCCAGGGTGGCGGAAAACTTATCCCCAAGCTCGCCGCTGGACAGACTGTTGAGAACACCAAGAAGCTTGCCGGGTATTTCGCCAAGCAGGGCGTGAAGCCTACAGTCGGGGAATTTGCCCAAGAGGGACTGGAACAGGTAGGTGGAAACGTCAGTGAGATGGCTTACAATCCAGAGGCAGAGTTCACGGCCGGAGTTCTGGACGCATCTGGGGTTGGTGGAACCGTTGGAGCCATTACCTCGATTCCTTTGGCGTTGCTTGGATCCAAGTTGCGGAAGAATCGACTGGATAGGCTTCAGGAATTCCGAGACACCAGATTGGCTGAAGGACCGCTTTCGGATCAACAGATCAACGAAATCAATAACAGGATAGTCGCAGGGCAGCCGTTTACGGAACCTGAGCCAGGAAGCATTCTGGACCTCCTTAACGAAGACCCAGCTGCGCGCTCCTCAGTCGGAGGAAATAACGCGGAACTCCTCCCCAACGCGACAGCCACTCTCGCCGGCATCAACTCAGGCGGCGCTCCTTCCGGGCCGATTAACATCGTTCCGCCGACCGTGACCGGTGGCGCTCCTGGGGAAGAAGCCAAGATTCCAGACATAGCTCTGGAGACGGATGTTGTTGATGAGGAGACTCCGGTCGAGGTTACTGCTGTTGCGCCCGAGACGGTTGCTGCCTCTGAAACGTCAACTCCCGCCGCTCCCACCGAAGTCCAGCCGCTAAGCATTGAGGATACGCAGGAGTACCTTGCAATGGTTAATGCTATCGGAGAGGGTGATGCTACCGATATTCTCAATGAAGAAGAAATAACCCGTTTCGAGGATTATGTTCGCCGTATTCGCCAGCTGCAAAATGCTGGGTTCCAGTTCGATGAGGTAAACGGATGGGTCAAAATTGACACGACTGCTGGGGTGCAACCAGCGTTCGCTGCTACGCCAGCTGAGGTTCCAGCTACGCCGGCAGAAACCCCGGTTGCGCCTGCTACCCCTACTCCTGCTGCCGCACCAGTCGCTCCTGTAACCTCACGCACCTTCCCGTTCCAGGATCGCAAGGTGGATGGCATGATTGATCGCGATACTGGGGACATCATCGCGTTCGCTAAATCGATAGTTGGAACGCCTGACGAGCGCGGATCATCGCCTAAGTACACCATCAAGGTTGACCAGGATGTCACGATAGACGCGTCTTCTGAGAAGGCGCTCGACAACGCTCTTCAGAAGATTTCCAGCGGCGCACCGGTTCGCGTGTTCAGGAACGCTGGCAAGGGCGTGACGCTGGATTTTAATGAGCCGGGTCCAGTGACACCGGCGCCGGCCGCTGCGCCAGCTGCACCCAAACCAACCCCCGCACCTCGGCCCGCGCCCGCCCCGTCACCTCAAAACCCGATCGCCAACCAAACCGTTGGATTCGGAAAACATTCCAACCTCCTGGTCAAAGACCTCCTTGCGCAGCAGCCAGACTACGCCGCATGGCTGGTCAGAAGCACCAGGAGCGCCGCGCCAGGATCACGCACTCGGCAAGTTGGCGACTACATCAATTCACTGCCGGAATACCAGAACGCGGTCACAGAAGAGAAAGCGAAAGCTGAAGCAATCCTCACCGATGAAAACCAATCCTTCCTCACTGGCCTTAAGATCACCGCTCAGCAGAACCCGGATGGCAGCATCACCCTCCGGGGCAAAACTTACGACCGCCAGGACGACCTCCGCGCCGCTGGTGGACGGTATTCCAAAGACAGCCGCACCTACACCATCTCTGCCGCCGGTCTTGGGCAGTTTATCGAGCGATCAAGAGCTGATTCAGGGGTTGCTGGCGGACAAAGAAGTGGTAGCCCGGCTTATTCCCGTGATGTTGAACTCCGAAAACTCCGAGAGGATGCGGACAACCGGCCCGACCGAAGCGGATTGGATGGAGGCGTTGACAACTATCTTAGCGTAGAAACCCAGGAGCTTATCCGACAGGGTGAAGACTTTGGGATCCCAAGGGAAGTTGGGGATGAGCAGATTGAAGATGCAGCCCTCATGGTCCAAGCGTTTGCAACCAAGCGCCCATTCTTCATGCTTTCCAGCGCACCTGGAACCGGAAAGACCTTCGTGCTTGGGGCTGGTATTCGCGAGATGCAGGACCGTTTCGCCCGCAAGATCATCTACGTTACCCTCAACCGGGGTCTGATCAAACAGATCCAGCAGGATCTCAAGGCCTACAATCTCGGACCCGTAAAGTTCATCACCTACTCGGAGATGAAGGATCTCCCAGCGGAAGACTCAGACGTGATAATCTTCGACGAAGCGCACGCGATCAAGAACCTGGCTGGAAGCGGATCAGAGCAGGCCAAGAAGGCTCAGGAGTGGATCCAGCAAACCAAGTTCCCAATCTTCTCGACTGCAACGCCGTTCGAGAACCCGACTCAGACAGCCTACCTGCTGAACACTGGAATCTTTGATTCGTTCAACGGTGACTACAAACAGTTCGCTGCGGCATACGGAGCGACCCCGATCAAAAAAGACGGTCAGGTAGTGAGAACCGTTTGGCTTCCGACCAAGACCAACGAGCAGGATCAAATTGCGGCGAGAAACTTCTTCCGAAAGGAGGGCATCTTCACGGCCCGAAAGACCCGGCTGCCGGCGGATCAAGTTGATTCGCGTCTGGTGGCTATCAAGGGTAACCAGAAATGGACCGACATCTACAACGCGTTCTCCGACGAAGCGGAAAACCAAAAGGGCTCGCTAGACGGTACGGACAAGATGTGGGTGATCAACTACAAGAAGCGCCTGCTGGAAGCGTCGAAGGTTGGAAACGCGATCAACGAGGCATGGCGAGCTTTGAATGCTGGCCGTTGGCCGATCATCTTCGTTGAGACCAAGGCGGAGAGAACCATCGACATCAACGAACAGCGCCGTCTCCAGCAGGAATTTAAGCGCGCCAAGGCGCTGGCTAAAATGATGGGCGGTGAATCGCCTAGGAGAAGCGATTACCCTGGTTTGCTGTCAGACGGACTGATCAACCTTCTGGAGTCCACGATGGACAAGGTTGGCGTCTCGGCTATCGAGATACCGTCTGCTGAAGATGTCATTAAACGCGAGATTGGGGCACAGAACGTCGCGATCTTCACTGGCTCCATTCCAGATTCCCAAGCCCAGAAGAACCTCGAAGAATGGCGCGGAAAGCAACCTATGGTCCTGGTCGCCACCATGGCTAAGGGAGGCACCGGCTTGTCACTGCACGACAAGACCGGCACTCATCCGACAACCCAGATCAATGTCAACCTGCCGTGGACTGCCACCCAGGTTGAGCAGGTATCACTGCGTTCCGCCCGATACGGCCTCAAGAGCAAAGCTCAGATGATGTGGCTCTTTGCTGACAACATTCCGTTCGAGCGGGAATTGGCGCAGCGGGTTGGTGGCCGCATGAGGGACATGGGCGCGCTGGTTCAAGGAGAAGCCGGCGCTACTGCTGCCAACATCAAGAACTTCAATTTCGAGGATGAGTCGTTCTCGGAGGCTAATGCTGCTGAAGCAGCTAAGAAGGACCTGACGAAGGAGGAGCCTAAGGTTGCGCCCCCGGCTCCCGCTCCAGCTGCCGCACCGAAGACCAAGAAGGCCCGCGAATGGACGTTCCGAGGCGACATTCTGGATGACATCATCAATCTGGGCGGCGTCATGTCCAGGTCGCAGGCCAAGAAGGAGGGCCGACTGGATGCGATCAAGAGCCTCTATGATGACGCTCCGAGGCTGAAGCCGTTCTTCAACAAAATCTTCGCAGGCAGGTCGCGTGGAACCGCCAGCCGGAACCAGCCCGACGTGTTGCTTCAGGAACTCGCCATGGAAAATCCTGGCAAGTACGGAGATATGACGGTTGCTGAGTTCTGGGCCGAGATAGAGAAGGCAGCACGCGGGCGCGAAGGCGACACTGCCGAGGCGCGGAAGGAAGCCAAAGCCGCAGCCGCTGGAGCCGAAGAAGCGATGTTGCAGGCGCAGGATGAAGCCTTCGTTGATGCCCAGACAGAAGGGATGCAGCGCGCCGGCGAGCCGGACGGGCCTGTTCAAATCTCAGTTGGAAGCCTTGCGCTGGGAGACAAGTTTTCGGTCCAAGGTGAGCAATTCGAGGTTACAGCTGTCACTCCAGAGGGAGGCTACACGATTCGCGATGGCGAAAAATTCGGCGTTCAGCAGCTGACGGAATACGACACGCTGTTTGTTGATCGACCACCTAATCAAGGTGGGCCTTCAGGCGGCGGCCCCGGAGAAACCGGACCAGGCCCACGCAGACCACGCCTTACAGAAAAAGAAAACCAGGGCGACCTTCTCGCTAGCACGCAAGCTGAGCAGATCACGCTTACTGGCGAAGAGGGGATTGATGTTGAGGCCAGGCGAGAAAAAGCCCAAGCCGAGGCCCGCGCCGCTGCTGAAGCCAAGGCCGCCCAGGATAAGGCGCAGATGAATCTCTTTGACGAAAGCCCGATTCAACGGGCCGGCAAATCAGCGATTGATGCCATTGATCAGATCACTAGGAACATCGACGAAAATCAATACTCGGATCCGTTGCTTTTAACGCCGCTGGCGAAGCTGGCCCTTCAGATCGCCAAGGGGTTGATTCGCACCGGCATGGCTGTGGATCGCGCAATTCGCCAGGCGGTTGTACAGGCACGGCAAAGTTACCCAAATGACCCTGTCAATGATGCCGAGTTGTCTAACCGGTTGGTTGGTCTCATTGAGCGTGCGGCTACCGACTTCGGTATGATCTACACCACGCCCGGCCAACCTGTGACCACCAAACGTGGCGCATACGAGGATACGGTTGCTGGGCGCCGATCCCGGACTCCCGAGGTGCAGAACGCTGGCTTCCAGCTGGCAGTCGATGCGTTCAATGAGGCAGGGGTGAAGTTCCGCCAGGTGGGCGACGCCTTGTTCGCACCTGTCGATGGAGTAGACCAGGAGGAAGCGGGAAGGAAGCTGATCCAGGTTGCCAAGGACAAGATCCGAGATGCCAAGGAGGCCGGTCGCAGCGATACCATCGCAGAGTTGATCCAGTCGCTCCGCAACCACTTCGGCGCATCCGAGGCATTCAGCCCCGAGACCCGCGATGAACTCTACCTGATCGGTCAGTCTGAGGCGTCCCAGTTTGGTATTAACCTGGCGAGCCTGAGGGCGTCCGTGAAGGACTTCGTGGCCATGGCTCGTAACGTGCGTGGATTCCTCACCTCAGCCATCTACGACAACTTCAACGGCGAGAGCGTCAAGGGCGTGATGGACAAGATCATGACTGAGTTCCGTGGACAGTTCACCGAAACCGAGATTCAGAAGATCGTTGGCGAGAAGCCCGACCTACAGGAGATGCTGAATCGGTTTGGAGTCTTGGCACTGGCCGACACCGGCGGCCGCGTGTACCGCGCTGTCCAGGCGCGCCTGAAGGCTAAGAAGGCGCCCACCCAGAAGGCGAAAGAGCAACGCGCACTTGAGGATGAAGCCATCGAGCAGATCATCGAGAACGCACTGGCGCTTGGCGTCACCGAGCCGGCCAAACCTGCAAATCGCAAGCTCACTCCCGACGAACGCCTGGGGCTAATGACCCGACCGGCCACGCAGGCCAAGGTGCAGAAGGCTACTGAGGATGCCGTCAAGCAGGCCGAGTTCAACGCGGGCTGGAACATCATGATGGCCCGAGCGGTTGGCAACGAAGAGCTTCGCGCTCAGTATCAGGAAGCCATGGATGCCAAAGAAGATCCGGATCCAGAAGCAATCGAGGAGGGCCTCGACCTGCCGCAGTACGCTCACTGGCGCACGATTCGTGATGGGTTCCTGAACTACTCGCCGACCACCCTGAAGCTCGCCCAGGACGTGATTCGCGGCCGGTTCAAGGGAACGCAGTTCGGGCCGAAGAAAGTTGCCCCGCCGGCGCCCGCCAAGATCGACCTGGCGCGCCTGGTTCAACAGCCCAACGCCGAGATGAGTCGCGTGATCGGCGAGCAGCTGGCCGCCATCGAAGGAGTGATGGACCTAGCCGGCGCGTCCCCTGAGGCCAAGGCCCGCGTGATGCAGATGGTTACAGCCAATGTGGGTTCTCAGATCCAGCTGGCCCGCCAGCGCGTGCTGAATAACTTCCTGGACGTGAAGGCTAAGGCTGCTCCGATTGGCGCGAGCGAGCGTCTCCAGCGGTTGATCAACGCCGGAATCATCGAAGACCCGCGTTATAAAGGTGAGAAAACTGTCGAACTTCTCAAGCGTGTTGCCCGAAAATACATTACGACGCAAGAGTTCAAAGAAATTGCCACAACTGATCAGGCTCAAAAACTTCCGGCCCTTACCGCTAAGTTCAACGCGATTGTTGGTACTGAAAACCTGACGGACGAATGGATGCAAGGGGCGGTATGGACCTATCTTACTGAGCGGTTGCAGCAGACTGAAAAAGAAATTACGGGTAGGTTCTTTGATTTAACACCAAAGCCGGAACCGACAACAGTTGGAGAGCGACTCCGTAAGTTGATTAACGCTGGGATTGCAAACGACCCGCGCTACCAATCTGAGCCCACCCGTAAACTCCTAAAGCGCGTCGCTAAGACCTACCTGACGGCCGACGAGCTTTCAGGCATGGCGACCAGGACTCGGGCCGAGAAGCTCGCGTTCCTCACCGGCAAGCTGAACCAGATCGTCGCAGCCGAGAATCTGGCCGATGAGTGGATGCAGGGTGCTGTCTGGACCTACCTCACCGAGCGGATGATGGAGGCTGAGAACTCCGTGGTTTCCCAGATCGTGGGCGCCAAGGACGTCAGCTTCGACCCTGCGCTTCCGAAGACCGACGCACAGCTGTCGGCCGATCGTGCAAAGGCTGTCGAGCGGCTCGCTGGAGGTATCCGCGCCGGATTGCTGGACCAGCGCATCGCTGAGAGCGTTGCCAAGAACCCCGCGTTGCAGCGGTTGGTTCCCAAGATGAGTGACCTGGTGAAGCGGGTTCTGAACACCCCGCAGGCCGGGCAAGCCAAGCTGGCTCAAGCGTTCTCGGAAGCGTTGCTCTCAGAACTGGCGATTGACCAGGCGCTGGCCGACAAGACTGGAGTTGCGCTGGCCAAAGCGTTCGAGGCGAAGTTTGAGCGGGCGCGCATTCAGGCGCTAGACAAGGCGACCAAGAAGCTCACCGGCAAACAACGCGAGGAGGCCGGACCAGGCACTCCGCTTTGGCAGAAGATCGAGCAGTTTGTAAACGCAGGCGGCATGAACTCGGCGGCACTCCTGCAAAGCATCGCCAAGAAATCAGGCTGGAAGGTTCCGACCGATGAGGAGGTTTCCCGCTTCCGAGACTTAGCGCGCCTGGAGCAGGAGCTCAGCACGGCTACCGAAGAGGAGATCAACGCCGGCATCACGGACGACATCAAGGCCGCAATGAACGAGGGCAAGCGCATGGATGTTATGCGTGAACTCCAGATGCGTTGGGCGCGGATGACCATGCCGATCCGTGGCAACAAGCAGAACCTGGCAAGGGCCGCCAAGGAATACGGGTCAGCAAATACGCTCTTGAAGTTCGGCTTCATCACCAAGCAGCTGATCGACGTGGCTACGCAGATGTTTGTTTACACGCCGTCACGTGCAGGTGCGACAGCGATCCAAAGATTCGTATCCAGTCGGGACCCAAATCGCACACTCCGCCTTTGGAAGGATACAGCGACTACCCTTGAGGATGCTTACAGAGCGCGCTTCAACGCGCTGAACATGGCGTATAAATCTGCGCTCCAAGCCGCCAAAGGCCGCGCTGAAAAGGATACCATCATGGGTCTCCAGAGTGGAATGCGGGCGCTGGATCGCATCAACGCGCAGGCGACGGAGCACTACAAGAACGGTAAATACGCGCAGGCTACAGTGCTTCGCATTCTTGGGCTCGCGCAGTTGTCCTACCGCTTCGCCTCATCCCTCGACGCATTCCAAGGTGTCCTGGCCGAGCAGCAGGAGATCGGTGCTTGGGTTGAATCGCAGCTGCGCCTCCAGGGCATGGGTCAGGCCGAGGCACGAAAGACTGCAAAGACAATCATTGGCGACTCCATTGCGGAGTACGCGTTGGCCCAGGCGCTGATCGGGGACAACCCGAACATCGCACCCAAGGATCGCAGTGCTGCTGCATGGAACGTAGTGCGCGCACGGCAGTACCAACGCATCGCGGCAGCTGGTTTGGACGCGGGAGATATCAAGGGTATCACGCAAAACCTGCGGTCTACGATTGGATGGAACATCGAAGAAGAGGGAGGCCCTGGCGGCGTCATTGGGCAGGCAATGAAATCCAGCGGGAAAATCCTGTCGCGCATCGGAATTCCGGATCTCCTGGGGATGTTCTCGAACGCCGTTGCAATCGGAATCAACCGAGGGCTTACGTTTGCCGGTGGAGGTTTCGTTCCAGGCGCGTTCGAGGGATCCGCCTGGTACAAGAGCGAGACCGACAAGGTGCAGCGCAAGATCGAGGCTGCGGCGGGACTGGGGCTTTCTGGGTTGTTTGTTGGATTGGTTCTCTCAGGCGCGCTGCGAGTCTTCACCAGATGGCCCGACGATAAGGAGGAGGCTGATCGAATGGAGCGTGAGGGCCACAAGCCTAACACGATGGAGTTGGATCTTCCCGACGGGAAGATGCTGCGTGTTTCACTGAACACTGGACCGTTTCAGTTCATCCGCCCAGCGCTGGCCGCTGTCGGTGAGCTTCAGTACACCATCGCCAGGCGCAAGCGGCTGAACGATAAAGCCGCTGCTGCTGCCAAGAAGAAGGGGCTCACCTTTGAGCCTCGCGAACTCACTGCGAAGGATGTTGGCTGGGCGTTGGTCTGGGGCGCCTACTCAGCTATCGCCCAGGGGCGCACCGCATCTGGAATGATCGGCGCCGGCACATATCGTGGAGCGCCAGATGTGGGCAAGATCACGGCCGCTACCGTGAGCCCGCTGATTCCGTTCCAGCCTCTTCTGCGCGAGGCCACCGCCATGTCCGGCGCGGAGTTCAACCCCAAGGATCAAACATTCATCAACCTCCTGGTCCCGACGCCCTGGAGCGGCAAGGTGGACCGCAACTTCCTTGGGGACCCAGTTGGTACACCGCGTGCCCAGGAGCGCATCATGTCGATCCTGACTGGCGGCACCGCGATCGTTGGAGGCGAAGATCCTGACCGCGCCTACCAGGTGCTGGCCAAGACTGGATGGACACCAGCGACTCCGCAGAACAACAAGTTCTTCCAGTTCGGCCGCGTGCAACGGCAGGCTACCCCGGAGGAGTTGACCAGGATGCAAGAGGTTCGAGCGGTCGAACTCAAGACGCGGATCTCGCAGCTGGATCCTCAGACCGCCACCAAACGGCAACTGGACCGCATCGAAGACATCGCGAACGCAAAAGCGAAAAAAGCTGTGGGAATTCGATAATCCTGTATTGACGGCGCGCGTCAGTTGCCATACGTTGACTGACGTATGAGCAACCAACTGCAAGTAGCCACACAGCAATCGCAACCCCTGAGCGCCTTCTCTTCGGAGAACGCGTTCGTCTCAGTCCAACGCATGGCCAAGGCCTTGGCGTCTAGCACTCTCGTTCCCGATTCGTATCGGGGCGAAGCCAACCTCGGAAACTGCATCATCGCTCTGGAACTCAGTCAGCGCATCGGCGCCTCGGTCATGGCCGTGATGCAGTCGATGGTTCCAATCCACGGCAAGCCCACGTGGTCCGCCTCGTTCCTTATTGCCACGGTCAACAGCTGCGGTCGGTTCTCCCCGATGCGTTTCCGTTGGGTCGGAAAAGAGGGGACAGATGACTGGGGCTGCCGCGCTTTCGCTGTCGAGCGCGAGGGAAACCTCGAGCTTGTCGGCGCTCTGGTGACGATCGCCATGGCCAAGGCCGAGGGTTGGTATGGCAAGTCTGGCAGTAAATGGAAGACCATGCCGGAGCAGATGCTTCAGTACCGCGCAGCTGCGTTCTGGTGCCGCGCCTATGCGCCGGAGATCGCGCTGGGTATGCACACCTCGGAAGAGATCCACGACACTCAGGTGGCCCAGCAGGTCGTGCAGCCGTCTGTCGCTACCACCGTGACCAGTTCCGTTGTGGACGTGACCCCGACGCCGCCTGAGCCCAAGCCGCGCAAGAAGAAGGTCGAGCCCGAAGCCATCGCGGTCGCTGAGCCTGTGCCTGTGCCTGAACCTGAACCTGCGCCGGCTCCCGAGCCTGAGCCCGCACCGGTCGAGGCTCCTGCCACACCGGCCCCGCTGCCCGAGTTGGTTGAAGAAACCGTCGAGTCCACGCTGGCATCGGTTGGTGCGACCTACGAGCAGCTGGTGAAACTCGCCACCGAACTGAACTGGTGGCCGACGCCCGAGGCGTACCCGACGGCGAATGATCTGACTGAAGACCTGAAGAAGTGGGTGATCCGCAACAAGCGCGGTATCGGTCGGGCAATGATGAAGGCGGGAGGTGCCCTGTGAAGCTAATCCACCCCATCGACGTACACACGTATCGCCAACACCCGGCGATCAACATCTCCAGTCTCAAGGCATTCTCCCGCTCACCGGCGCACGCCATGGTCGGCTTTGAGGAAGAGAAGGAAACCACGGACGCCATGAACATCGGCAGCCTGCTGGACCACAAGGTTCTCGGCACGCCGTACCTCTGGACCACGTCGCCATTCGATGACTACCGGACCAAGGAGGCACGCAGCTGGAGAGACGAGCAGGAGGCCCGAGGCGTCACCGTGTTCAAGCAGGACGCAATCGAAACCGTCGAGCGCATGGTCGAGGCCGTTCGCGAACACCCGGTTGCCGGCCGCCTACTGGCGGAACCGGGCAAAGCGCAGGTCGGGATGTTCGGCGAGTTCGAGTCCTGCGAACGCAAGGGCCTGATCGACTGGTTGCCCAACACGACCCCGGTAATCGTGGACTTGAAGAAATGCCGCGATGCTAGCAAGGCCGGGTTCCGGCGCCAGATTGGCCAGCTGCGCTACGACGTGCAGGCGGCGTACTACCGCGACCTCTACCGGGATATCACTGGCGAGACCCGCGCCTGGCAGTGGATTTGCGTCGAAGACCAGGCGCCCTACGCGGTCGCTGTGTACCAGCTGGACACCGAATCCTTGGACAAGGGTTCCAGCACGTGGCAGTCGTGGATCCGCCAGTGGATGGTCTGCGAAGACACCGACAGTTGGCCGGGTTACAACGGCGATTCCATTCAGATCATTCAATCCCCCGGCTGGATCCTCAAAGATGAAACTCTCCCGTGAAGCCATCGAGCGTGTGCTCGGGAAGCAGCCACCGGTTCCGATTATCGAAGTGCAACCCAGCGGCACCTGGAGACAGATGACCGATGCCGAATGCAAAGCGATCATCGAGGCCAAGCGCAAGAATCCGACGTACACCTATCGTGAGTTGGCGAAGAAATTCAAACGGTCGCACAGTGTAATCTGGAACGTAATCAATGGAGGTAAATCGTGAATGCACTCATCTCAAACGCAGTCGCCCGTGGGTGGATCAGTTTCCCCGATCCAGTTGCGGTGCCAGCACGGGCACCGGTTCCGGTATTCAATGCCAGACGCGCCTGGAAATTGTGGAACGAAGGTCAGAGTTTGGCCTACGTGGCGAAGGCTATCGGCGTGAAGAAGCGAGCCGTCTGGGCGATCATTAAGGAGGGACGGCCGTGAGCGACCAAGACACAATCCGCATCACGTTCCAAGGGCTTCTATCTCTCTATCTGCCCGAAAAGACGATGATTGAGGTCTACAATGCAACCGAGCTGTGCTGCCGAAGGAACAACTGGGGAATCGCAATCGACGAGAGCAACCGGCTGGATTTTGTTCCGATGGTGAAAGTGGAGGACGAGCCGTGAGCGATACACCGAGGACGGATGAAAACGAATTCGATTGGGTTACCGCATCATTCGCCCGCAAACTCGAACGCGAACTCAACGCGGCCAATGAGCGGATCAAGCGGCTGGAGGAGGCGGGGGATGCACTCGCCAACAATCACAACCCGTTTACGTTTATCGACTGGCGCAAAGCCAAGGAGGCCAAGCTGTGAGCAACGAACACAACTGCCCTCGGTGCAATGCTCCGTTCTTGTATTTTACTCAAATCAACACGCGCGTTTTTTATTGCGGATCAGACACTCAGATTCCGTCCATGGCTTGCAGGTATGCATCGCAGCTTCAAGACCGTATCGCCCGACTTGAATCCGCCCTCCGAGAGATAGTCAACCAAGACTACCGAGGAAACCGCTCGACTGAATCCCAGATCGCCGTCGAGGCGTTGAAGCCATGACCACCCACTACTACGGATACCTGCGCACCGCGTGCGGTCGATTCCTTCCAAACATCACCGAAGACAAATCCAAAGTAACCTGCATCTCATGCCGACGGACGCACCTATTCCACCAACCCGACTCAACACCCTCTCAGAACTCTACCAAGCCGCCCAAGCGAAGAAAGCCGTGACCGTTGGCATGATCCACCGCAAGCCGACGCCAGCGGCCTGGGTTCTCAGCTACCAAGGCAGTCTGATTCACCGGCTTCTGGAAACAGGTATCTACCTCTACACCAAACCCAACCCATGACCTTCTCCCAATCTGGCCAGCTGCCACACCACCAATACTGCTACGTCGATGCCTCGTTCATCTCCGACAAAATCGGCCTCATGCCCTGCGTCTGGTTCGGATTGGTCTCGATTCCTGGACGCGCCTGGGGTTGCACGGTCATGCTGGAATGCGGCGCGATCTACCGGGCGGTGCCACCGCACGCGCTAGCATTTAATGAGAACCCGGAACCTGACTGGCGTATCGAGCACGCGCAACGGTGGGACTGCTACGGCCGGGAGTTCACGACCATCGAGTACGCCTATCTGCGCGGCGTCACCGCCGAGGCGAAGGCTGGTAGCCTGCTTCGCAAAGGCCAGTACCTCTTCACAGCCGCACCCATCGACGACGGTTTTTCTCGGTATCCCGAACAGGCCAAGGAGTTCTGCTTTATCCAGCTGGACAACGGCCGGCTCACGATCCAGCCGACGGACAAAGTCCTATTCCACGACCTCTCCTTCGTCACCCCCGAGTGGCCGACGGATCTCAAAACCACAACCGAAATCTACAGCTGCGAATGAACCTCATCCACCGCATCAAGAAGCTCCTCGGAATCATCAAGCCATCAGGCCGACCACGCATTCCGATGGAGAAGCGACTGGCAATCAAAGGCGCCCCGCCGCACGTGACCGACATCGAGCTAGCACGTATTCTCGATGTCTCCTACACAACCATCAACCGCTACCGCCACCACGATGGACTCCAACCACGAAAACGACGAACTCTCCAAATTCAAAGCGATAGCCCGCCAGCTGCATGAACGGATCGCCTGTGGCTGTCATCCAAACCCATGCTGGACCTGCCAGCAGGTCTCCAGACGTTACCTCGCCATGACCCGTGAAGACGCCCGCATCATCGAAGCAATCCACCGGCATCCATCGGATCGCTCTCTCCGGTAACCGGGTTGTCGTGATCGACACCAAGGATCTCAGCGATCGCGCTCGCAAGGATCTCATTGGCATCTGCGTGGCCAACTCGCAGAATCCAGACACGCTCCTGGCGAACCTCCGGAGGGTTCCAGGCGTGCTATCAGCCACTTTTGGGTAACCGACGTGGCCGGGGTGGTTTCATAGTTTTTCCCACCCATCGGTCTGGTATCGGCTTGTGCCCCTCTCGGTCGGACGCCGGGAGGGGTGACCAACAAAAAACCCCCCAGGACCTCTCAATCCTAGGGGGCTAGACAACTATGAACAGCACTACAAGCGGTGGTATCCTACTTTTTACGACCCACAACCGCAAGTGTTTTGATCGCCCGATCTCGAAATTCTTTCGACGGACGGAATACTACCTTCGGCCGGGGCGGGATCACGATCTCAACATCGGGTTTCAAGGGGTTCCGTCCGATCATCGGCTTGGTCATTCGAGTCTCCAGCGCGCCGAATCCGCGCACCTCAAACCCACCTGCCAATGTAGCGTCCATCATCAGGTCGAACATCCGATCGACAATCTGCCGAGCGTGAGGAACCAGCAGACCGCACTCTTCAGCAAGCGCATGGATCAGGTCAGTTTTTGTCATCGGGCTTCTCCTCCGTGGGCTTCTCCTCCGGTTCCCCCGCTTCCACGAACGCCTGAATCGCCCGATGCACGACCATCGCGCAGAGCAGCGCCGGTGTAGGCTGAGTCTCGTTCATATCCGCAGGTAGCGGGGGCTCGACGTACATCTGGCGGCTGAATCCTTCGTCAGAATCCTCCAACACGATCACGACCTTGCGCTTCATTGCACGACCCTCCCCTGTGAACGCACGGTGCGCCCGATCGCCGCGACGACTCGGGGGTCAGTGACGGGCTCGATCTTCTTCACAATCTGATTCACCTGCGTGTTACCGCCCGGACTGTTCACGACTACGCCCTGAACTCGGATCGTCCGGCGCTTCTCGTTGATCTCCTTCATCTGGTCGGAACGTCGCTGGCGATCTTCGTCAGTGATGGTTTTGCGTTTACCGCGAGCGCGACGGCCCAGCGTCGATGCTGCAAGCTGGACCTCTGAGGTCGGCTGAACTGGTGTTTCGTTTTCTTCCATAGTAATGCCGCGTTACTGGCGCGGATCGGTGCCGCCTGCCAAGGAAGCACTCATCCGAGCCCGAACACGTTTCCAATACGCTGCCGTCTTGCGCCTCTTCCATCCATCCGGCCCGCCATGCCAGGTCCTGGCGCGGTCCTGGTCGGTCACGGGCCTTCCGAGCCGGGCCTCGGTGCAATAGTGCCCGGTGTAGATTCTGAATACCCCCAACGCGGCCCATCGGTTAGTCATCTCGGCCCATCGGTAGTGCGTGCCCGCAATGCGGTTCACGTCCCGAACGACACAGGGACGCACCTGGAGAGCACCAAGCTCCCCATGGCGTCCCCGGGCCAGGTCGTTCCCATTTGATTCCACAGCGATCAGCGCGGCGAGTAGTTCGGCATTCATAACAAAAAGGCCCCGGTCGCCCGGGGCTGTGGTTCTACGTGAAGCGGTTCGCGCCGTCAATCCTCATCGTGAGGCGCGGGCCTTGGCAATGGCAGCGCGGACCTTCGATCGGCAGTCCCACTCCTGCGGTACGTCAACGGCGTCGAGGCTTTCCAGTGCTATTTCCAGCGCGGCCAGCAACTCAGGCGCGGCCGCAACCAGGTGAGCGTCTCGTGGATCGCCATCCCGCATCTGGCAAATGATTGACCCGCTGGCCAGTCGCCAGTCATCCGGAACGTGATCGGACATTTCAACCTCGGCGTCTGCGGTCATCACCCACCGGGCATCGTGGCACGGGTGCTTTCCGTGATGGATGGGGCACGGGACGACCTTCCATGATTCAGTCGACATCGACCACCTCCACGCTCTGAGTGGGCACCTCGATCACTCGGCCGTCAACAAACCGGACTTCCAGCCATCCGTCACCCATCGCCATCACCATTCCGGTCAGGCCAGACGCCACAGTCACAAAATCCCCCAGGGTGGGCGCTGCCACCGCCTGGCGCGGCCCATCGTTTGGCCAGTCGGCAGGTGTGGACCCGACAGCGGCCAGCTCGGCCATCCCGCGTTCCTCCCGGGCGTCCAGGGTCATCTGGCGCAGGCCATCGGGGGTCATCGGGTAGGCTCGGGCCTTAGGCGGTTCCACCTGGCAACCACTGCGAAGCCAGGTCACTTCGGGCAAGTCTTGGCCGTCGTGATCCGTCCATTCGCCACCGACTAGGAACGCCCGGCCAGCGATCATCTGGCGACGGTTCAGGGTCCAAGGCCTGTGGTCTTCGAGGAGAAAACCCTCCTCGTTCACCCAGAGTTCGCCATTGTCCAGGCGGACGCGTTCCAGGAGGTCGCAGCCAATCCAAGCCTTGGCGCTTTCCCAGGTGTGAGCCTGGGCGGTTATGGTTCGGGTAAATGGGTCGATCGCCCATCCGGTCGCTTTGTTGTTCATAGTTTTGATTCCGGCTCTCTGGCCAGAGAGGGCCCGCCCCGCAGGGCGAGCCGTGCTCTGATCAGTTAAACCAGCGCCTGGCGATTCCTCGTCCCAGGTTCTGACGTGCGGCCTCTCGGATCTGGTCGGCGGTGTATCGGCCACCGTCTGACCAGTAACACCACAGCGCAGACGCCAGCGTTCGACAGGCTGCGGCGCGGTATTCGGTCGGGAAGTATTGCCCGGCGCAGTATTCCAGGCGCTTTCCGTCCCAGGTGAGCCGGCCGGACTTCAGGACGTCAACCAGGATCGAGTCAGGCAGGCACGTCGAGAGTTCCACCACTCGGAGGAGCGCGCGCGCTTCTCGGCCGTCTCGTAGGATTCGGCGGTAATCGGTCATGAACGCCTCCCGGCTCCCGCCGTAGTTCCGGCCGTCGATTCCGGAGCGCTGAGCTGTGAACCGCGCCAGGGCTTCGAGGATATCGGTTTTCATCGTGCCACCTCCACCCCGCAGTTAATCCGGTTCGCTGGGTTCATCTCAACCTGTTCGGCCAGGGCGGCCTCGGCGGCCTCCCGGGTTGCGTAGGTTCCCAACCTCATTCCGTGAAAGTAATTCCGGAGCTCGAATCCTCGGCGCTCCTGGGTCCGCAGGATCTCGGCCGCGATCTCGATATCCTGGGGATCAATCGGCTCTCCGGTGGTGGTGATCGTGCTGCACTGGTCAAGCGCCCCCTGGGCTTCGACTGCGCGCAGCAGTGTGCGGTGCCGGCTGAGTTCGGCGCCGTGCTGGTCGCTGAGGATAAACCAGGTCACTTGACCACCTCCAGGCTTAGCAGACCACCGTTCCGGGCGCAGCCAGGGTGTGAGCCATCAAAGCGACTGTCTCCGTCGGAGGAAACGCGGCCGGGTTCGTGGAAGGGCCCAATGCGCTCGGCCATGCGTTCGCGTGCGGTTTCTCGGTCGGACCACTGGGTCCGGAGGGTGACGCCGTTTCGGCGGTATTCGTATCGGTATTTCATATTGGATCGACTGATCCGCAGGCGCTCCGTCTGTCACACAGAACGCCGCCGGGTCATTCAACTCCCCGCAGGCACGCGAGCCCGCAGACCAGGACAGGTGACCAGGAAACCCGGGTCCGGATTCCGTCGGCTAGCAACCCGTATTGGAACCGGGCCCGCTTGGCGCAGCCTGCACACTCAACCTTCACGCGGACGACGCGTCGGACCGTTTCGCTCCTGGCGAAAGGATCGCGGTTTACTGTGACAGTTCTCATCGGTCCACCTCGTCGCATCGGATGGAAACCTCCCGGCCGCTGGGTGTCAGGATCCACAGGCTCGACGACCTGGTCAGCGCTTCGACGATCTCGGAGCCTGTTAGGCTGCGGGGGCCAGTGCCGTTGAGCCGGTGGATAACATCGACGGCTGCGGCTGCGCGGCCGCCGTGGTAGGTCGTGGGGCCTTGGGAATCAAGGATGGTGTACAGGAGTTTCATGTTAGTGGTTTGGTGTGAATCCCTGGGAGGATTCGAGGAGGCCTTGAGCGATGACCAGGGCGAGAAGAGCCAGGGCGAGAAGCACCTGGAAGAGACGGCGGAGAGTGGTGGGTTTCATGTTAAAAGATCTCAGCGCAGGCGTCGTCGTGGCGGTCGGTCTGGATCTCAGCGGTGCGGATCATCAGATTCAGGGCGTCGGCCCAGGTGTCACAGCATCCGACCAGGTTGAGCCAGTCGGTGGTGTCGTAGCATTCGACCAGGACTTGCCAGCCGTAGCCTTTGCCATAGTTCTCGTTTGCGATGGCTTTGAGCCTTGCGATCCATTCGGTTTTCATCGTGTTTTTTTTAAGATTAACTGCGACCGAGCCGTCAAGGTCTCATAAACCGCTTTCCGTGTCAAGCCTGGCGCGCAGTTCTTTAAGAAAACCCAGTGTTTCTGGGGTTGAAATCGTGGTTGTGTCAGTCACTGTCAGTCATGCCGTCGCTGGAAAACCGGGTTCCTGATGAGGATGGAAAGTCGCTGACCAGGAGAGCGAGGAGGGGGCAGGTGGTTATTGCTCTAGCTCGGGCCGTCGAGCCTGGCGCGATGGCGCTCCGACTGCGACGCTGTGCTGTCGAAATGTCGGAGCTGGCGCAGGATGCCGGCGCGCCTGCGGCCGACCGGATCTCAGCTGCCAAAGCTCTGGTCTCAGTCCAAGCCCAACTGTTGGACCTGATCGGATGGACCAAGCGCCCAGCCTCCTCACCTGGTAACAAACGCGCCCAGGTCCTGGTCGATGTCTCCCCCGGAGCCGGCCTGCCAGACTTGGACCCATAGTCTGATAATATGCATTATCATACCTTGCGATGCGAGGTATGCCGACCAGGATGCAACGTAGGTTGCCGACGGATGGCTGCGCGCCTGGTGATGGATGCAGCCCGGCCGGTGTGGGACCCATAAGGG